>ERZ773001.6-NODE-6-length-134484-cov-18.1729_pt1 | contig 134484 bp, 113 predicted proteins | sample MGYA00511673_ERZ773001 | MGnify/ENA primary metagenome ERZ773001 (study PRJEB29015, sample SAMEA2738091) | human oral metagenome | biome: human oral; feature: human-associated habitat; material: saliva | place: China | collected 2162 ... | reverse complement strand
GAGCGCGCTTCCCTGACACGGAAGAGGTCACTGGTTCGATCCCAGTATCGCCCACCATATGTAAACCCCGTCATTAGCGGGGTTTTTTCATATCCAGGTAGTGCTCAGGCAGCTAAGCTAACCTGAGTAAAAACAGGGAAAGGACTAAGCATGAGCGAGCTATTACCGGTTGTCATTGGTGGAGATATTGGAGCTTATGCCTTAGCTCGACAGCTAAACATGGCTTTGCACCAGCGAGTAACCGTACTAGGCAGTGCCCCCATTGAAGCCATTACGCTTTCAAACTTTATCGATGTAGAGCATCTAGAGCCCGGCGCAGACCCAATCGCCGCCCTAAAAGCCCTAGATCCGGCTAGTCAAGGCAAGCGCGGTGTAGTAATGGCTAACACCGATATGCATGCCGAAATGCTGGTGCAGCGCCGCGATGAGCTAACAGACTGGGTAGTGCCTTTCCCCAGCCAGCAGGCTTATGACGCAGTCTGCGACAAAGCTTCCTTCTCAGCCCTGTGCAAGCAGGTAGGGGTAACCACCCCGCGCGAAATCTTGGTGGACTTTGCTGGCAGTGACGACCCGCAGTGGCAGGCCCCCGACATCGACATTCCCTTCCCGGTAGTGGCCAAGGCCGCCGTCGGAGCTGACTACGACAACATTTCCTTCCCAGGCAAACGCAAGATCTGGTTCATCAATACCCAAGCTGAACTGGACTCGCTCTGGGAAAAACTGCGCGGAGCCGGCTTTACCTCCACATTCCTGGTGCAAGAACTAATCGCTGGTGACAACACCGCCATGCGTTCAATTACCGCCTATATGGACTCCCACGGCAAGCTGACCATGATCGGCTCAGCCCGCGTGCTACTTGAAGATCACGCCCCCACCATGATCGGGAACCCGGTGGCCATGATCGTAGAACCCTTCGAAGGACTATGGGCGCAGGCCGAAAAAATCCTAAAGGCCGCCGGCTACCGTGGCTTCGCTAACTTTGACGTCAAAATCGCTCCTGACGGGCGTGAAGTCTTCTTTGAAGTTAACGCCCGTATTGGCCGTAACTCCTTCTACATGACCGCCGGGGGAGTCAACCCCATGGGCGTCATGCTGGCCGACCTGGTTGAGGGCGAACAGATTAAACAGCGCCAAGCCCGCCGCGAAGTGCTCTACAGCCTGGTGCCAACCAAGCTGCTACTGCGCTACCTGCGTGATGAGTCCCTGCGCAACCGGGTACGCAAACTGGCTGCTAAAGGCGTAGCTGACCCGCTACGTAACCCCCTTGAGCGCTCAATCAAACGTAAACTATTAGTAGAAGCTCAGCGCGCCAACCACTACCGAAAGTTCGCGCGCTACTACCCGAAGGCTACTGACACCTCGTTCTAAGGTCCGCTCAGCGTACCGAAGTTCCGTCATCAACAGGAGGGCTAATATGACCCGTACCGAAACTCTGCGTCGTCTTACCGCCAAGGAAGCTGAAAAGCTACTAGCTGGCCGCGACTACCCCATCGAGCAGTCACCTGCCTGGGCCCGCTATGAAAAAGCCCTTGGCCACCAGGTTTGGGGACGCTACGTCTACGAAGACGGCCAGCAGCCAGTAGCCTATGTGGTGTTGTACACCAATGAGATTGGTGGCCGCCCCTTCCTATGGGCTAAACATGGTCCCATCTGGTTCAAAGAGCAGTCACCCGAGCGTGAAGCCCACCTGCGTAGCCTGCTGATCCCCGAGGTGCGCCGTCGTGATAAAAGCATCGCCTTTGTGCGTATGCACGCCCGTTTCAGCGCCCCCGACTGCCACGAGCTACTCAACACGCTCACCTATGACCGCACCTACATCATCGACCTAACCGGCAAAACCCCTGAAAAAATTGCTGCCGCCATGCCCAAGGACGGCCGCCGTGGGGTTAAGCGAGCCGAACGCGTGGCCAAGGAAGCCGGCGTCGTCATTAAGGACGAAACCGGCATGGACCGCGCCACCTTCGATGAGGTCTACCGCGTCCTAGAAGAAACCAGTGAGCGTGACGGCTTCACCCCCCACAGTGCAGACGTGTATTGGACCATGCTTACCACCCTGGGTGAGCAAGCCCGCATGTACGTGGCTCGCCTAGACGGACGCCCTGTGGCCTGGGTACTAGTCGTTGTTAATGGCATTAGTGCGGTTGCCTACTATGGCGCCTCCACCACCGCTGACCGTGCCACCCGCGCCGCCGAGGCCACCGACTGGTACGCCGCCTGCGACCTGGCAGCCAAGGGCTACAAAGGCTATGACTTCATGGGTGCCGGCTCCACCCGCGTACCCGAGCTGTACAGCGTGGGCATGTACAAAAAGCGTTTCGCTCAGCACCCAACTGAAGTCGACGGCGCCTGGGACGTACCCGTGCAACGCCCGGTTTTTGAGGCGCTAGTGGCCGCCAAGAAGGCCAAACACCTAGTGCGTAAGGCCACGGTTGTAGCCTCTAAAGCCTCAGAAGCTATCAAGCGCTAAACTTAGCCTTTGAAAAGGCCGCACCTGTCCAGCGTCCTGAACACAAACTAAAGGAGAATACTGTGAGCCAGCAGCCCAGCCAGCAGCCGCAAATCGAGCTAAACATCGACGGCGTACCCACCAAGGTAGAGGCGGGCACTACCGGGGCCAACATCTATGCAGACCGTAAAGAGGTAGTAGCGGTTAAAGTCGATGGCCAGCCCTGGGACCTGGAGCGTGAGCTACCTGCTGGCGCCACAGTGGAACCCATCGCTATTGACAGTGAAGACGGCCTAAACATCCTGCGTCACAGTGCCACCCATGTTATGGCTCAGGCCGTGCAGGAACTATTCCCGCAGGTAAACCTAGGTATTGGCCCCTTCATTACCGACGGTTTCTACTACGATTTTGGCAATATCGACTCTGTCACCCCGGAGCTGATGCGTGAAATCGAAAAGCGTATGAAGCGCATCGTTAAAGAAGGGCAGCGTTTTGTACGCCGCGACATCAGCGAAGCCGACGCTGCCAAGGAACTAGCAGACCAGCCCTACAAGCTGGAGCTAATCCAAACCAAGGGTAAGGGCGCAGAAGCCGCCTCAGTTGAGGTAGGCGCCGGCGGCCTAACCATGTACGACAATGTGCGTCGCAACGGGGAAGTGGCTTGGAGTGACCTATGCCGTGGCCCGCACCTGCCCAACACCAAGCTGATCGGCCTAGGTTTTGCGCTAACCAAGTCTTCTTCGGCTTACTGGAAGGGTGACCAGTCCGGTGACTCCCTGCAGCGCATCTACGGCACTGCCTGGCCCAGCAAGGAAGCCCTCAAGGAATATCAGACTCGCCTAGCTGAAGCGGCCCGCCGTGACCACCGCAAGCTTGGCCAGGAACTAGACCTGTACTCTTTCCCTGAGGAAATTGGCCCCGGCCTGGTGATTTTCCACCCTAAGGGCGGGATTTTGCGCCACGAAATCGAGTCCTATGTGATTGAGCGTCACAAGCAGGCCGGTTTCGACTTTGTGCACACCCCCGAAATTTCTAAGGGCGGCCTATTCCACACTTCCGGGCACCTGCCTTACTACGCTGACACCATGTTCCCGCCCATGCTGGCTGATGAGGAACGTGACGCGGAAGGCAACATTGTTAAGGCCGGCCAAGAGTACTACCTCAAGGCCATGAACTGCCCGATGCACAACCTGATCTTCCGTTCGCGTGGGCGTTCCTACCGTGAACTGCCGCTACGCCTGTTCGAAATGGGGCACGACTACCGCTACGAAAAGTCCGGCGTGGTGCACGGCCTGACCCGTATGCGCGGCTTCACCCAGGACGACTCGCACACCTACTGCACTCCTGAGCAGGCTGAAGATGAAATCCGGATGCAGCTGAACTTCTTCATCTCCATTCTTAAAGATTTCGGTTTAACTGACTTCTACCTGGAGCTATCCACCCGCGACGAGGATGGTAAGAAGAAGGACAAGTTCATCGGTTCTGATGAGGACTGGGCGGCGGCCACCAAGGCGCTAGAGGATGCCTGCGCGGCCACCGGCTTGGACCTAGTGCCTGACCCGGGCGGCGCCGCTTTCTACGGTCCCAAGGTTTCGGTGCAGTGTAAGGATGCCATTGGGCGTACCTGGCAGATGTCCACGGTGCAGTATGACTTTAACCAGCCTGAGCGTTTCGGCCTGGAATACACCGCCGCTGACGGCTCTCACCGCCGCCCGGTGATGATCCACTCTGCCAAGCTCGGTTCGGTAGAGCGTTTCATTGGGGTGTTGGTAGAGCACTACGCCGGCGCGTTCCCCACCTGGCTAGCTCCAGTGCAGGTCAAGCTAGTGCCTGTGGCTGAGGTCTTTGACGACTACGTTAAGCAAGTGGCAGACAAGCTACGCAGCCAGGGCGTGCGCGTAGAGATTGACCTGTCCGATGACCGTTTCGGCAAGAAGATCCGTAACGCCTCAAAGGAAAAGGTGCCCTTCACCCTGATTGCTGGTGGCGAGGATGTGGAGGCCGGCGCGGTTTCCTTCCGTTACCGTGACGGTAGCCAGCACAACCAGGTGCCCGTAGATGAGGCCGTAGCCCACATTGTTGACGTAATCAAGCGCCGCGTTAACGACCCTGCTGGCGAAAAGCTTGAGGTAGCTTAAGTGACCGGCACCGCTGAGCAGTTTGATAGCGCTGGCCAGGCTATTGCCGGGGTGATTGAGGATACTTTTGATCACCCCGGGGTGCCCGACGCCTTCCAGCGCCTGTGGGTACCTCACCGCATGGTTTACATTGGCGGTCAGGATAAGCCTGAGGATCCTTCCGCCCCTAAATGCCCGTTTTGTCGCGCCGCAGCTAGCGACGACGACGCGGCCAGCTTAGTGGTGCGCCGGGGTAACCAGTGCTTCACCCTGATGAACCTGTACCCCTATAACCCTGGTCACCTGCTGGTGCTGCCTTACCGTCACGTGGCTGACTACACCGAGCTAACCGATGCAGAACGCATTGAGTTAGGTGAAATGACCGCGCAGGCCATGCGTACTTTGCGCCATGTTTCTGGGCCTGACGGCATTAACCTGGGTATGAACCAGGGGGAGGTAGCTGGCGCCGGTATTGCCGCGCACCTGCACCAGCATGTGGTGCCGCGTTGGCGTGGGGATGCTAACTTCCTGCCTATCGTGGCGCAAACCAAGGCAGTTCCACAGTTACTAGATGACGCCCGCCAGGCTTTAGCACAGGCCTGGGATGCAGCCAATACCGCTGCGGACGCCAAATAAAACTAAGCGCAACTGAGGAGTAACTATGCTCGGCGAACATGGGCGTAGCATCACAAAAACCCTATTTACCAAGCCGGCCCTGGCGATGGCTAAAGTTGGTATTACCCCCAACATGCTGACAGTTACCGGCACGGTACTTTCGGTAGTGGTGGCGGTTTGTACCCTGCCGCAGGGACACTTCCTGCTGGGTGTAGGGCTGCTGCTGATCGTGCTGTTCGGGGATTCTTTTGATGGAATCTTGGCACGCGCCACGGGTACATCTTCTCCTTTTGGAGCCTTTCTTGATTCCTGCCTGGATCGCTTGACCGACGCCGCCGTGTTTGGTTCCTTGGCAGTGTGGGCGGCCCTGCACATGCCTGCCGGTACCCAGCGCACCTTGACAGTGTCTTTCGCGGTGGCCTGTGTAGGACTGGGCGCTTGCGTTTCCTATGTGCGTGCCCGCGCCGAATCGGTAGGAGCTGACGCCCATAAGGGTCTAGCTGAGCGCACTGACCGACTAATTATTGGTGGCCTAGGGGCGTTAGCGGTAGGTTTCGGTTTGAGTACCTGGTGCATAACTGTGGCCCTAGGGGTAGTGGCCCTGGCTGCCTTTATTACGGTAGTGCAGCGAATTTTGGCAGTGCGCTCCCACTTTGCAAAGCAGGCTAAATGACCGGGGCGAAACTATATTTGGCCGCCTGGTCATTAGCTCCCAAAATTCCTGCCAGACTTGGTTACGCACTAGCAAATCGCGGCGCTGACGTGGCTTGGCTGCACCAGCGCCTACGCCCGTCTAAACGCGGGGTAGGCCAGCTAGAAGCAAATCTACACACCCTTACTGGCAGCGATGATGTGCGTGATCTAAGCCGAGAAGGTATGCGTTCCTATATGCGTTACTTCTATGAAGCTTTTGCTCTGGCCGGTGTGCAGCCAGAACAGCTGCGTCATAGGGTGCGTGTGGAAGGCGATTTTGAGGCTTTAAAAGCAGATGTAGCCAGGGCCAATGTGGTGTTTGCCCTATCACACAGCGGTAACTGGGATCTGGCTGGGGCTTGGGCCAGCCAAGAGCTAGCCACTGTGCTTACCGTGGCAGAAAAGGTAGAGCCGCCCCAGCTGTTTGAAAAGTTCATTGAGTTTCGCCAGGGGCTGGGCATGGAAATTATTGCTCAGGCACCGGGGCAAAAAGTCTTTGAACAGCTAGTTCAAAAAGCCCAGCAGGGACGCTATTTCATCCCCCTACTGGCTGACCGTGATTTAAGCGCGGCAGGTATCGAGGTGGATTTTGGTGGCCAACCAGCCCGGGTAGCTGCCGGTCCGGCCGTACTAGCGGCACGCACCCACTCACCACTGTGGATGGGGGCAATTAGCTATGAACGCCTGGAGGGTCAACGCCGTCGCCTAGCTGGCAGCAGTTGGGGCATTGTCATCCATGTGCGTAAAGTTGCTGATCAGGTCAGCAATGATCGAGGAGATATTTTCGACAAAACCCAAGCTTGGGCGTCTCAGATGGCACAACTATTAGCACGCTATCCGCAGGACTGGCATATGCTACAGGCTATCTATACTCAAGACTTGGATCTAGAACGCCTGGCACGTTCCCATGCTCGCCAGCGTGAAGAAAGTTAAAGGAAGCTATGCGCATTGGTATCGTCTGCCCCTACGCCTTAGATGTGCCAGGTGGGGTGCAGGTTCACGTAACAGATTTAGCGCAAGAGTTGATGCGACGCGGCCATGAAGTAGGGGTACTGGCCCCGGCTGGCCCAGAAATGGAGCTACCTGCCTGGATTACCAGTGCCGGTAACGCTATCCCGATTCCCTATAACGGATCTGTAGCTCGGCTTAACTTCGGGGCGGCCCCGGCAGTGCGTACTCGCCGCTGGATTGAGCAAGGCAACTTTGACCTGCTGCATATTCATGAGCCCATTACTCCCTCAATCGGTATGTTGGCGCTACAAGCAGCACGTGGCCCGCTGGTAGGTACTTTCCATGCGGCCATGGACCACTCCATGGTGCGTGAAGCTACCGCCCCCATAGTTTCGGGCCTGATTGAAAAGCTCACAGCCCGAATTGCCGTATCTAATGAGGCCAAAAAAACCCTGCAACACTTCCATGGCGGTGACGCTGTGATTATCCCTAACGGCGTGTACACCAAGCCATTTCGAACTGCCCCTAAGCAGGAACGTTTCACCGGCAGCGCCCAGGCACCCACCATTGCTTTTTTGGGTCGTATTGATGAGCCACGTAAAGGCCTGGGAGTGCTACTAAAAGCTGTGCCGCAGGTGCTGGCCCGTTTCCCGCAGGCACGTTTCTTAGTAGCCGGGCGCGGCGAAAACCCCCAGGCCCTGGCTCACCTGGATGCCACTAGTGCGGCTGCAGTAACTTTCTTAGGGGGAGTTAGCGACGCCGATAAGGCTTCTTTGCTGGCTTCGGCCACCTGCTATGTGGCACCCCAAACCGGTGGCGAATCTTTCGGCATTGTGCTGGTGGAGGCCATGGCAGCGGGCACCGCCGTAATTTCCTCTGATCTGGCGGCTTTCGCAGCTGTGCTTGAAAATGGGCGCCTGGGCACTATGTTCAAAAACGGTGACAGTGACGCTTTAGCCCAAGCCATTATGGGGGTAGTTGGTGACCCTCAAACCACTCAGGCCAAGATTACCGCTGCCAATGTGGCCGTGGAGCGCTACGACTGGTCCAACGTAACCGACCAGATCCTGGCGGTTTACGACGTCGCCGTAACCACCATTAACAGCCGCATTGAAGCTGAACCGGGCGAGCGCACCATGCTCGGGGCGCTGCGTAACCTGCGTGAAGGAGAAAGCCTGTGATAAGCGCTGCACCACTTTTGCCTCCCGCAGCTATTGATGCCTTACTGGCAGTATTGCTTGTTGTAGTAATAGTGCTGGTAGCTGGCTGGTTCCTGTTCGCCTATGCGGTACGAGTAGACCGCCTGCACCGCCAAGTGCTGGCTGCCCGCCTGATTGTCAGCGGACAACTGTCTAAACGGGCCCACGCCGCCATTGAATTAGCCAATGCGCAGGTGCTGGATCAGGCAGACAGTGAAAAACTGTGCCAAGCCGCTCATGAGGCTTCGCGCTGTGAAGAACCTATTGTGGGTGACGGCTTAGATCCACGTAACCGCAGCGGCAACGCCGCTAAACGAGTGGCTTACGAAAATCAGTTAACTAGCGTTATGGGTGAAGTTTTAACCGATGAAACTCGCAACCGCCTGATGCAAGAAGCTGACGCTACTGCTTTACTGCGTCGCCTTGACGCCGCCCAACAAAAACTTGAGGTGGCCGTACATGTCCACAACAACCAGGTTAAGGACGCTAGAAAAGTACGCCAGCGTGCCTTGGTAAGAATTGCTCATTTGGCTGGACGCGCCCCGCTACCAGCCCCGGTAGAGATTTAAACTTACGTGAAAGAAAAGATTCCCACGCTGGCTGCCTCTCGCGCCCGCGCTTACTTGCACACGCCTGCTTGGACTAAGCAAAGCGCCCATTCTTGGCGTACTTTCTTATTTACCGCTCTCGCCATGGGCGGCCTGGTGGGTTTTGGGGTGTTGATGATGATCATCAACGCTAATTCAGGAGGCACCAATTTATTGGTCCCCTTCTTGTTGGCTTTAGTACCTCTATGCCTGGTGTTGCTGGTGGTGCGTTGGATTGACTACCAGGACCCTGAGCCTATGGGGGTGCTGGTGGCCGCCTTCCTGTGGGGGGCGGGTGTGGCCACGCTAGTTTCCTTAATGATCAACAACTCTTCCACCATTGCGGTAGCAGAAATTACTAAATCCAAAACCGCCGGCGGCACCTTCACCACCTTGGTTAGCGCCCCGCTAATTGAGGAGTTCACCAAGGCCCTAGGTTTGGTGCTTATCTACCTGCTGTGGCGCAAGATCGTTAACGGCCCGGTCGACGGCGTCGTCTACGCCACAGTAATTGCAGGTGGCTTCGCGTTTGCAGAAAACATTTTGTATTTTGCTCGCTATAGTGATCAGCTGGCACAAATCTTCCTGCTACGCGGGGTGGCCTCACCTTTCGCCCACGTAATCTTCACTGCCTGCACCGGTATGGCTTTAGGCTTTGGCATCCACATGCGTGGGCGCTGGTCCTGGCTAGGTATGACCCTGCTGGGTTACCTATGTGCGGTAGTGCTGCACTTTAGCTGGAACCTACTTTCAGGCCCCAACTGGTGGTTCTATATGCTGGTCTCAGCCCCAATATTCGTGCTGATGGGCTTGCTGGTGTCCTACCTAAAGCGACGTGAACAGCGTGATTACGCCACCAACCTGATGGATTACGCTGCCGGTGGCTGGTACACCTCAGCTGAGGTAGCCATGCTTACCACCAATACTGGACGCCGTCAGGGCACTGCTTGGGCGCGCTCAAATGGCCCACAGGCGCGTAAAGCCATGCTCGATTTTCAGCGTGACTCAATGGAGTTAGCTGAGATCCGCGGGCGTTTCTTAGCTGGTGAAGGTGACAGTGAAGACCGTGAACGCCAACTTAAACTACTGCAGGAAATCTCTGCTAAACGCCAAGTTTTCCTAGGTTTAGACAATGCCTAACAGCCAAAATTGGCTTGAGGGCGCTAGCGCAGACCAGCCCCAAGCAGAGGGGCAAGGCGGCGCCGTCGTCGCCAGTGCCAAAACCAAACCGCAGCTGCCCGCTAACTGGCGCCAACTGCTAGGGGCAGGCTGGGAACTAAACCAGCAGGGTACGCCCTGGCGCCAGGCAGCCAGAGTAGTGGTGGTAGCCCAAGGGCAAATGCTGCTGGTAGCCGGACACGATTTTTCTGACGCCGCGCACCACTGGCTATTTACCCCCGGCGGAGGTATAGAAGCAGGTGAAAGCCCAGCCCAGGCCGCCGCGCGTGAACTAGCTGAAGAAACCGGCATCATAGTGGACCCTGATCGGCTTAGCTTGCTGGGCTACAGGCAGGCCCTATTTGAATTTAGAGCGCTAACCTGCCTAGCCAGTGAAACCTTCTACTATCTGCCCCTTGAGCACAAACCCCAGCTCAACCAAGAACGCTGGACCGCCAACGAACGCTCACTGTTAGACGGATTAAATTGGTATAGCCCACATAATTTACGTCAACTTAGCCAAGCGGGCCTGGCAATTTACCCGCCAGAACTGGTAAATCATGCCGCTAAGCTAGTTACCGGCTGGGATGGCACGCTGCTTAAATTCACCTAAAAGCCGCAATAAACACACGCTTGCTGGGCTAAAACCGGCCAGGGGAGCGGTAGAATCTATGCGGACTGTTATTTCAACTAACGGGAGTTTTTATGTCGGGTCACTCTAAGTGGGCAACCACCAAGCACAAGAAGGCCGCCATCGATGCTAAGCGAGGCAAGCTATTTGCCCGTCTGATTAAGAACATTGAGGTTGCAGCGCGCACTGGTGGTGGAGACCCCGCAGGTAACCCCACCCTGTTCGACGCCATTCAGAAGGCTAAGAAGAACTCTGTACCCGCAGACAACATCACCCGCGCCGTCAAGCGTGGTAGCGGTGAAGAAGCTGGCGGTGCAGACTGGCAGACCATCATGTACGAAGGCTACGGACCCAACGGCGTGGCTTTCCTGGTCGAGTGCCTTACCGATAACCGTAACCGCGCCGCCTCCGACGTGCGCGTGGCTTTCACCCGCAACAACGGTTCCCTGGCCGACCCCGGTTCGGTGGCCTACAACTTCTCCCGTAAGGGTGTGGTTGAGGTTTCTGCTGCCGACGACGTCGACGAGGACAGCATTTTGATGGCCGTGCTCGACGCCGGGGCTGAGGAAGTCGTTAACGACGGCGAAAGCTTCTCCATCTACTGCGAGCCTAACGACGTGGTAGCTGTACGTACCGCCCTAACTGAGGCCGGTATGGATTACGACAGCGCCGAAGTTCAGTTTGTGGCTGGCACCAAGATCGAGGTTGACGCTGACACCGCCCGTAAGGTTATGCGCCTAATCGACGCTCTGGAAGACTCCGACGACGTACAGAACGTATTCACCTCTATGGACATCAGCGCCGAGGTGGCCGCCGAGCTGGACACTGACGAGGACTGAGTAAACGCCTTGGCCCCTGCTTCACTTGGAGCATTTGTAGCTAACCAACGCGTCTTGGGTATCGACCCAGGTATGACCCGTTGTGGCCTAGGTTGCGTGGATGTGGATTCACGCCGACGAGTGCGACTAGTTGAAGTGGGGGTTGCCCGTACTCCTCCTAACCAATCCCCAGAGCTGCGCCTTAAAACCATTGCGGACGCGATTGACGACTGGATTGCTCGTCACGCCCCGCATGTAATCGCCATTGAACGCGTATTTGCGCAAGAAAATATGCGTTCAGTTATCGCTGTGGCGCAGGTTATGGGGGTGGCCATGTTGGCTGGCGCCCGCCACGATCTAGAGGTAGCTTTGCACACCCCTAGTGAAGTTAAGGCAGCTATCAGCGGTAATGGCCGGGCTGATAAAGCCCAGGTGCAAACTATGGTGGCCCGCGTGCTGGGATTGGATGCGTTACCTAAACCAGCTGACGCAGCCGATGCGTTAGCGCTGGCTATTTGTCATGGTTGGCGTGGGGGAGGCACTGGGCAAGATGGCATCACTGAAATGGTTAGTGCTGGCGGCCAGGTGCGAGCTTCAGCGCGCACCCCAGCCCAACGCCGCTGGGCTCAAGCCCAAGCCAATGCCCGCAGAACCGGTGCTGTAGACCCCCGCCGCAGACGTGGCTGATAACAAGGACTAATGTGATTTCTTCCCTGCGCGGTGAAGTAACCGCAGTGACTCTAAGCTCCGCCGTGATTGAAACCGGGGGAGTGGGCCTGTTGTTTAACGCTACCCCCAACACTTTAAGCACCCTACAGGTGGGTGCCCAGGCTAAGGTGCACACCTACCTGGTGGTTAAAGAAGATTCGTTGACTCTTTATGGCTTTGCCACCACTGACGAACGCGACACCTTCGCCACCCTCATGGGCGCTAAAGGTGTGGGAGCCAAGCTGGCGCTAGCCATGCTGGCGGTGCACACCCCTGACGCTTTGCGCCAAGCTATTGCCGCTAAAGACACGGCAGCTTTAACTCGCGTACCCGGTTTAGGACCTAAAGGTGCGCAGCGGGTAATCCTAGATGTGGGCGATAAGCTTGGGCCTCTGCGGGGTGAAGGGGAGCTGGAATTTGACCTGCCAGCTACTACTGATGAGGCTAACCCGCAGGTAGTTGCGGCTTTGGTGGGGCTGGGCTGGAATGAAGCTGCGGCCATCAGCGCGGTGCTGCAGGTTACTACCGCACAAAATGCCACTGATGTATCGGCGCTGCTACGGGCAGCCTTGCGAAACTTAGGAGCAGCAAAGCGTGTCTGATCGTTTTGTAGGCCCGGAAGCTGATGAGATTGAGCGCGCTGCGGAAGGTGCGCTACGTCCACGCCATCTAGAAGATTTTGTGGGCCAAGATGTGGTGCGCGGGCAGCTGTCGGTGGTGCTGCGTGCAGCCACTTCACGTGGCTCTAGCCCTGACCATGTGCTGCTATCTGGCCCGCCCGGGCTGGGTAAAACCACTTTGGCCATGATTATTGCCAATGAATTGGGTGGCTCACTGCGGCTAACCAGTGGCCCGGCAGTGCAGCACGCCGGTGACCTAGCCGCTATTCTTTCCGCACTTGAAGAAGGCGACGTGCTGTTTATTGATGAAATTCATCGCCTGGCACGTACCGCTGAAGAAATGCTTTACCTGGCCATGGAGGACTACCGGGTAGATGTGGTGGTGGGTAAAGGCCCTGGGGCCACCTCGATCCCGCTGTCACTGCCGCCTTTCACTGTGGTTGGGGCCACCACTAGGGCTGGTTTACTGCCGGCGCCGTTACGTGACCGTTTTGGTTTCACTGGGCACCTGGACTACTACAGCGCCCGCGAACTAGCCCAGATTGTTACCCGCAGCGCCGGGTTATTGGGCCTTGAAATAGAAGCTGAAGCTGCCCATGAGCTGGCCAGTCGTTCACGTGGCACGCCGCGTATCGCCAACCGTCTGCTGCGCCGCGTCCAGGACTGGGCCCAGGTGCACGGCACGCCGGGAGTGGCTGACCTAGCTTCCACCCAGGCGGCTTTGAAAGTGTTTGAGGTGGATGCTATGGGGCTAGACCGCCTAGACCGCTCAGTGCTAACTGCCCTATGCACCCGCTTTGGTGGGGGACCGGTAGGTCTGACCACTTTGGCGGTAAGCGTAGGTGAAGAGGCCGAAACGGTAGAAACAGTGGCTGAACCTTATCTGGTGCGCGAAGGGTTAATGGTGCGCACCCCGCGTGGGCGAGCCGCTACTGCCGCCGCCTACACCCACCTAGGGTTAGAACTGCCCGAACACATGCCTGAACTCTAAGCGCTGCCCGCTATTTAGGACTCACTTAGTTTTATACGGGCTTTGCCATAGACTTTAGGCAAAATTTAGGAGGAAAACTATGCTCACGATGCTGATCTTTATGGTGGTCGCCATGGTGGCACTGTCTTATTTTGGCCGCCGCCAAAACGCTAAGGCAGAAGAAGCCGCGCGCGCCCGCCTGGAAGAAGCTTGCGTGCCTGACACCTGGGTACGTACTACCTCTGGTTACTACGCCAAGTTCGTTGAGATCGACGGCGACGTGGTCACCTTGCGTACTCCCCAGGGCGTGGAGTCCATGTGGGACAGCAAAGCCATTTATGGCGCAGTTAACCCGCCTTTCGCTGACCAGGATGAGGATGAAGAGGAAGACGTTGAATCTAGCGACGAGCTAGAGATTGACGCTGAAAACACCACAAAAGAGGCTCACAGCGATAACGCAGACTCCAGCGGTGACGAAAAAAAGTAATCGTCACCACAAGATTAGATTTAACTAGTTACCACCAGCTGGGGCTATGCAAAATCGCTAATAAACAGGGATTTTGGTAGTCTCAGCTGTGGCAATTGGTCCCCTTAATTCAACGGCACTGCGGCTAGGGTTAAGGGGAACTGACCAGTCACAACCGATTCTAGGAAGAGACACCCCGTGTCCAAATATAAAACCAAGCACGCAGGACGTAGCTTATTAACGTTCCTGCTAGTAATCGCCATTGGTTTCGGCGCGCTAATCATTGGTTCCTTCACTGGTAAAACCAAGCTAACGCCCGGGCTAGCGCTCGACCTGGAAGGCGGTACGCAGCTAATCCTTACGCCAACCACCACCGATGGCCGCCAGGTTACAGACAATGACCTTAACCAGGCCATTAACATTATTCGCCAGCGTGTTGATGCTTCAGGTGTGGCCGAAGCTGAAATTTCACGTCAAGGTGGAAGCAACATTGTGGTGGCGCTGCCGGGTAAGCCCTCCCAGGAAACCCTGGATCTAGTGCGTTCTTCCGCCGTGCTTTACTTCCGTCCGGTTATTCGGGTCTACAACGCCAATGCACACACCATTGCTCAGGCCCAAAACCAGGCGATAAAGGCTGCTGCCACCGCCAAGCCCACGGCTAAGGCGACCGCTAAGGCTACTGGCACTGCGACGGCGTCGCCGGCTGTTACCCCTGCGCCGTCGGCTACTGCAGCGGCCACCCCCAAGGCAACCCCCACCCCGGTCACCGCCACCCAGCTGGCCACCCGCTACGCGGATGTAAACCAGAACGGCAAGATCGACACTACGCCGCTGACCGCCACCAGTAACGATGCCTCATCAGACGCACAGATCAGCGAAAAAATGATCTATGACGCCCTAATGCTGGACTGCAAGAACCCCAAGAACCTTAAAGGTGGGGCGCAAGATCCTAAGAAGGCCGTTATTTCCTGTGCTCGTGACGGCTCTGGCGCGGTCTACATTCTGGGGCCGGCTGAGCTGAAGGGAACTGACCTGACCAGCGCCACCTCGGCACTGGAGCAAACCAGCCAAGGTTCAAACACTAACCAGTGGATTGTGTCCCTGGAATTTAACAAGCAGGGCACGGCAGACTTTTCCAAGATCTCTACCCGCCTACTGCAGTACCGCAACGACAAGACCGCCCCGCAAAAGAACCAGTTCGCCATTGTGCTTGACGGTTTGACTGTTTCTGCTCCCGGTATTGAGTCGGCTATTACCGGTGGTAAGGCGCAGATCTCTGGTGGCACCAACGCCAACGGAACCCACGGATTTACCCAGGCTGCCGCCAACTCGCTGGCAAACCAGCTGTCCTTTGGTTCCTTGCCGCTGAACTTCACGGTGCAGTCTGAGCAGCAGATTTCCGCCACTTTGGGTAGCGAGCAGCTACAAAAGGGTCTTATTGCCGGTCTGATCGGTTTCGTACTGATCATCATTTACCTGGCTTGGCAGTACCGAGGCCTGGCCAGTGTGGCCGTAGCCTCCCTGCTGGCTGCCGCCGCCCTGACCTACGTGGTTATTGCCCTGCTGAGCTGGGGGATTGGTTACCGCCTGTCCCTGGCTGGGGTGGCCGGTTTAATTGTGTCTATCGGTATCACCATGGACTCGTTCATTATTTACTTTGAACGTGTACGTGACGAGGTGCGCCACGGTTTGAGCCTGCGCGCCGCCGTCGATGAAGGCTGGGTGCACGCACGTAAGACCATTATCGTTTCTGACGCCGTTAACCTAGTTGCCGCTGTAGTGCTCTACGTGCTGGCAGTAGGTGGCGTGCAGGGCTTCGCCTTCACGCTGGGCGTGACGACGGTAGTGGACTTGGCAGTAATTATTTTCTTCACCCACCCGCTCATGGTGGCCTGCCTGTCTATCGCCTTCTTCGGTCAAGGCCACCGCCTGTCTGGTCTAGACCCTGAGCACCTGGGGGCACGTTCACGCAATGTTTACGGCTCTGGACGCGAAAAGATTGCCGATAACCTCGGTAAATCTTTGGCCCGCGCCAAGCGCGAGGCTAAGCGTGAACAGGATGCAAGCGAGGCTAAGGAAGGAGACAACTGATGGCATCGCTAGCAGCTATCGGTAACGACCTGTATTGGGGTAAGCGATCCTTCCCCTTTGTAGGTAAGCGCAAAGTTTGGTACACCGTCGCCCTATGTGCGGTGGCGATCAGCCTACTGCTGGTGGCCACGGTGGGCCTAAAACCCGGTATTGAATTTTCCGGGGGTAGTGAAGTCACTATCACCGCGCTGTCAAACCCCAAGGAAGGCCCCGCTAATGCGGTGCTACGCCAGCAGGGGCTAACCAACGGTGCACGCGTAACCACCACTGGTTCTTCCTCGGTGCGTGTACAGACTCCTGCCCTGGATAAGACCAAGCTGAACAAGCTTTCCGCTGGCCTGGCCAAGGCTTACAACGCTAAGGCTGCCGACGTAAACGCCACCACCATTGGCCCCACCTGGGGTAAGGATGTTACCGCTAAAGCCGTGCGTGGTCTGCTAATTTTCTTCGCCCTAGTAGGCGCCCTGATCTGGGCTTACTTCCGTACCTGGAAGATGGCGGCCTCAGCGCTGATTGCGTTGCTGCACGACGTCGTGATCACCGTGGGTATTTACGCGCTAAGTGGCTTTGAGGTTACCCCGGCCACAGTAATTGGTGTGCTAACCATTTTGGGTTACTCCCTTTACGACACGGTGGTGGTATTCGACAAGGTCCGCGACAACACCCGCGACTTTACCCGTCAGCACCGCGCCACCTACGCTGAGCTGGCTAACCTGTCTATTAACCAGACTTTCGTGCGTAGTATCAACACATCCGTGGTGGGTGTGTTGCCGGTAGCCTCGATTTTGTTCGTGGGTGCTTTCATCCTAGGTGCGGGTACTCTGCGCGATATTTCGCTAACTCTGTTTATCGGCATGATTGCCGGTACACTATCTTCTGTTTTCCTGGCTACCCCTATGCTGGTGGACTTGCGTGGGCGTGAAAAGGAAATTAAGGAACATGACGCCAAGGTGCTGCGTGAGCGTAAAGCTAAGCGTGAAGCAAATGGTGAAGCTGAAGATGACGATGCAGCAGATGACACTGTCTACGCTGCTCCGCTAACTCCCGGTCACCACCTAGGTGTTAAGGCACAGCCCAAGAAGAATAGGAAGCGTCGCTAGATGAGCGTGACCCCCATCCCCGCAGAGCTAACCGATCTGGTACTAGAAAACCTGCGTGAGATCCCAGACTTCCCTGAACCGGGAGTACTATTTCGCGATATCACCCCCTTACTAGCTAACGGTAAGGCTTTCAAGCAGCTTATCGATGGGCTCGCCGAGCACTACCGGGGCCGCATTGATGCTGTGGCTGGACTTGAATCGCGTGGATTTATCCTGGCCGCCCCGCTGGCTACCGCACTTGGTATCGGCATGTTGACGGTGCGTAAGGGCGGTAAGCTACCTGGACCGGTTATTGGTGTTGACTACGCCCTTGAATACGGCACTGCCCGAATGGAGCTGCGTCCTGACAGTGTGCACGAGGGCGACCGAGTGCTAGTGATCGACGATGTTATGGCCACCGGCGGCACCGCTAAGGCCTCGATCCAGCTCCTTGAGCAGGCCGGTGCCAGTGTGGAGGCAGTCTGCGTGCTACTAGAACTAGAGGGTTTAGGTGGCCGCAACGTGATTGACCAATCGATCTTTGAACCGATTGTGGTTATCGAAGATTAATTGACGCTTACAAAGCAAAAGTGCCGGCAAGCTAAAAGCTTGCCGGCACTTTATCTATGCGCACTCTTTAGTGCATTTATGCGTACATTACTGAGAGATTAGAAATCCTGCAGCTGATAGCGCGCGATTTGTGTCTGACGCTGCTTTTCTTTCAGTGCGTGCACGCCGCTCAGTGGGAAGTACTCGGGAGCCACCTGCGTATATCCCTTAGCTAGGCCCCAAGCCCAGATCCGGTTAATTTCGGCTACTAGCTTGGACTCAGCCGCATTGGTTCCGGCGCCTGAAGACACCAAACCAGGAAGTAGGTGAGCGCCGCTGCCATCTACCAGCAAACAGTTGCAAGTGCGTGGCATAGTGGCTTCTTTAACCGGGTTAATCTCGCGTCCAGAGACGGAAGCGTAGAAAGCCGTGCGTGAGTGAGGCCAGGGCACATGCTGACGTGCAGTGCCGGTAGAGATGTGGAAGCCGGTGGCGTTAATAGTGAGCTTAGTGTTTGCCAACACAAAAGCTGCAAATAGCAAAAAGAGGCTAAGGATTAAACAAATCACCAGCACTACCGTGTCGGTGGTGGTGGCTTTGCCGCCCACTAATTTAGCCGCTGAGCTAATGACGGGGATTAGGAAAAATACGCCCAAACCCAGAGAAATCCAAACCCGCGACATGGCGCGGGGAACCTCAATGTAATCTTCGCTCAGCGGGATAGCAAAGGGCTGGCCCAGCTCATATTTGAAAGCCCCTACCGGCGCCGTCGTGGCTGGCTGCGACGCGTTACCCGCAAACTGAGCTACCCCCTGAGACTGAGTGGCTCCTTGGAACTGGCCGGGTTGCTGAAATTGGTTGCCGCCTTGAAATTGTTGATAACCCTGGTTGCCTCCAGGCAGATTTGGCTGCGTCATAAGTCAACTCCTTAAATATGTAGCCTTAGACTAGTCCTTATAACTAAGTAACAGCTTAGTAAATATTCAGGTAATTTGGTTGCGTGGTAAGCGTGCCATATGGGCTATTACACACTAGACTGTGTTTATGGGAGAGACGTCGAACAACAGTGTTGGGGAAAGTGTAGTTCCTGGCTCGCGTGTGCGTAGTGCGCTGGTCCGCTTTGGGACGCGTGCTCATTCGGTGCCACCAGCTATTGAGCCAGTTATCACGGCTTTTAAAACTAATAATCCAAAGATGGATTTCACCCTCATTTTGCGTGCCTATGAGGTAGCTAGGCGCTGCCATGAGGGGCAGACGCGTAAAAGCGGGGAGCCTTACATCACCCACCCAATTGCGGTGGCCACAATTCTGGCTGAACTGGGGATGCTACCCAAAACCCTAGCTGCAGCTTTACTGCATGACACAGTTGAGGACACAGACCTAACCCTAGATGATCTACGCGCCCAGTTCGGTGACGAGATTGCCCTACTAGTAGATGGGGTCACCAAACTAGACAAGCTGCAATACGGTGAAGCAGCCAAGTCGGAAACCGTACGCAAGATGATCGTAGCTATGAGCAAGGACATCCGTGTTCTGTTCATTAAGCTAGCCGACCGTCTACACAACGCCCGTACCTGGAAGTACGTTCCCGCCCAAAATGCAGCCGGTAAGGCCCGTGAAACTCTAGAGATTTATGCCCCTCTGGCGCACCGCCTGGGTATGAATACCATCAAGTGGGAACTTGAAGACCGCTCCTTTAAGGTGCTCTATCCCGAGGTCTATGACGAGATTGAGCACATGGTGGCCGAGCGTGCCCCGGCCCGTGAAGAATATTTAGCTCAGGTCATTGACATGATCAACGCTGACCTGAAGGAAAACAACATTAAGGGTGTAGTCACCGGCCGCCCCAAGCACTTTTACTCCATCTATCAAAAGATGATTGTGCGCGGCAAAGAGTTTGACGATATCTATGACCTAGTAGCAGTGCGCGTAATTGTAGATACTGAAGCTGACTGTTACGGGGTGCTGGGTATTGTGCACGGACGCTGGACGCCTATGCCTGGGCGTTTCAAGGATTACATTGCCTCGCCCAAGTTCAACTTCTACCGCTCACTACACACCACCGTGATTGGCCCCAGTGGTAAACCGGTTGAGATACAGATCCGTACCCACGAAATGCACCGCATGGCTGAGTATGGCGTGGCCGCGCACTGGCGTTACAAGCAGAACCCCAACGCTACTAAGGGCTCTAAGGGCAACGAGTTTGAAGTTAACTTCACCTCTGCCAGCTCTGAAATGGATTGGCTGCGTCAGCTCATTGACTGGCAACGTGACACTCAGGATCCGGCGGACTTCCTGGATTCTTTACGTTTTGAAATTTCCGGCAACCAGGTTTATGTATTCACCCCTAATGGTGATGTGCAGGCCCTGCCGGCTAAAGCCACCCCGGTCGACTTCGCTTTCTCAGTACACACTGAGGTTGGTTACCGCACCGTTGGCGCAAAGGTTAATGGTCGCCTGGTGCCACTTAACACCATCTTGGAAACCGGCGACACTGTAGAAATCTTGACTTCTAAGGCGCAAAACGCCGGGCCTTCACGTGACTGGATGACTTTTGTGGCTTCGCCGCGAGCTAGGGCCAAGATTAAGGCTTGGTTCTCTAAAGAACGCCGCGAAGAAGCCATTGAACGTGGTAAAGACCAGATCGCCAAGGCTATGCGTAAGCAGAACCTGCCTCTACAGCGGATCATGACCCATGATTCACTGATGGCGGTAGCGCAGAACCTAAATAAGGGTGATATTGACGGTCTTTACGCAGCCGTTGGCGACTCCCACATTTCCGCCCAACACGTGGTGGAAAACCTGGTCTCCACTTTGGGTGGAGAAGCTGGTACCGAAGAGTCTCTGGCAGAAGCTGTGCTGCCTTCGCGCGCTGCCCCCAATGAAGCTAAGGTTATCCGCCCTGGTGACACTGGTGTGGTTGTGGATGGTATGCAGGAAGGCGATGTTTACGTAAAGCTGGCTCGCTGCTGTACGCCTATGCCTGGAGACCCAATTGTTGGTTTTATTACTCGTGGTAACGGCATTAGCGTACACACGGCTAACTGCGTAAACGTGTCTAACTTTGAGTCTGAACCAGAGCGCATGATTGGGGTTTCGTGGGCGCAAAATGTTCACGCTACTTACAACGTGCAGGTAGAGGTTGAGGCTTTAGACCGTATCGGTTTGCTAGCTGATGTTTCACGAGCCATGGCAGATGCACACATTAACTTGTTAGAAGCGGTTATGGGCTCTAAGCAGCATGATCGCGTGGTTAAGTTCTGGTTTGTGGTGGAGTTGGCTGAAGCTGTACACCTAGACCATGTGCTTACGATCGTACGTAAGATTGACGGCGTCTATTCCGCCCGCCGCGCCACCAGTTCTAAGCGCTCTATTCGAAATGATGGCGGGGAGTAGTTCGTTAATTAACTGCTCTAACCAACTGTTGCGGCTATGGCCGCGTAGATAGTTAAAAGCAGTTAGCAATCCGCTGCGACTAGCCCCATAGCGGCAGGCGGTGAGGATAACTTCGTGGCCCTGTGCGCGTCCAGCGTGCAGGGCCATTTCCAATGCCGCATGTTCTAAACAAATGCAGGGCACCCCAGCAATTTGCACATACTGGCTAGCGGGTAGCTGGCGGCGCACCATATCTACGCTGCGCCAACTTGAGCGCACTAGGTTGGCACAGACCTGTAAACGCTGCGGTGGATTTTCTCCGGTATGCACCCACCAGGCGCTAGCGCCAAAAATATAGGTGTACTTAGGTAGCTTGGGGGAGAGCAGTAAAGCACGCTGCGCGCAGGTACTAAGCAGATAATTAGGTACCCGTTTACCCAGTACGCTAGTGAAACAGACACTGTCTAGTGTATTGCAACGTAAAACCTGTGTCTCTGCTGCATTTAATGCAGTTACATTAGCTTCCAGGTCGGGTGGGCCGTAGGCAATATATTCCATAACCCGATTGTCATACTAGCTGCTTATCTAAAATAGTCTTTAACTATGTTTGTGGATAACTAAAGCCGGTGGGTCACTACAACCCACCGGCTTTAGTGCTGCTATATGTAGCTATCAGGCCTTAGCGGAGCGACGTACCTGGTCCAGCCAAGCGCGGCGGGCGTTTAGGGCAGCTTCGTGCTCAGCGATAGCCTTAGCCTTACCCTCAGCCTTAGCCTTTTCAAGCTTAGCTTCTAGGTCGGCGATAGAGGCCTCAAGCTGTCCGGCCAGACCCTCGGCGCGAGCCTTGGTCTCGGGGTCGGTGCGACGCCACTCGTTACGCTCGGCCTCGCGGATAGCTTCTTCGACGGCGCGCATACGGCCCTCGATACGACGCATAGCGTTACGCGGTACGTGACCTACTGCTTCCCAGCGGTCCTGGATTGGACGCAGGGCGCGCTTAGCGGCCTTGATGTCCTTAATTGGCAGTAGAGCTTCAGCCTGGGCAGCCAGCTCTTCCTTAACCTTAAGGTTGGCGGTCAGCTCAGCGTTTTCCTGAGCGTCCTTCTCTTGGCGAGCCTTGAAGAACACCTGCTGGGCAGCGTGGAAACGCTCCCACAGGGCGTCATCCTGGCGGCGGGCAGTACGGCCAGCCTGCTTCCACTCGCTCATCAAGTCGCGGAAACCACGTGAACCGCGCTCCCAATCGGTGGTGGTAGATAGCTCCTCGGCACGCTTGATCAGCGCCTCCTTCTTGGCAACTACCTGCTTGTTCTTCTCGTCAAGCTCGTTGAAGAACTGGCGGCGGTTGCGGTCAAGAGTGCTGCGAGCGCCAGAGAAACGCTGCCACAGGGCGTCCTCGGTGGCACGGTCCAGACGCGGACCACGCTGCTGGGCAGCCTTCCACTCGTTGAGGATTTCGCGCATACGAGTCATGGAGTTGCGCCAGTGGGTCTTGGCCGGGTCCTGGCCGGCTAGGGCCTCGGACTCTTCCACTAGCTTGGTGCGTTCAGCCAGCGCCTGGGCGCGGGCGGCAGCGCGCTCGGCTACCACAACTTCGCGGCGTTCCTTGGCTACTGCCTTGAGGCCATCAAACTGGGCGCGCAGACCATTTAGGTCACCCACAGCGGCAGGCTCCTTCAGGGCCTTGCCAAGGCTCTTAACAGTGGAGTCAATGTCGCGCACGCTCAGGTGAGGCAGGCGGGTAGCAAACAGGGCCACCTGCGCCTTTAGGTCTAGGTAGCGGCGGATGTAGAAGGCCATCGCCTCGGCCACCGGAGCACCTGGGAACTGACCAACTAGACGCTCAGTTTCGCCGTCTTGAACATAGACGTTACCTTCGCCATCAACACGGCCCCACTTGGAGGCAGCCAGGGCTTCTTCGGGATCTAGCGCAGTCTCGGTCTGCTGGGCAGCCGCCTTGCCAGGCTTGGCTTCCTGTGCGCCGGCCTTGTCGGCGGGGGCGGAATCGGTAGCCTTAGCAGCTTCGCTCTCAGCGGGGGCAGCCTGGGGGGCGTTGGTGGTCTCTTCGCCAGCAGGGGCGGGCGAAGCCTCCTGCGGTGTTGAGGATGCAGCCTGTTGTGCCTGATCGGTCACGGGAGTCTGCTCACTCATGGGTATGCTCCTTATAGAATGTGTTACGGCGTTGGTAAATGCGCCGTAGCTAGTTGGCTAAAAGCCTGAGAATGTGCACGTCGCATGGCGTAAAGCCATACAGGGTTAAAGTCTACGCTATTTAGCCCCAATTCTCGCATTTAATTAGCCGTGTTACCGCTGTGCTTGAGCGATAGAGCTAGTTTCATGCTTTAGGCTGGAGGCATGCTTTTACACCGTATGCCCCCTGCCGTCCTAGGCTCAAACTGTTATGTGATCGTGCCTGCAGGTAAACAGGGCGCCTTGGTAGTAGACCCCGGGGCTGGCGCAGCTAGCGGCGTCGTCGAATTTTTAAAAACCAACAATCTGAGCTTGGAAGCAGTGCTGCTAACCCACGGACACGCTGATCACTGCTGGGATAGTGCCGCTGTAGTGGCAGGCATGGGTCAAGCACAGTGCCCGGTGTATGTGCCCAGCCCGGATCTGTATCGGCTAGATGCCCCGGAGGCCACCACCGGCATCTATATGCGCGGCCGTGGCTTTAGTGCTCTGGCTGGCACCCCTTGGCAGCGCCCGCTTAATGTGGTGGCGCTACCGCAGCGGGCTTATAGCGACGGCGTCGAGCTGATTAGTGGCCTGCCGATGCGGGCTGTGGCCGCCCCTGGACACACTGAGGGCTCCTCACTATTTCTAACTGTGGCCCAGATGGAGGCCAGCCACGAGCTACTAGCTGAAGCTGAAGTAGAAACTAGTGGTACCCAGCTGCTTGCCCTAACCGGTGACGTGATTTTCAAGGGCTCAGTGGGTCGCGACGATCTGCCTGGCGGTTCCCACCAAGATATGCTTGGTTCACTGCGTTTCCTGGCTAATGCTATTGACCCCTCTACCGTATTACTGCCCGGCCATGGCGCGGCCACCACTATGGCGCATGAGCATCATGCCAACCCCTATATGCATGAAGCCAAAACTTTCGGTGGCGAACTGGACTAGCCACAAACGGCGCTCAGGGCTTGCTTGCAAGCTATAACAATGCCAACTGGGCCCAGCCCTCAAAGTAAATACGGTTAAAACTTAAGTAGGATTAAATCATGGCAAAAACTTCGCTTTCTGGTTTCCCCGAGTGGCTACCTAGCCAGCGGCTGATTGAACAGCACTTCCTAAACGTTCTACAAAATACCTTTGAGCTGCACGGATTTAGCTCTATTGAGACTCGTGCAGTAGAGCCGCTAAGTGAATTAACGCGTAAAGGGGAGACCTCCAAGGAGGTTTACCTGCTATCTCGTTTGCAGGCTGCCCCGGGTGAAAATGAGGACCCGCGCAAACAGCTGGGACTGCACTTTGACTTGACTGTTCCCTTTGCTCGCTACGTGCTTGAGTATGCTGGGCAGCTGACCTTCCCCTTCAAGCGTTACCAGATTCAGAAGGTATGGCGCGGCGAGCGTCCCCAGGAGGGGCGTTTCCGTGAGTTCATTCAGGCTGATATTGACGTGGTGGGTGACGGAAAGCTGCCGCTACACTATGACGCCGAGCTGCCCTTGATCATGCACGAGGCTCTTAGCGCCCTGCCTATCCCACCGGTGCTGTTGCACGTGTCTAACCGCAAGGTAGCCCAGGGTTTCTACACCACCATTGGGGTTGCAGAAGAATCCCTAATTGAGGTGCTACGCGTGGTGGATAAGCTTGACAAGATTGGCCCTGAAGCAGTGGCTCAGGAGCTGGAAGAAACCGTGGGGCTAAGCTCCACTCAGGCGCGCTTGGCTTTGCAGATGGCAGAAATTACTGCCAGTAACGGTGAGGAGCTAGAAGAGAAGCTGCGTGCCCTGCTAGAGCAGGCGGGTCTGGAAGCTAATGAGCTGCTTGAGCAAGGTATAGCTGAACTGGTTGGAGTGCTGGAAGTAGCGGCGCGACGACGCCCGGGTGCTTTGATTGCCGACCTTAAGATTGCCCGTGGCTTGGACTACTACACCGGCACGGTTTATGAGTCTGAGCTAATTGGTCACGAGGATCTAGGCTCTATCTGCTCCGGTGGTCGCTACGACTCACTGGCCTCTAACGGCAAGCGTTCCTTCCCCGGAGTGGGCCTGTCTATTGGGGTTTCGCGGCTGCTGGCCAGGGTTATTGGCGCTGGCCTGGTGCAGGTTAGCCGCCCGGTGCCCACGGCGGTACTGGTGGCGGTTACTGATGAAGATTCGCGTCCGGTTTCTGAGGCGGTGGCCGATAAGCTGCGCGCCCGAGGTATCTGCGCTGATGTGGCCCCCACTGCCGCTAAGTTCGGCAAGCAGATTAAGTTTGCTGACAAGCGCGGTATTCCCTTCGTGTGGTTCCCAGCCGCAGTGGATGAGGCCGCCAGTAGCGGCGCCGATTCGGTTAAGGACATCCGCTCTGGTGAGCAAGTTGAGGCCGACGCCGCCACTTGGCAGTGCCCCGAGCAGGATCTGCGCGTGCAGGTAACGGCAGCACAGGTCTGAGCATGATGCTGTGGTAGCTAGAAAAAATGTTCAACTTTAGACGCAAACCTGGAATTACCACAGCGCAGGAGTTAGCTGAGCGCCTAGTACAACTAGCTCAGCTAACTGATCGAGTAAAAGTAGCGGTGCCAGGTTGGCAAGCAACCAGCCTGGCCCGCCAGATCAGTGCTATGGATCAGCTGCTGGTGCAGGCTAATGCGGGCTCAGTTCGCAGCGACGACGCCGGGGAAAGTGAACAGCAGCTTTTAGACCAGCTGCGTAGCGTTGCGAAAGACACGGCTCAGGCACTTAGCTCCGCCAGCGGGGCGGTGCAAGCAAATACTGGTGAAATTGAGGCTGAACTATTAGCCCGTGCTGGCCAGGTAGCTGGAGTAGAAAACCGGGTAGAAAAAGCTCGCGAAGAATACTTTAGGCAGGCTTGGCCGCAGGTAACCTGGCCGCTAGCACGCGGCTGGGTGGCAATGCGTTTCAAAGCTGAGGTACCCGCTAAAACTGGGCAGCCCGGTAAGAAAAGGTGGACCCGTCTTTTTAACGCGGCTAAAAACACTGGTGGCGCTAGTACAAATGAGCAAGCATGCAGCTGTGGGACAAACGCCGCACAAGAAGTGGAAACTAAGCAGTTAGACGCTGTCTATAAACAGTTAGTTAAGGCTAATACAGCAGTATTACCTGCGCCCTGGGCCAGTAAAGTAAATGCTGAGCTAGATGAAGCCTACCCAGATTTAGTGCTTGAACTTAAAGCCGCACTAAATACATCCAGTCAGCGTCACTTACCAACGCCGCGCTGGTGGAAGTGGGCTAAAGCCTGGCAGTGGACGCTATATGTAATTATGCTGGCGGGTCTAATTTGGTGGGGTATGAATGCGTTACTTAAACGCTTACTTTTACCTACCTTGCCGATGCCTCATATTGGCGTTATGCCGCTGGCTGTGGTAGCGCTACTGGCCGGTTTAATACTGGGGTTAATAGCTACTTGGGTGAATTATCGATTGGTTAAGGCTGGAGCCTACCGGCGCGCACGTAACCTGCGAAGCTATCTAAATAGTCTGGTAGAAGATGTTTTACAAGCTAAGCTGTACGCCCGGTTGGAAAGTCATATAGCTGAGCATGTGTCGCTAATGGCCTTAGCTAATGCGCTAGCCGAATAAGCTCACCCAATTAGAGCGGCTCCATAAAAACTTGGGCTAAACCAAATAGTTGTGTTCCGGCGCAGTTCATGTGTCGGTGCGGCCCAGAGCGCGTCCACCGATAGGGGGAACCAGGCGCCCGACGTGGACGTGAGTGACAATGAGGCGCGCTGCGACCTGTCGAGGATCCGGGCAACGTGTACACGATTCCTGAGGGTGGGCGCGTGGGCGTCACGCTGACGGCCGAGTCGGTGGACGGCGTCGATGGGTGCACGGCTGCGGAGTGCGAGGGGTTCCTTGCGAGCTGTTTTTCTGACGTTGAAGCTGATAGTCTCAACCAGCTGGAAGAAGTCGCGCACCCGCAGCGTCACACCGAGGCGACCGCGTCGGTGCGTGTGGCCCCTACTTCGCCGGTGCGCGCGCGAGCCGATCGCGGGCATCCGAGATAACTGAGATCTTTAAGGAGATACTCCCATGGGTATGCATTCCACGACGCAGGCATTCCAGTTCGACGTGCCGTTCGCGCAGCTGTTCCAGCTCGCCATCCCGGCCGCGCAGTCCGTTCCGAAGGCGACCGTGATGCTCGCCGACCCCAACCGTCGGGTTGTCACCTTCGACACCCCGATGAGCATGATGTCCTGGGGCGAGAACATCGTCGCCGGTTTTATTCCCTCCGAGGGCAGAACCGTCGTTGAGGTCACCTGCACGACCAAGGGTCTGCCCAACCTCATGCAGGACAGCCGCAACCGCAAGATAATTGCGCAGTTCGTGACTGCTCTGTCCAACCTCGCGCAGACCACCGCTGTGGAGGTCACTCGCTCCTGACGGCCCGTGAGCGTCAGGCACAGGCCGGACGCGCGGTTGACGAGCTGGCCGGAATCGTTGCGATCCCAGAGCTCGGTGTAGATGTACGAGGCTGAAATGGCGCCACCGAACAGGTCTTCGGGCACCTCAAGGACGAATTCTTCCGCGGCCACGACTGGCAAACCTTCGAGAGCTTCAAAGCCGACCTCGATGCCTACATCACGCACTGGAACACAACAAGACGCCAAGTAAAGCTCAAGGGCCTGACCCCGGCAGAATACCGGGACCAGGCCCTCCAGCAAGCCGCATAACGGCTACCCATTTAAAGCATCCAAGTTTCGGGGCGCAGTTCATTTAGGCGCCGGGACACAATTTTTAGGTATCAGTAGCGCTTAGAGCGGTTGGAGCGGCCATAACCGCCACGGTCATCGCGCTTAGAACCGCGCTGGTAACCAGAGCGCTCGTCACGGTAGCCCGAGTAGTCGCTGCGCGAGTTGGAGCGGTCGTTAAAGCGCCCGCCGCGATCGTCACGCTTGAACCCACGGTCTTCACGCTTGAACCCGCGATCGTCACGCTTAAAGCCACGGTCCTCACGCTTGAACCCACGGTCCTCACGCTTAAAGCCACGGTCATCGCGTTTGAAACCGCGATCGTCACGTTTGAACCCACGGTCCTCACGGTCATAGCGGCCCTCTTCGCGACGTGGGCGGTAAGCCGAACGGCCGCCCTCAGAATCGGCGTCGTCGCGCATGCCCTTAGCCTTGTGGCGATCATTCGGGCCGCTCCAGCCGTGACCGGGACCCTCATCAGGGCGAATACGCAGCTCACGGCCAGCGAAGGTGGCCTTACCCATGCGCTGCAAAGTCTGCTCATCTAGCGGCGCATAGATAGTGACCAGCGAGAAAGACTGCAAAATGTCAATCTTGCCAATGTCAGAGCCGGAAATACCGCCCTCATTAGCTAGCGCACCCACAATAGCGCCGGGCAGAACCTTGTCACGGTGACCCACCTCGACGCGGTAAACAGTGCCACCCTCATCGTCACGACGCGGGGCGCGACGCGGACGCTCCGGCCTGTTCTCGCGAGCAGGACGCTCACGGCCATGTTCAAAGCTGGCAGAAATGAAGGTGCCCTCAGAATCTACCTGCACCTCACGGCGCTCCTTGCGGCCTGAGTCCTCTCTCTGCCAGCGCGGGCCGTCGTCGCCAACCGCCAAAGCCAGCAAGGTAGCAGCCAAAGTGGCGCTATCCAGGGAAGAAACTTCTTTAGCGATCAGCTCGCGGTAGATGTCCAGGCGGCCCTTTTGAGCGCGTTCATCGGCGCGCTTTAGCAGCTTAGCGGCGCGGTGACGCGACACGTCAGCGGGGGAGGGCAGGGTAATTTCCTCCAGGCGAGCCCCGGTCAGACGCTCAATCTGGCGTAGCTTGCCCTTCTCCTTAGGGGTCAGGAAAGTGATAGCTTCACCGGTGCGCCCGGCGCGGCCGGTACGACCAATACGGTGCACATAGGCCTCAGCCTCACGCGGCACATCAAAGTTAACTACCAGACCGATACGGTCCACATCCAAACCACGCGCAGCCACATCCGTGGCCACCAGCACATCCAAGCTACCCTGGCGCAGGCGCTCGATCAGACGCTCACGTTCACGCTGGGGTACGTCACCACTGATGGCGGCGGCCTGAATGCCACGACCAGACAGCTCAATGGCCACATCCTCAGCAGTTGATTTGGTGCGCACAAAGACAATCGCGGCTTCAGCATCAGTCACGGCCAAGATACGCGAAACCGCACCCACCTTGTGACGGAAAGGCACCACCGCATAAGACTGCTGCACCGAATCCACAGTGGAGGACTGGCGTGAAACCTCAATGCGTACCGGGTCGTTTAGGTGCTCAGCGGCCACCGACTCAATTGCCGGAGGCATGGTGGCGCTAAACAGGGCGGTGCGTCGCTCGGTAGGCAGCGAAGCGGCAATGGTTTCTACATCCTCAGCAAAGCCCATGCGCAGCATTTCATCGGCTTCATCGAGCACGAAGTAACGCACGTGGTCTAGTACCAGCGCACCCTTTTCGATCAGGTCAATTACGCGCCCGGGGGTACCCACAACCACCTGGGCGCCTTCACGTAGCGCCGCAATCTGGGGGCCGTAGGGGCTACCGCCATAGACGGCCACAACATCTAGACCACGGCTGCGGTGAGCCATATCGGCAATCGCATCAGCACTTTGCATGGCCAGCTCACGGGTGGGGGCCAAAACCAGGGCCTGTACCTCACCGTCACGGCTGTCTACCTCATTTAGTAGCGGCAGGCCAAAAGCGGCGGTTTTACCGGTACCGGTTTGGGCTACGCCGACGACGTCGCGGCCCTCTAGCAGCACCGGGATCGCCTCACGCTGAATGTCGGTGGGGCTAACAAAACCCATGTCGGTGATGGCGCGCAGCAAGTCGCGCGGCAAGCCCAGGTCAGCGAAAGTGGGGCCGGTGGGGGTCAGCTCGGCGTCGTCGTCATCTTCGCTGTCAGACTCGGGGTCTAGCTCTGGGCGGTCAGTGTCGACGTCGTCAGCCTCGTCCTCGTGGTCAATGTCTACCGGGTCGGCTGGGGAAATGGACTCGCTAGCGTCAGCGATATCTTCAGGCGTGGCCGCGCTGGCAGCAGAGGTGGATTTTAGCTGGGCCTCAAACAGGTCATCTAGGCTAAGGGGATTAGACATACGTATTTCCAATGCGGATCAGCGGAGCGTGGGGATGAGCCTATTACTCACCGCTCTTAACGCACCTCGCCCAGCCACACTTGTCAGTCGTTAACCGACTAAACGCACGCAATTATTCGCAACTCAATTAGGTATGCGACGATAAAACTTCAAGGGTAGGGAGCGTCTCACTCCTAAAACAACAGCTTTAGTTTACCTGGCGCTGCAGCTTGATAAACCTAGTATTTGTGGTGAATTGGCTTACCCTGGGCGGCCAAACTAGGGCTGCAAATAAACATGACTTAGCGGCGGGGAGTAGACTTTTAGCGGCGCCCGCTCGTCTCGCGGTGCGCTTTTAACCAAACTGGAAGGACCAAAGTGCTGCGTACCCGCTATGCAGGTTCCCTGCGCTCAAGTGACATTGGCACTACCGTAACGCTCACCGGCTGGGTCGATCGTCGTCGTGATCACGGCGGCGTCGCCTTTATTGACCTGCGTGATGCCAGCGGTATTGCCCAGGTAGTCATCCGTGAGGAGGTGGCCCACGATCTGCGCGCAGAATACGTACTTAAAGTTACTGGTGAGGTCACGGCCCGCCCTGAGGGTAACGCCAACCCGAACCTGCCTACCGGTGAAATTGAGGTAGTCGTCAGCGAGGTAGAGATCCTCAACCCGGCCGCGCCTTTGCCGTTCCAGGTTTCTGACCACGCTGAAGACGCTGGTCAGGTAGGTGAAGAAGCTCGCCTAAAGTACCGCTACCTAGATCTGCGTCGCTCCTCTATGCAGCACGCTATCCGCTTGCGTTCCAAGGTGTCTCAGGCTGCCCGTAAGGTGCTTGACGCTCACGACTTCGTTGAGATTGAGACCCCCACCCTGACTCGCTCCACCCCTGAAGGTGCTCGCGACTTCCTGGTGCCCGCGCGCCTAGCCCCCGGCTGCTGGTATGCCCTGCCCCAGTCCCCGCAGCTGTTTAAGCAGCTACTGATGGTGGCCGGTATGGAACGCTACTACCAGATTGCCCGCTGCTACCGTGACGAAGACTTCCGCGCCGACCGCCAGCCTGAGTTCACTCAGCTGGATGTGGAAATGAGCTTCGTGGAGCAGGACGACGTCATGGCAGTAGCTGAGGACATCCTGCGTGAAGTTTGGGCCCTGATCGGCTACGAGCTCAAGACCCCCATTGCTCGTATGCCTTACCGCGAGGCCATGGAAAAGTACGGTTCGGACAAGCCTGACCTGCGTTTTGGTCTAGAGCTAACCGACCTAACTGAGTTCTTCAAGGACACCACCTTCCGCGTATTTAAGGCCCCCTATGTGGGCGCCGTGGTTATGCCCGGTGGCGCCAGCCAGTCTCGCCGTACTTTCGACGCTTGGCAGGAATGGGCCAAGCAGCGCGGCGCTAAGGGCCTGGCTTACGTAACTGTTGGTGAGGACGGCACCCTGGGTGGTCCGGTTGCTAAGAACATTACCGACGCCGAGCGTGCCGGTCTGGCTGAGGCTGCTGGCGCCAAGCCCGGTGACTGCATTTTCTTTGCCGCTGGTGGCGTAGATGCGTCCCGCGCCCTGCTGGGTGCAGCCCGCTTGGAGATTGGTAAGCGCTGCGGCTTGATCGACGAAAACGAATGGTCTTTCGTGTGGGTAGTGGACGCCCCCTTGTTCAAGCCCTCCGCTGAGGCTAAGGCTGAAGGCGACGTCGCTCTGGGCTCTAGCGCCTGGACCGCAGTACACCACGCCTTCACCTCACCCAAGCCCGAGTGGCTCGACAACTTCGACCAGGACCCGGGCAACGCCTTGGCTTACGCCTACGACATCGTTTGCAACGGCAACGAAATCGGTGGTGGCTCCATCCGTATCCACCGCCGCGACGTGCAAGAGCGCGTATTCAAGGTGATGGGTATTAGCCAGGAGCAGGCTCAGGAGAAGTTCGGCTTCCTGCTCGATGCCTTCAAGTTCGGTGCCCCGCCGCACGGTGGCATCGCCTTTGGTTGGGACCGTATCGTCTCGCTGCTAACTCACGCCGACTCTATCCGCGACGTGATCGCCTTCCCCAAGTCCGGTGGTGGCTATGACCCGCTTACCGCTGCCCCTGCTCCCATTACCGAGCAGCAGCGTAAGGAAGCTGGTGTGGACGCTAAGCCTGAACAGGCCTGAGTCTAAGATTTTCTAACGATTAGGGTGGGTCCCATTAATTTGGGACCCACCCTAATTGCAGCTAATGCGGGTAGTATGAAAGCTATGTCACAGTATATTGATATCCACCCTGAAAACCCGCAGGCGCGTTTAATCAACAAGGTAGTTGACCGTCTACGTGACGGTGGACTGATCGCTTACCCTACTGACTCTGGCTATGCGCTGGCCTGTATGGTGGGCAATAAGGAAGGTATGGATCGTATCCGTGCTATCCGTCAGCTTAACGACAAGCATAACTTCACCTTGATGTGCTCTAATTTTTCGCAGGTTGGGCCGGTGGCTATTGTTGGCAACACTGCCTTCCGCCTGATTAAGCGACTAACTCCGGGGCCTTACACCTTCATTTTGAAGGGCACCAAAGAGGTGCCGCGTATGACTCTTAACCCCAAGAAGCACACGCTGGGTATCCGTATCCCTGATTACCCTATTGCCCAGAGCTTGGTAGAGGCCCTAGGTGAACCGCTACTTTCCTCCACTTTCATTCGCCCCGGTGAAGAAGAACCCGAAACCAGCGGCTGGGAAATTCATGACGAGCTCGGCCACTTGATTGACATCGTGATTGAAGGACCGGTGGTTAGCACTGAGCCCACCACGGTTATTGACCTAACTGAGGATGTGCCCGAGGTCCTGCGCCAAGGTGCAGGTGACACCTCAACTATCTAGCCTTAACCAGGCTTGCCAAGGGGGCTAGCGCTTTTTAAGCGCTAGCCCCCTTAAGGTTTCATCCCTAGGCCATGTAAAGCTTGCGGTTAAAGCTTAGTGCTGTAGCGAATAACGCTCATAGATAGCCCGAATAGGGGCCGGTGACCACCAGTTCCAACGCCCTAGCAAGGTCATAGTGGCGGGCACCAACGCCATACGCACCAGCGTGGCGTCAACTAACACGATCAGCGCCAAAGTAAGCCCAATTTCTTTAATTACCAGCATCTGGCCACCCACAAAACCTAGGAATACTGCGGTCATAATGGCTGCCGCTGAGGTAATAATGCGGCCAGAACGCTGCAAACCTTGCTCAACAGCTAGATCATTATCGCCGGTAGCATCCCAAAATTCTTTGATGCGTCCTAGCAGGAACACTTCATAGTCCATAGCCAGGCCAAAGCCAAACACAATGGCTACTACCATCACATAGCTTTCCATGCCTCCGATGGGGGTAAATCCCAATAGGGAAGCGCCGTGACCGCCCTGGAAAATCCAGGTGGCCAGGCCCAGTGAAGCAGCTAAAGAGAGCGAGTTAATCAGCACGGCCTTAATGGGTACAAGCAGTGAACCAGTCATTAAGAACAGCAAAATAAAGATCGCTCCTAGCACTAGTGGTACTAGCCAGGGAAGTGAGGAGATAACCGAGGAGCCAAAATCTACCTGGGTAGCTGCTTGACCGGTGATCCACAGCTGGCTGGGGGCATTTAGAGCGCGAATATCTACAACTGCCCGCTCGGCGCTACGCGAACCGGCAGTGCCTTTAAGTTCTAGGTAAGCCACGGTGTAATCACCGGCAGTGGTCACACCGTGTATCTTCTGTACATCGGCAACCTGGGATACTTCAGTTTTAATGAAGTTAGTCTGTTTGGCGCTGTTGCCGTACATGATTAAAGTGGCGTCGTTACTTAAAGAATCGGGATACTGCTGCTTTAGGGTTTGCAAATAGGCGTATTGGGAGCCATTGCGCGGTAAAAGATCAGTGCCAGAGTTAAGCAGGTGCAAGTCACCTAGTGGCACACACATAGCTCCTAGCGCCGCTACGCAGGCAACTAGTACATACCAGGGGTAGCGGTGCACCCACCGAGCCAGACGTGAAAAGATGCCCTCAGTGGAGGAAACATCAGCGATACGGGCCTGTAGTTTACCTAGCAGCGGCACCCGCTGTAGCCAGGAGGGAATAAGTGCGCGCGTGCCCAAATAGAGCAGTAGTGCGGGCACCAAAGTCAGCGCCGCCGCTACCGCAATGAGGGTTACAAACAGCCCACCTACACCAATAGAGCTGAGCAGGGTGGGCGGCATGAGTGCTAGACCTAGCAAACCAATAGCTACCGTTACTGCAGAGAATAAAATAGTTCTCCCAGCGCTAACCATAGTTAGACGTACTGCCTGGGCAGGCAGGGAAGCATTGCGGGCGCGGCGCTGTTGAAAGGCTGCCTGAATGGACACGCCTGCAGCGGGAGTTTCATCATTAGCTAGCTTTTCAGCTAGTCGGCCTAGTTCTTCACGGTAGCGGGAGGTAAATAGCAGCCCATAGTCGATGGATAGGCCCAGGCCAATTACCGTAACAATGTTGAGCACACTGGATTCAATATCGACCAGGTAGCTAAGGCCCCATAGGCTACCTAGCGCAGCGCAGATAGATACTAATGCGCCTGCTAGCGGCATACCGGCCAGCATAAAACCGCCAAAAACCAACACCATGATCAGCAAGGCCAGAGGCAATACCAGCAGCTCTCCGGCGCGCATATCGCGCGAAACCTGAGCAACTAGCTCCTGGTTAATAATGGCTTGGTCGGAGACTGTGCCAGCAGCATTGGGGGATACTGCACGTAGTTCCTGGGGTACTCGCGCCAGGCGCCGTTCCACATCTTTACGTGAAGTATCAAAGGCGGCTTTCGCATCAGCATTTTTAGTGATGTCTTTACCCGGTTCAGGCGAGATAGTTACGGAAAGTAAAAATCCCTGCTTGTTGCGGGCCATCAGTTTGCTAGCAGCCGGGTTAGCTAGCTTGCCGGGTAGTACAAAGGGATCTACCACGGCGCCGTCACCAACGCGGGCAATTAGCTCCTTGTGAACTGGAGCCAAGGCATTATCAACCTTGGTGGCAGTGGCTGAATCGGCCAGGTTAACCCCGGTTACTAGCAGGGTAATTTCCACCGATTGGCCAGTTAAAGTGTTTAGTACCTGTTGGCCTTCATCGGAAGATGAGCCAGGAATAGAGCCCTGGGAAGTTTTAAGGCGATCAAAAATTGACTGGCCGCCTAAGCCTGAAAGTGAAGTAAGTAGTAACAGCGCTGCCAGCGCGGCCCAAATCACGAGAGTTAGACGCGGACGACGGATAACCTTGGTTGCTAGGGCGTCAAACATGGCGTAATTATCGCAGATATACTGCTTATATGGACCTTTTCGAGGCAGCAAACAGTGACGAATCCGGTCTAAGCATTGACCCCCGTGCCCCGTTAGCGGTCCGCATGCGTCCGCGTAGCTTGGATGAGTTGGTGGGGCAAAGTCACCTGTTGACGCCGGGATCTCCGCTGCGGCGTCTAATTGGCGGTGGGCGTGGGGTAACTAGCTCAGTTATTTTATTTGGCCCGCCTGGAACCGGTAAAACCACTTTGGCTTATTTGGTGGCGCGTGCCCATAATCGTCGTTTTGTGGAGCTGTCGGCGGTCAGTGCCGGGGTTAAGGAGGTGCGTGCCGTCGTCGATCAAGCCCGCCACGCCCTATCGGTAAGTGGCCAGGAGACGGTGTTATTTATTGACGAGGTGCACCGTTTTTCGCGTTCGCAGCAAGACTCGCTGCTACCGGCGGTGGAAAATCGTTGGGTTACGTTGATTGCGGCTACCACTGAAAACCCGTCCTTCTCAGTAGTGGCTCCTTTGCTTTCGCGTTCACTGCTGCTAACTTTGCAGCCTTTGGATGGGCAGGATATTGCGGCTTTGGTGCGTCGGGCACTTAGTGATCCGCGCGGTTACGCCTGCAGGGTAGCTATCGACGACGACGCCCTGGCCCAGTTGGTACGTTTGGCCGGTAATGATGCGCGTAAGGCCTTAACCGTGTTGGAGGCAGCGGCACAGAGCCTGCTTGACGGTGATGCTTTGGTTGACGCGGGGGCCTTTGGTGACGGCGGGGCCGTTTTGGATGCTGAAACCACACCCAAGGCTGGCGGCGCGACAGAGAAGCAAAAGGCGCAAGCAAAACAACCCCTAGACGCTGTCAAGCAATCTAAAGCAGCTAAAGCAGACGTCCCAGTAATTACGCTCAGCACCATTGAGCAAGCCGCAGATATTGCCGCTGTGCGCTATGACCGCAGCGGTGACCAGCACTATGACGTGGCCAGCGCCTTCATTAAATCCATGCGCGGCTCAGATGTAGATGCTGCCATCCACTACCTAGCTCGCATGATTGCAGCGGGGGAGGACCCGCGCTTTATCGCCCGGCGCGTGGTGATAGCCGCCAGCGAAGATGTGGGTATGGCTGACCCTAGCGTGCTAGCCACGGCCAGCGCCGCCATGAGCGCGGTAGCCCAAATTGGTATGCCCGAAGCCCGTATTATTTTGGCCCAAGCGGTTATTGCGGTGGCTAGTGCGCCTAAATCAAATGCCGCCTACCTGGCTATTGATAGGGCCTTGGCAGACGTGCGGGCAGGAAATATTGGGCAGGTGCCCGCACATTTGCGCGACGCCCACTACGCCGGAGCCCAAAAACTAGGCCACGGCACAGACTATAAATACGCCCACGATTACCCCCACTCCGTAGCTGCCCAGGAGTATTTACCTGAGGAACTGCGCGGCAAGCGCTACTACCAACCTACCCGCAATGGTTTTGAGGATCTGCTCACAACCAGACTGGAAAAGGTGCGCGATTTACTAGGAAGAGGCTAATCTTTAACGGTTGTCTGCTTTTGTGTAGGCAATTCCTGGGGTCATAGCCGTAAGGTCGACCCCGCGCCGCTAGAGCAACCCTTTGCATGCGGCGTGCCTAGTAAAAACGGGCCTATTGGCCCCCTAACAGGAAGAGGAAAACATGTCTGTTTCTCGCTCTCGCCGTCAGGTGCGCCTGTCTCGCGCCCTGGGTATTCCGCTAACCCCCAAGGCCGTACGTTACTTCGAGAAGCGCCCTTACGGCCCCGGTGAGCACGGCCGCGCCCGTCGTCGCGCCGAGTCCGACTACGCCGTACGTCTGAAGGAAAAGCAGCGTCTGCGCGCCCAGTACGGTATCCGTGAGGCCCAGCTGCAGCGAGTCTTCCAGGAAGCTCGTCGCGAAAAGGGTCTGACTGGTGAGTCCCTGGTCGAGCTGCTGGAAATGCGCCTAGACGCCCTAGTGCTGCGCGCCGGCTTTGCCCGCACCATCGCCCAGGCCCGTCAGGACGTTGTGCACCGTCACATCATGGTTGACGGCAAGATCGTTGACCGTCCTTCCTTCCGCGTAAAGCCCGGTCAGGTTATCCAGGTTCGCCCCCGCAGCCAGGTTATGGTCCCCTTCCAGGTGGCCGCTGCTGGTACCCACCGCGACGTGCTGCCCGAGGTACCTCAGTACCTGAACGTTGAGCTGGAGAAGCTAACCGCTACCCTGGTGCGTCGCCCCAAGCGTGACGAAGTTCCCGTCACCTGTGACGTGCAGATGGTGGTTGAGTACTACTCTCGCTGAGTTTAATCTTTCACTTATGCGATGCCCCGGATCTGATGGTTCGGGGCATCGTATGTTTCGCGCTAATCTTGTAATAACTATGGTTGGTTTGAGCCCAACCATTTACCCTGTCCGACGCCCTCAGGGGCATAAACCTTAGGTTCTCATGCGCACTAGCGAAATCCGCACTCGTTGGATCGACTACTTTGCTGCCAATGGACACGAAATTCGTCCGTCGGTTCCGCTAATTTCTCCCGATCCCTCAATTCTGTTCACCATTGCGGGTATGGTGCCCTTTATTCCTTACATTGTGGGCACCGAGCCGGCACCTTGGCCGCGTGCCGCTAGCGTGCAAAAGTGCATCCGTACTAACGACATCGACAATGTCGGTAAGACCACGCGTCACGGTACTTTCTTCCAGATGAACGGTAACTTCTCCTTCGGTGACTACTTCAAGGAGGGGGCCATTAGCTATGCGTGGGACCTGCTAACCGGTTCTCAGGCTGAAGGTAAGTACGGTCTAGATGGCGATCGTTTCTGGGTAACTATCTGGGATGAAGATCAGGTTGCCTTTGACGTGCTTACCCGTCAGATTGGTATTGACCCAGCACACATTGTGCGTTTGCCGCGTAAAGAGAACTTCTGGGACACCGGCCAGCCCGGCCCTGCCGGCCCTTGCGCTGAGTGGCACTATGACCGTGGCCCGGCTTATGGCCCTGAGGCTGTAGGTGGCACTGTTGACCCCGGTGGTGACCGCTACCTTGAGGTGTGGAACCTGGTATTTGACCAGTACCTGCGTGGCGAGGGCACGGGTAAGGACTACCCGCTGCTAGGCGAGCTAGACAAGAAGTGCATTGATACCGGCGCCGGCTTGGAGCGTTTGGCCTTTGTTATGCAAGACAAGGCCAACATGTATGAGATCGACGAGGTTTACCCGGTAATTGCCGCCGCTGAACGTATGTCTGGCAAGACTTACGGTAAGGGCGGGGCGGTAGAGCCCAAGCACGGCTCTGAGGCTGAGATTCGTGCCTACTGGGATGACGTATCTATGCGCGTGGTGGCTGACCACGTACGTAGCGCTTTGATGCTGATTGGCGACGGCGTACGTCCGGGTAATGATGGTCGCGGTTACGTACTGCGTCGTCTGATCCGCCGCGCAGTGCGTTCAATGCGTCTGCTGGGTGTGGACGAGCCCACCCTGCCGCTGCTGCTACCCACCTCGAAGGATGCTATGAAGGCTTCCTACCCTGAGCTGGAAGAAAACTTCAAGACCATCTCCGATGTGGCTTACGCCGAGGAAGAGGCCTTTAGGCGCACCCTCAGCGCCGGTACTTTAATCCTGGACACTGCGGTAGCTAACGCTAAGCAGCAGGCCAAGGGAACAAAGCCGGTAGTTAGCGGTGAAAGTGCCTTCACCTTGCACGACACCTACGGTTTCCCGATTGACCTAACCCTAGAAATGGCTGCCGAGCAGGGCGTTAGCGTAGACGAGGCAGGTTTCCGTGCCCTTATGGCCCAGCAGAAGGAGCGCGCCCGCGCCGATGCTCGCGCCAAGAAGGCTGGACACACCGATGTGCGTGTATTCCACGAGATCGAAAAGGAACTTGGCGGCGGCTCCACCTTCCTGGGCTACACCGAGAATGCTGCTGAAGCTAAGGTGGCGGCGCTACTAATTGATGGCCAGCCCCAAGCTGTGGTTAATGCTCCGGCTGAGGTTGAGGTCATTTTGGACCGCACCCCCTTCTATGCGGAGATGGGTGGCCAGTTAGCTGACCACGGCACCATCCGCGTGGCCGACGGCGCCGTCGTCGAGGTCCACGACGTACAGGCCCCGCTGCGTGGCCTGTCTGTACACCGTGGCACCCTAACTGAGGGCACCATTGCAGTTGGCCAGAAGGCTTGGGCTGAAATTGACCCGGTACGCCGTTTAGCCATTGCCCGCGCACACACCGCCACCCACATGGTTTATGCGGGTTTGCGCAATGTGGTTTCCCCTGACGCCACCCAGGCCGGTAGCGAGAACTCGCCTAGCCGCCTGCGTTTCGACTTCCGTCACGGCTCGGCCCTATCTACCGGCCAGCTGCAAGACATTGAAGGCCTGGTTAACGAGAAGCTAACCCAAGACCTACCAGTCACCACCGAGGTTATGAGCCTAGAGCAGGCCCGTAACTCTGGCGCTATCGCCCTGTTTGGTGAAAAGTACGGCAATGAGGTGCGCGTAGTAACCATTGGCGACAACTTCGACAAGGAACTATGCGGTGGTACCCACGTACCTTCAACCGGTCACCTAGGCCGAGTTGCGGTGCTGTCTGAAGGCTCTATTGGTTCAGGGGTGCGCCGCATTGACGCTCTAGTTGCCGACGGCGCCTACGAGTTCCAGGCTAAAGAGCACGCTTTGGTTGCTGAGCTATCCGGCCTGGTTGGTGGCCGTAGCGAGGAGCTACCTGAGCGCGTGTCGGCCTTACTGGCCAAGCTCAAGGAAGCTGAAAAGCGTATTGCCACCATGGAAACTCAGGCTGCTGGCGTTAAGGCTGGCGAGCTAGCCAACCAGCTGCGTGAGCTACCTAATGGCTTGCGTCTAGCTGCGATGGATGCCGGCACGGTTAACAACGCTGATGTTCTGCGCACCATGGTGCTACAGGCCCGCGAGCGTATCGACTCTTCCATCCCGGCCGTGGTGGCTGTGGCCGGCGTGGCCGGCACTCGCCCGGTAATCGTGGTGGCCACCAACGCTGCTGCCCGTGAGCAGGGTGCTAAGGCTGGCGCCCTGGTGCGTGTAGCCGCCAAGGTACTTGGCGGTGGCGGTGGCGGCAAGGATGACCTCGCTCAGGGCGGTGGCCAAGATGCCCAGGCGGTGGACAGCGCCCTCAAGGCTGTAGCACGAGAGCTGGGAGCCTGAACTGCGTAGCGGAGTACGTCTAGCCTTTGACGTAGGCAAAGTACGTATTGGGGTGGCCCGGTGCGACCAGAATGCAACTCTGGCCGTACCGGTGACCACTATCGCTGCCGATAAATACGGTGGAGATATTGATGATGCTGAGGATTTAGTGGAGCAATATGCGCCCATGGAAATCCTGATCGGGCTGCCGCTGCATCTAAACGGCAAGGAAAGTGCGTCGTCAGAGTATGTACGACAGTGGGCAAATAAACTAGCTCAACGTGTCCCTAATGTTAGAATTAGGTTGGTTGATGAGCGCTTGACCACAGTTAGTGCCCAGCGCGACCTGCACGAATCAGGTAGATCACAGCGGACTAGTCGGCAGATAATTGACCAACAAGCAGCTGTGTGCATCCTTGAGACCGCACTTGAAACGGAGCGTCTAACCGGCAAACCGCCGGGGCGGGCGTTACGTGACCTATAAGGAGTTAACCGCGTGAGCGACGATCTTTTTGACGAGCTGGGGATTCAGTCATCGTCAAAACCAAGCAGCTCGCCGCAGCAGCCTGAGGGTAGAGCCCCCTCACGTAAGGCGCTGCGCAAGTCAAAGCGTAAACGCCGCTTCCGTAGGCGTATTATCGCCACCCTGGTGCTGGTGCTGACCCTAGGCCTAGTAACTGGTGCGGGTTACTATGCGTTCACGCAGATTGTCCCTGCCCAAGAGGTTGCCACTGACTACACCGGCCCCGGGGAAGGTAGCGTAACTGTTACCATTCCCGATGGTGCTACCGGTAACGAGATGGCTGACATCCTAGTGAAGAAGGATGTGGTGGCTTCTAAGAAGGCTTTCGTTAAGGCCTACAACGCCAACACCAACTCTTCACAGATTCAGTCTGGCACCTTCACGTTAAAGAAGCGTATGAGCGCAACCGACGCGGTGGCCGCGCTGCTTGACCCGCGTTCTCGCGCCGACCACACGGTGACCATTCCTGAAGGTTTCACCAAGGCGCAGGTTAAGGCCCGCCTGGTCAAGGTAGCTGGCTTTAAAGCTGAAGACGTAGAGGCTGCTTTCACCAACACCAAGGACATTGGGCTGCCCGACAGCGCTGGTGGCAATGTTGAGGGCTGGTTAGCCCCAGCTACCTACACCATTCCTGACAACGCCACCGCTACCGGTGTGGTGGCCTCCATGGTGCAAAAGACCAAGGACCGCCTCAAGGAGGCCGGCGTTAAGGAAGCTGACTACCAGCAGGTACTGATCGTGGCTTCAATTGCTGAAGCTGAGGTTAACGACCCCAAATACCTGGGTAAGGTCAGCCGGGTAATCTACAACCGCCTTGGTGATACCGCTGGCGAAACCAAGGGCATGCTGCAGATGGACTCTACGGTCCGTTACGGCACCGGCAAGACTGGTGGTATTCCCACCGATGCTGAGCTGGCTGATAGCAATAACAAGTGGAACACTTACGTGCACGCTGGTTTGCCGCCCTCGCCTATCGGTAACCCCGGTCTGGAGGCCATTAAGGCAGCTAACAAGCCTGAACCAGGTAACTGGTTGTACTTCGTGACCATTAACCTGACCACTGGCGAGACCCTGTTTGCAGCCACCAGCGCTGAGCACCAGGTTAACGTGGCTAAGCTGACGGCATTTTGTAAGCAGAACCCGAAGGTCTGTTCCTCGGGATCGTCAGGATCCTGATCTATAAAAGTATGGTCCCTGCGCTGGTGCGCAGGGACCATACTTTTATGTAAAGCTTTATACATAATTTATAAGCCTTGGAGGCAGTCATGACCCAGTCTTACCGCGCCGCAATTATTGGTGATCCGGTTACTCACTCCTTGTCACCAGTTTTACACCGCGCCGCATACGCGCAGCTGGGCCTAGATAATTGGACTTATGAAGCCATTAGTGTAACTGCGCAGCAGTTGCCGCAGATGTTAGCCCAGCTACGACAGTCCACAGCTGGCCCGCAGTGGGCTGGTTTAAGTGTAACCATGCCCCATAAACAGCAAATGTTTAGTCAGCTCGATTTTGTTGACCCTCTAGCGCAGGTAACTGGTGCGGTAAACACTGTGGTGGTCTCGCAACCACAAGCCGGGGCATCCATGCTAGCGGGCTTTAACACCGACGTCGCCGGAATCGTAGGGGCGCTGCGTGAAGCTCTAGAGCCGGGGCAGAAGCCAGCTAAAGCAGTAGTTTTAGGGGCGGGGGCTACAGCCTGCTCAGCCCTAGCCGCCTTAACTCAGCTAGAAGTGGACTCTATTTGTGTAGCCGCACGTAACCACGCCGGCCCCCAGCGGGTACTGGCCGCCGCTCACCGGATGGGAATCGAGATTGAGCCGTGGGTGTGGAATGGTAACCAGGAAGCTTTAGCTGCGCTATTAGCGCAGGCCGAGGTGGTAATTTCCACCCTGCCTAAGGGGGTAAGTGACCCGGTAGCCGCTGCTTTAACCGCTAGCGGTGCCGTCTTAAACCCGGCAGCTACGCTCCTAGACGTTGTCTATTCTCCCTGGCCAACCGAGTTAGCCAAGGCCTGGCAGCAACTGGGAGCTAGGGCTGTAAGTGGGCACCTAATGCTGCTGCACCAAGCTGAGCCGCAGGTGCGCCTTATGACCGGTAAAACTCCCAGCCTGGAGGCTATGCGCGCAGCCCTGGAACAAGCCCTAGCCCAGCGGGTGTGAGATGATACCACTATGCTCACTTGGACCACTGCGGGAGAATCACACGGCCCTAGCCTGGTTGCCATCGCCCAGGGAGTGCCCGCCGGTATCGCGCTAACCAGCGCAGATATTCAGCAGGCACTAACTCAGCGACGTCAGGGATACGGCCGTGGAGCGCGCCAGGCTTTTGAACGCGACCAGCTACGTATTCTTTCTGGGCTGCGCCATGGGGTGAGCCTGGGCAGTCCTATTGCAGTTGAGATCGCTAATTCTGAGTGGCCCAAATGGGAAGCGGTTATGAGCGCCGATCCGGTAGATACTCAGCTGCTTAAAAAAGATGCTGGCACCGGAGATGAGCGTGAAATTGCGCGTAACAAGCGCCTAACCAAGCCGCGCCCCGGCCACGCTGATCTGGCCGGCATGCTCAAATACGGCCACCAAGACGCTCGCAATGTGCTAGAACGAGCCAGCGCCCGCGAAACTGCGGCGCGTGTAGCCTTGGGGGCTATCGCCACCCAGATTCTGCGTCAGGTAGCTGGCATTGAACTAGTAAGCCAAGTTATCCGTATCGGCACCGTGTGCGCCGATGCCCAGCGTGCTCTACCTACCCCCAGCGACAATGAGGCTTTAAACAACAGCCCTGTACGCAACTTGGATGAAGCTTTAGCCCAGCGCCTGATGGCTGAGATTGACGCGGCCAAACACGCTGGCGACACCTTGGGTGGGGAAGTTGAAGTACTGGCCTATAACGTGCCCGTGGGCTTGGGTAGCCATGTTGGTGCCCAGCGCCGTTTAGATGCGCGCCTAGCAGGGGCGCTTATGAGCATCCAGTCAGTTAAAGGCGTACAAATTGGTGACGCTTACCAGCAGGCGGCCTCACGAGGTAGCAGCGCTCAAGACGAAATCATTGGCCTATCTGGCGGACATATTGAACGCGCCAGCAACCACGCCGGAGGCATTGAAGGCGGCATCTCTAATGGCTCTGTGCTGCGAGTAAGCGCCGCCCTTAAACCTATTTCTACGGTTCCCAGGGCCCTGCGCAGCGTGGATCTAGCTGACGGCACAGCGGCCACCGCCTTACATCAGCGCTCTGACACTTGCGCCGTGGTGCCCGCCGCTGTGATTGCCCAAGCTGAAGTAGCCATGGTGCTAGCAGATGCTTTACTTGAAAAAACCGGTGGGGACAGCCTACTAGAAGCTAAACGTAACCTCGCTGGATACTTAGAAGATGTAGCCGAAAGGAGCAACTGGTGAAAACACAGCACATTGTTCTAGTAGGCCTGCCGGGCGTGGGTAAATCCACTATGGGTAAAGCCTTGGCTACGGCCACAAACCGGCCCCTAGTTGACACCGATCTGCGTATTAAAGCCCAGACCGGTAAAACCATTAACGAAATTTTCGCCCAGCAAGGTGAGGAAACTTTCCGCAACCTGGAAACCCACGCCATTAGTAAGGCTTTAGAGTCTACGACCGCTTCAATTATTCCTTTAGGTGGGGGAGCGGTACTACGCGAGCGTAACCGCCAGATGCTGCAGGGTCACCGGGTAATCTACCTGCAGGCTTCACCTAAAACTGTGGCCGCGCGCATCGCCAATAACGTCTCTGCCCGTCCCCTGTTTAAAGGAAGTGACCCGGTAGTTAAACTCCAGGAGCTACTAAACGCCCGCGAGTACCTATACAAACAGGTAGCCACCGATGTGCTTAACACCGATGGGATGACTTTTAAACAATCCACCGATGCTCTAGAGCGCCTGGTTTTCGCTGACCCGGTGGCCCGCAACAAGATCAGTCAGATCATGCAGGCCGCCACTATTTCACGCCAGCGTGAAGCGCTGCGTCGTGTGGATGTGGACGGGCCGCGCCCTTACCAGGTGCTAATTGGTCAAGGCGCCAGTGCGCAGCTGTCGCACACCCTTGTTGAGCTGGGCTACTCCAAGAGCACGCAGATTGCCATTGTTCACCCCCGGTTACTGTCCACGGCGGCCTATGCGCTAGCCACTCAGTTGGTGCAGCGTGGTTGGAATGCGGACGCCCTGGCAGTTCCTGACGGCGAAAGTGCCAAGAACGTAGAGACTCTTGCAGGTCTGTGGCACGGACTGGGACAGATGGGGATGGGGCGCGACGGCGTCGTCATTGGCCTAGGCGGCGGTGCCACCACGGATCTAGCCGGCTTTGCGGCGGCTACCTGGCTACGCGGCGTGGGCCTAGTGCAGATGCCTACCACAGTTTTGGGAACCGTGGATGCAGCAGTGGGCGGTAAAACCGGCATTGACACTGTCCACGGCAAGAATTTGGTGGGGGCCTTCTATCCGCCTCAAGCGGTGCTAGCAGATATTGCCTACTTCGATTCACTGCCCGCCTCAGTAGCCCGTCAGGGTCTAGCTGAAGTAATCAAATGCGGTTTCATTAAAGATCTACGCATCCTGGAGCTGGTGGCAGATAATGACGCCCAGCAGTTACTAAAGGGTGAGGTACTAACCCAGCTAATTGAACGCTCAGTCAAAGTTAAGGCAGATGTGGTTTCCCAAGACCTCTATGAGGGCGGGCTGCGCGAAATCCTTAACTATGGACACACCTACGCCCATGCGCTTGAAAAGCTTTCAGACTTTAGCCTCAGCCACGGCCAGGCAGTGTCTATTGGCTGCGTATTTGCTGCTGAAGTGGCTCGACGACGCGGTATGCTGAGCGACGCCGAAGTGGCTTTGCACCGCCTGCTGCTATCTAAAGCTGGCTTGCCGATCTCTCGCCCCGACAACCTTGAGGTGCTGGGTTGGCACAAGCTGCGTGAAGTGATGTCTTCTGACAAGAAGGTACGCGGTGGCAATCTACGCATGGTGCTGCTAAACGGCTTGGGTAACCCGGTAGTAGTTGATGATTTAGACCAGTCGCATCTGCGCGCAGCCCACGAGGCGCTAGCGCCGGGGAGAAAGTAAATGTCGCTAACCGTACTAATTGGTCCGCCCGGGGTGGGCTGCTCAGCAGTAGCTCAAGCTTTAGCTAATCAGCTGGGCGCCAACCTAGTTGATGTGGGCTGCACGGTGGCTCAGCGTTTGGGGGTTGACCCTAACTTTGCTATCGCTCAGGTAGGGGAGGAGCGCTACCGCAGCTGCGAGGCTGATGTGTTTAAGCTCTCCCTGAGCGCGCCGCAGACGGGTGCGCAGGTAGTGGCAGCAGGTTCAGGTTGGATCAACACGCCCGGCCTGGCCCAAGCCCTAGCCCAAAGTAACGCCCAGGTGATCTGCCTGAGCGCCGTCGACGCTGTCTTAGCCCAACGTAACGGACTTAATGTGCCCAGATCTGCGGCTTTAGGCACTGTAAGGCGAGATTTTTTACTGGCCGCGCATGAGCGTTTAAACCAATGCCGCGCGTTAGCTAGCTTTGAGATTGACACCTCGAAAAAGCAACCAGAGCAGGTGGTGGCAGAGATTATGACCCACCTTAAAGACGCAGACGCGCGCAAATACGTCTAAACGCGTTAAAATTGCGCGGACAAGACTTTCCCGATTAGTTAAGGACAGCTTCGTGGCAACCACTAATGACCTAAAGAACGGCCTGGTACTCAACCTTGAGGGCCAGCTCTGGCAGGTAGTAGAGTTCCAGCACGTCAAGCCGGGTAAGGGTCCTGCTTTCGTACGTACCAAGCTCAAGAACGTGCTCTCTGGCAAGACCGTAGACAAGACCTTCAACGCCGGCCTCAAGGTTGACACTGCCACTGTAGACCGCCGTGACATGCAGTACCTGTACAAGGACGGCGAAGACTTCGTCTTCATGGATGTAAAGACCTACGACCAGGTTTTCGTACCTGAAAACGTAGTTGGCGACGCAGCCACCTTCCTGCTAGAAAACCAGGAAGTAATCGTGGCCTTCCACGACGACGCCCCGCTGTTCGTAGAAATGCCGGCCTCTGTGGTGCTGACCATCTCCCACACTGAGCCGGGCCTGCAGGGTGACCGCTCCAGCGCCGGCACCAAGCCCGCCACCGTTGAGACCGGCGCCGAGATTCAGGTGCCGCTGTTCCTCAACACCGGTGACCGCGTCAAGGTAGACACCCGCAGCGGTTCCTACATTTCCCGCGTGAACGACTGATGAGCGAGCAGCGCGTAACTAAGCACAAGGTTACAGCCCGCACCAAGGCACGGCGTCGGGCTGTGGAAGTGCTTTATGAAGCTGACCAGCGCGGCGAGCTAAACGGCCCTAAAGCTGGCCAGGCTTTGGAGGCACTAGCCAATGAGCGCGCGGTTAACTCAGCCAACCACACCGTAGCCCCCGAATACGCCCGCCTGGCACTTAAGGGAGTGGCGCAGCATCTGCGTGATATCGACCAGATCCTGCAGACCTACACCCAAGAGTGGTCTTTGGAACGTATGCCGGCGGTAGACCGCGCTATTGCCCGCTTGAGCGTATGGGAGATCGTTTATAACGACGAGGTAGATCCGCCCGTTTCAGTTGATGAGGCCATGACTTTGGCGCGCATGCTGTCAACGGATGAATCACCGCGTTTCTTGAACGGATTGCTAGGTCGCATCGCCGATCTTGCACCTACGCTCAAATAAAAGCACATTAAAAGGCCCCTACCTGCACTAAGTGGCAGGCGTGCGCTAAATCATCTGCTGTTGTGCCCATCGCTCGTTAGCGGTGGGCACAATTGCATGTTATCGTCTTAAGCGAACTAAACCATCCTTTAAATTCCGTCCCGAGAGGCGGGGAAGGAGGGCCGCTTATCGTGGCCGAAAGTTTATCCACCGGTAAACAGGTGCTATCAGCTTCTGATATCACCCGTTGCCTAACTCGAATTGCACACGAAATCCTTGAGCGCAATGGTGACCTTGAGGACGTGGTGCTACTAGGGATCCCCTCCGCAGGTGCGCCGCTAGCCCAGCGACTAGCTGATGCGCTCTATGAAGTACAAAGCCAAAACCCTGACGTGATTAGCCCGCGCCGGGTCCAGGCAGGCACCCTAGACATCACCATGTACCGCGATGACCTGGGTCGTCACCCGATTCGCGTGCCCGCACCTACCCGCATCCCGCAGGGCAGGGTAGAGGGACGCACCATCATTTTGGTTGACGACGTGCTCTACTCAGGTCGTTCCATCCGTGCCGCCCTGGATGCGCTAAGCGCTATTGGCCGCGCTGAGCGAGTTCAGCTAGCGGTGCTGATCGACCGTGGACACCGGCAGCTACCGATTCGGGCTGACTATGTCGGCAAGAATCTTCCGACCCATAAGGATGAGACCGTGGTGGTCTCACTGACCGAACTCGGCGCAGCTGCAGATAGCGCTGAACTACGCCCCACCCGGGCTTAGAGATAAGGATTCAATGTGAAGCACCTACTTAGCGCCAAAGACCTAAGCCACGCTGAGGCTGTTGCGCTGCTAGACACCGCTGAGGCCATGGCCGCCACCCAGTCACGCGCAGTTAAGAAACTGCCGACTCTGCGCGGTAAAACTGTGGTCAACATGTTCTTTGAGGACTCTACTCGTACTCGACTGTCCTTCGAAGCTGCGGCTAAGCGCCTAAGCGCCGACGTAATTAACTTCTCCGGTAAGGGTTCGTCTCTGTCTAAGGGCGAATCACTTAAAGACACTGCCCAAACTTTGCAGGCCATGGGGGCCGACGCCGTGGTGGTACGCCACAGCGCTTGCGGCGCCGCCCACCTGCTGGCCCACGCCGGCTGGATTGACGTGCCCGTGCTGAACGCCGGTGACGGAACCCACCAGCACCCCACTCAGGCCCTGCTGGACGCTATGACCCTACGCCGCTGGTACAACAGCGCCACCCATAGTGGTGACGACGGCGCTCCAGCCGCTCCCGGTAGCGACCTCGACGGCGCCAAGCTAGTGATCGTTGGCGACGTACTGCACTCACGTGTGGCCCGCTCTAATGTTGACCTAGCTACCACCCTAGGCGCCCAGGTAACCCTGGTGGCCCCACCCACTCTACTGCCGATTGGTATGGAGGACTGGCCCTGCCAGGTGAGCTACAACCTAGACGAAACCATTGCTGAAGTACAGCCTGACGCCATCATGATGCTGCGCGTACAGCGCGAACGTATGAGCGCCGCCGGTGGTGGTTTCTTCCCCAGCCCCCAGGAGTACTCGCGCCAATATGGGCTAGATGCAACCCGACGCGCTGCCCTACCTGAGCACGCCATCATCATGCACCCCGGACCTATGAACCGTGGTCTAGAAATTACTGCTAAGGCAGCAGACGACCCGCGCGCCCGCGTGGTTGAACAAGTGGCCAACGGTGTATCCGTACGTATGGCCTGCCTCTACCTACTCCTGGCTGATGAAGGGAACCAACTGTGAGCGCGCATCTACTTAAGGGAATTCGCCCCTACAACGAAGAAGCTACCGATCTACTGATCGTAGACGGAGTAATTGCTGCTCTAGGGGCCGAGGCTGCCCAGCAGGCCGCGAACTACTCTGATCTAAAAGAACACGATTTCACTGGGCTAGTGGCCCTGCCTGGTCTGGTAGATATCCACACCCACCTGCGTGAGCCTGGCCGTGAAGACTCTGAAACGGTCTACTCAGGTACTCGCGCCGCTGCTGCCGGTGGTTACACCGCTGTCTTCGCCATGGCTAACACCACCCCGGTCGCAGACAACGCCGGTGTAGTTGAGCAGGTACTTAACCTGGGGCGCCAGGCTGGCTGGGTTGATGTACACCCGGTAGGTGCGGTTTCGGCTGGGCTGGAAGGCAAGCACCTATCTGAGATGGGCGCCATGGCTGCCTCCAAGGCCCGTGTGCGCGTGTTCTCTGATGATGGTAAGTGCGTTTCCGACCCTATGCTGATGCGTCGCGCCCTGGAGTATGTAAAGGCTTTTGACGGCGTCATTGCCCAGCACTCTCAGGACCCGCGCCTAACCGAAAACTCGCAGATGCACGAGGGTAAGGTTTCCGCTGAGCTGGGTCTGCGCGGCTGGCCGGCAGTAGCTGAAGAATCCATCATTGCCCGTGACGTGCTGCTAACCGAGCACGTAGGTTCGCGCCTGCATGTTTGCCACCTAAGCACGGCTGGCTCGGTGGAGATTGTGCGCCTGGCTAAGGCCCGTGGCATTAATGTCACCGCTGAGGTCACCCCGCACCACCTGCTGCTAACCGATGAGCTAGCGCGCACCTACTCACCGCTATACAAGGTGAACCCGCCGCTGCGCACCCAGGCCGATGTGGAGGCTGTACGTGAGGCTCTAGCCGACGGCACCATTGACGTGGTTGGTACTGACCACGCTCCGCACCCGGTTGAGGACAAGGACTGCGAGTGGCAGGCCGGTGCTTTCGGTATGACCGGTTTGGAAACCGCCCTGAGCGTGGTTATCGAAACCATGGTCAAGACCGGCAAACTCGACTGGCGTGGGGTTGCCCGCGTCATGTCCCAGACTCCGGCTCGCATTGGCCGCCTAGAGGATCAAGGTGGTGACATCGCCGTAGGCCAGCAGGCCAACCTGGCGATTATCGACCCCAACGTAACCCGCGTGGTGGACGGCGCCAGCCAGCTCACTGCCTCGGACAACACTCCCTACGCCGGTATGGAACTACCCGGCCAGGTAATTGCCACCTTCCTGCATGGTGCTCCCACTGTGCTGGGTGGAGTTCCGGTACCGGTTAGCGAACGCTGAACGGTTTAACAGTTAAGGGGGTGGGTAGGCGCAAGTCTCTCACCCCCTTAATTCATCTTAAAAAGCATTTGCAAGCCTGTATTGAAGGGAAAATAAGTGGCTAAGCGCGAGAAAGAATTCGGACTTGAACTATCCCAGGCCATGGCTGAAAAAGGCCCGCTATGCGTGGGTATTGACCCGCACCCGGCCCTGCTAAACGCCTGGGGACTTAGCGACGACGCCGTCGGGCTGCGTGAGTTTTCACTACGCGTAGTAGAGGCTATGGCCGGGCAGGTAGCCGCCGTCAAACCGCAGTCAGCATTTTTTGAGCGTCACGGTTCAAAAGGTATTGCCGTGCTAGAGCAGACTCTTGAGGCGCTACGTCAGGCTGGCCTGCTGTCAATTTTGGATGTTAAACGCGGCGATATTGGCTCCACTATGGCTGGCTACGCCCAAGCCTATCTAAGTGATGAATCCTCACTGGCCGCTGACGCCATCACACTCTCACCCTATCTGGGCTTTGGCTCGCTGTCTGGCGCAATTGAACTAGCACAGCAAAACAACCGAGGCGTGTTTGTACTAGACCTAACCTCCAACCCAGAAGGAGCCAGTGTGCAACATGCGCGTGGCGCTGATGGGGTGGCTGTGGCCGCAAACATTTGCCAGGGTGTTGCGCAGGCTAACAAAGCTGCCATTGACGCCGGTCAACTTGGTAGTATTGGCATGGTGGTGGGAGCTACGGTTGGCGACGCTGTCGCTAACCTGGGTCTTGATCTAGCCGCAAGCGGCGGGCCGCTACTCGCCCCGGGTGTAGGCGCCCAAGGGGCCGGGGCGCCGGAGCTTGAACAAGTATTTGCAAACGCCCGTCCGCAGGTACTGGCATCCACCTCCCGAGGAGTACTTAAAGCCGGACCAAAGGTGGATGAACTGCGCAAAGCTGCAAGATCAGCCTGTGAAACAGTTATAAACGCGCTACAGTGAATGTTAACTTCGGCACATTTTAGTTTTCTAAAAAATCGCGCCGAAAATCACTAACACCACTGATAGCGCCGGTTTTGCTAGCTTTTACGCCACTGAGGTAGTGCCAATGACCTGCGCAAATAGGTTTACCTGCGCAGTTATAACCTTTACCGCATTTGCCCAGGTAGATACACTTTTACGGGGAGACGCGGCGCCAAATCAGGTGCAAACCAGGTCTGACATGGCTTAATCTAGATATGTCATCACCTGGTCTGGCGAAGGAGTCGTCATGGCACTTCCATCATTAACCGCTCAAGAGCGTGCGGACGCGCTCGCAAAGGCTGCTGCAGCTAGGGTGCGTCGCGCCCAAGTGAAGGCAGATCTGAAGTCGGGCAAGCTAAAGCTGTCTGAGGTGCTAGATAGCGCCGAAGAAGATGAGGCAATCACCCGTATGAAGGTCGTCGCCTTGCTGCAGGCGCTTCCCCGAGTGGGGGCTACCACCGCACAGTCGTTACTCGACGAGTTCGAGATCTCGCAGTCCCGTCGCGTCAAGGGCTTGGGTGCTAAGCAGCGCGCCAAGCTGATCGACCGCTTCGGCTGATGCTAAATGATCCAATCTGGGAGTTATCCGCAAGGGTAGCTCCCAGATTTGGTTTTACGGGTTTCCCCCTTGTCGCCGCTACAATCAGCCTATGAGCGTGTCTAAGCTATTTGTGTTGGCAGGTCCCACGGCGGTAGGTAAGGGAACGGTAGTTAGCGAGCTGCGCCGTCGTCACCCTGAGCTATTTGTGTCAATCTCAGCCACCACCCGCCAGCCCCGTCCTGGAGAAGTAGACGGTGTCCACTACCACTTCGTTTCACGAAAAGAATTCGAAGAGCTAATTGAGCGTGGACAGATGCTTGAATATGCCCTAGTGCACGGCGCTAACTATTACGGCACTCCGCGTGGGCCGGTACAACAATGTCTAGATTCTGGCCACAGCGCCCTACTAGAAATCGACTTAGCTGGTGCCCGCCAGGTTAAAACTGCCATGCCGCAGGCAGAACTAGTTTTCCTGGCTCCGCCCACCTGGCAGGATCTAGTGGATCGCCTAGTGGGACGTGGCACTGAAGATGAGGCGGAACGTGAGCGTCGCCTAGCTACCGCCAAAGTAGAGCTAGCTGCGCAAGACGAATTTGACGTAGTAATCGTAAATGACACCGTGGCGCGTGCCACTGATGAGTTAGAAGCATTAATGGGCTTAAAGCCGGTAGAATAATAAGAGTCTTTGCCTACTTAATGGGCAAACAAAAGTATTCGACAACAGATACTGGAGCAACCAAGAATGCTTGGAACTGTCGCGCACCCCGAGGGTATTACGAATCCTCCGATTGATGACCTGCTAGAGAAGGTAGATTCCAAGTACGGTCTAGTAATCGACGCTGCTAAGCGCGCACGCCAGATCAACACCTACGCCCAGCAGCTAGAGTCCAACCAGCTAGAGGTTTTCGGTCCGCTGGTTGAGGTTTCTTCTGACGAAAAGCCCCTAGGCATTGCCCTGCGTGAAATCGCAGCCGACAAGCTTGAGGTTATCCCCGGCGACGTGGCTCGTGAGCGCCGCGCTGAGGTTGAGGCTGCCCGCCTGGCTGCCGAAGAAGACATGTTCTCTGACATCGCTCTGGGTGAGGTTGGCACCGAAACCTCCCTAGACGAGATTCAGTTCTGATCTGATCATGACTGCTACATGCGCCGCGCCTGCCTGTACTGGGGCGCGGCGCATTGTTGTGGGCGTTTCCGGCTCTATCTCCGCCTATAAAGCCACTTTTATTATTCGCCAACTGCGCGCCGCCGGGCATGAAGTAAAAGTAGTGGCCAGCGCCGCCGCCCTTAAATTCATTGGTGAATCCACCTTGGCTGCACTATCAGGGGCGCCGGTGGCTAGCCAGTTATTTTCCGACGCCGGGGCAGTTGAGCATGTTGCTATCGCTGAGTGGGCTCAGCTGCTGCTCATAGCCCCCGCCAGTGCAGACCTAATCGCTAAACTCGCCGTCGGTCGCGCAGATGACATGCTCACCACCACGGCCCTGACCACCACCGCGCCGATCGTAATTAGCCCTGCCATGCATACCCAGATGTGGCAGCATCCGGCTACTGTGGCAAATGTAGAGACGCTGCGAGCGCGTGGCGTTAGGGTAATTGAGCCTGCTAGCGGCCGCCTAACCGGTAAAGACTCTGGCCCCGGGCGCCTGCCTGAGCCAGAACAGATCGTGGCCCAGGCACTAGAGTTTTTACACCAAAGTGAACACCCTCAAGCGGCCTCTAAAAGTGCCGAGGTACAGCTGGTAGACACTGTCCAAAATCAGGCTGAGCCTAGCCAAGATCGGCCTGGTCAAAATCAGCCTGGCCAAGACCTGGCCGGCAAACACTTCGTGATTTCTGCCGGCGGTACCCGTGAAGCTATTGATCCAGTCAGGTTCTTGGGTAACCGCTCCAGCGGACTTCAGGGTATCGCCCTGGCCAAGGCCGCCGTCGAACGTGGGGCGCGCGTAACCCTAGTGGCAGCAAATATCGAAGCGGCACTATTAGCTCAGCTACCTGAGCAAGTTGAGGTAGTTAAGGTAGTTAGCGCTCTGCAGCTGCGTGATGCAGTACATGAGGCAGGGCACAGCGCGCAGGTAATCGTTATGTGCGCGGCAGTGGCAGATTTTCGGCCCAAAACTTACGCCGGTTTTAAACTGAAAAAATCTACCGACGCCGTCGAAACTGATAAAAGCTACACCCTGGAGCTAGTAGAAAACCCAGATATTTTGGCAGGCCTGGCTAGTCAGCGTCTAAATGAAGGCCAAGTAATTGTTGGATTTGCTGCGGAAACCGGTGATGAGCACACTAGCGCCCTAGAGTATGGGCGCCGCAAAGCCCTCAAAAAAGGCGCAGATCTGCTGGCTGTAAACACAGTAGGGGCCACTAGCGGTTTTGGGGACGTGGCCAACGAGATTCACATCCTAGATAGCCACGGCCAACAGGTAGGCCACAGCGCTGGCTCTAAACTGCATGTTGCCCGCGACCTGGTGGAATTAATCTCCCAGCAGCTTAGCTAAACCACTAATTTGACCGCTCACAGACCTAAGTCCCGGTGAGTGTGACCCGCACGGCAAGCGTCAATAGGGTAATAAGTAAGGTACAGCTAGTATTATTGGCGCGTGAGTTCTCTACGCTTATTTACCTCTGAATCCGTTACCGAAGGTCACCCTGACAAGCTATGTGACCGTGTGTCGGACGCGATCCTAGACGCCATCCTCATGCAGGATCCTGTTGCCCGAGTGGCTGTAGAGACTATGGTGACCACCGGTTTAGTGCATGTAGCCGGGGAAGTTACCACCGAAAAAGCCTATGTTGAAATCCCGCAGATTGTGCGTGATGAAATCTCCTCAATCGGCTACAACTCTTCAGATGTTTGCTTTGATGCGCGCTCTTGCGGCGTGTCCGTCTCAATTGGTCAGCAGTCCCCGGATATTGCCGCTGGTGTAGACCGCGCCCTAGAGGTGCGCGAGAATGCCGGCGACGTTGACCCCCTAGACCTACAGGGCGCCGGCGACCAGGGCTTCATGTTTGGTTACGCCACTGACGAGACCGCAGAATTAATGCCCCTACCTATTCACCTAGCTCACCGTCTAGCTGAGCGCCTAGCTCAGGTGCGTCACGAGGGGATCGTGACCGGCCTGCGTCCTGATGGTAAGACCCAGGTAACCATTGGTTACGACGGCGACCGTGCGCTAAGCCTAGAAACCATCGTGGTATCCACTCAGCACGACGCCGACAAATCCCAGGCTTGGCTACGTGAAGCTATCGGCCGTGAAGTAATCACCCCGGTGCTTGAAGCTGAAGCCGCTAAGGGCATTGAGCTAATCACCTCCCACGCAGACCTGCTGGTTAACCCCTCCGGCCAGTTCATTGTGGGCGGCCCGGCCGGTGACGCAGGCCTAACTGGGCGCAAGATTATTGTTGACACCTACGGCGGTATGGCTCGTCACGGCGGCGGCGCCTTCTCCGGTAAGGACCCCTCGAAGGTAGACCGCTCCGCCTCCTACGCTATGCGTTGGGTAGCTAAGAACGTGGTGGCTGCCGGCCTGGCTAAGCGCTGCGAAGTGCAGGTAGGTTACGCCATTGGCCGCGCCCACCCGGTGGGGCTATATGTAGAAACCTTCGGCACCGAAACAGTTCCGGTGGATGCCATTACTAAGGCCATTAACGAGGTCTTTGACCTGCGCCCGGCTGCGATTGTGCGAGACCTAGACCTACTGCGCCCCATCTACAAGGCCACTAGCGCTTACGGCCACTTCGGTCGCCCCGGATTTAGCTGGGAACAGACCAACCGCGCCAAGGCATTGGCAGCTGCGGCAGGCTTGTAATAACCTGCCAGCATGAGTGTGTCGCTGCCGTTATTCGCTACCGGTAGCATACAAGGCGAGCTGCTTACTGTACCTGAAAGCGAAGAACTACCGGTTGCGGGCCAGTGCGCGCAGCCGGTAGCGCGCATAGTGCTGGAGCAAAGCAACTCCCACCTGGATCATTTTTTTGACTACCTAGTTCCACCTGAGCTAGATCAGCAAGCTCAACCCGGGGTAGCGGTGGAGGTGCCCTTTGGGCCCCAACGCCTGCAGGGCTGGATCTGGGAAAGATCACAAACTTCCTCACTGAAACTGAGTAAATTGCGCCCAATTAGGCGGGTAATTAGCGATTTAGAGTTAGTACCCGCTACCAGCCGCGCCCTGATAGATCGCTTGTCTCAGCGCCTGGGCTGCGATAGGGCCTCGCTGCTGCGCCTGGCTATGCCCGCGCGTAACGGCAAGGTTGAAAAAGAAGTAAAAGCTCAGCAAGTAGATTTTGAGGTTTGGCAGCGTTACGACGACGCCGCCTGGAACAGCTATGAGCTAGGCCAGTCACTGCTACTAGCTTTAGCCCAAGGTAAAGGCCCCCGCTGTAGCTGGCAGCCCCTGCCCGGGCAGTTAAATACCGGTGTACTGGCAGCTGTGCAGGCCGTACTGACAGCTGGCCGCGCCGCCATGATTGTGGCTCCAAACGCTCGTAAAGCTAATGATTTAGCCCAATTTTTAAGCCAAGCCCTGGGTAAAGAACCGGTACTGACGCTTACTAGCGAAATGAAGCCCTCTGCGCGCTACCGGGTATTTGTCAAAGCCTTACTGGGCCAAACCCGCGTAGTGGTGGGCACCCGCGCCGCCGCCTGGCTACCCCTTAAAAATCTGGGCCTGGCGGTTTTAGTTGATGACGAAGATAGCTCCTTAATCGAAGCGCATCACCCCTATGTTCATGCCCGCACAGTTTTAGCTACCCGGGCCATGAGTGAAAGCATTGGCCTGATTGTTGCCAGCTACTCCTGCTCAGTGCAAAGCGCCTCCTGGGTTCACCAAGGTTGGATGCAGCGGGTAGCCGCGCCGCGAGCTGTTTTACGTGCGCAGGTGGCGCAGGTAAATGTGCAAGATCTACTAGATGTTGAGCGTGAAGGCGACAGCGGTCGCAGCCGTATTCCCTCCCTAGCGCATCGTTTTGTGCGCACCGCCCTGGCTCAAGGGCCGGTATTGGTGCAGGTGGCCAGGGGAGGATATGCCCCCATGTTGGCCTGCCAAGATTGTCGCGAGGTGGCCCGCTGTCCGCACTGTAATGGTCCGCTGCAATTAGGGCAGGGTGGCAGGCTTAGCTGCCGCTACTGTGGGCGGCCTCAAAGCGCTTTTAGGTGCACTAACTGTGGCAGTGGCCAACTACGTATGGTCAAAGTGGGCTCTATTCGCACCGCTGAGGAGTTGGGGCGTTCCCTACCGGGGGTGAGCGTACTGATTTCTGGGGCCAGCGCCAGTCACGGGGTTATCGACAGTGTGGATGAAACTCCACGTCTGGTGGTGGCCACGCCCGGCGCTGAGCCGGTGGCACGCGGCGGCTATAGCGGCGTACTACTGCTAGATGGGGCAGCTACCAGTCAACGTGCAGAACTAGGTAGTGGCGCTAAAGCTTTACGCCACTGGTCTAATGCGGTGGCGTTGGTGCGTCCAGGGGGCAGGGCCATGCTAGTGGGGGACCCTGAGCCGGTTTCAGCTCAAGCCCTTTTACGCTGGGACCAGTTTGGCTATGCCATGCGTGACCTGCAAGAGCGCCAACAGTTACACCTACCCCCAGCTTGGCGCTGCGTGCGTTTTGATGGGCTGCGTACAGATGTGGGCCAGTGTTTAGACCAAACCGCCGGGATCCTACTGGATTTAGGGCAGGCTGAGTGCCTGGGGCCAGTTTCGATAGAAACTGAGCAGCCAGGCTTAGGCCCTTACTGTGGCTTGCTGCGGGTGCCGTTAAACCTGGGTGCGCAGCTAGCCCAGGCAGTTCGTCAGATGCGAGTAGAGCGCTCAGCTAAAGGAATGCGCAATGTGCGGGTACAGTTCGACCCGCCGCAACTGTGGTAGTTGGGCCCATGGGCTTAGCCCCGTAAACTTGTTGCTATGCGTGTGCTTTTTGCTGGTACCCCCGAGGTTGCTGTACCCACCTTGCAAGCTTTACTAGATAGCGAACATGAGGTGGTGGGCGTACTAAGTCGCGCCGATGCCCGCCAAGGGCGCGGACGTAAATTAGTGCCTTCCCCGGTGGCCGCCTTGGCCCGCGAGCACAACCTAAACGTTTTTACCCCCGCCTCGCTGCGCAATGAGGAAGCTAGCCAATGGGTACACGCGTGCCAGGCTGATGTGGCGGTAGTGGTGGCCTATGGGCGTATTGTGCCCCCGGATTTGCTGACTGTGCCCACCCATGGTTGGCTGAACCTACACTTCTCACTGCTGCCGGCCTGGCGTGGGGCGGCCCCGGTACAGCGCGCCATTATTAATGGCGATCAGGTCACCGGAGCGGCAGTTTTTGCGCTAGAGGAGGGGCTAGATACCGGCCCGATTTACGCCCAGCTAGAGCGTCCCATTGACCCGCGTGACACTTCTGGCTCCCTACTGTCTGCTTTAGCCCACGACGGCGCCCCGCTGGTTTTGCAGGTACTGCAGGCTTTAGCTAGTGGCCAGGCAGTAGCTAAAGCACAGGCCAGTGAAGGTATCAGTGAAGCCCCCATGCTGGCAGTAAGCGACGCTAAGGTTGACTGGAACACCAGCGCCGTCGTTATTGACCGCCTAATCAGGGGCGTAACCCCCGCACCTGGCGCCTGGACCACCCTGGCCGGCGTCCGCCTGCGCCTAGGGCCAGTTGAACTAGTGGACGCCCCCCAACTAGAGCCCGGTGAGGTATTAGCTTCTAAACGTCAGGTGCTGGTAGGTACCGCAGATGGGGTAGTGGCGCTAGGGCAAGTAGCTCCCGCTGGTAAAAAGTGGATGGACGCAGCTGCCTGGGCGCGTGGAGCCCGCTTGGCTGAGCACACGGTGCTAGGCCAGGAAGTAGAGGCCAACTGATGGGCGGTCGAGGCAGTTTTGGGCGCTCTAACTCCGGTAACCAGCGCCGTGGTCAAGGCCGCGAGCGCGGCCGCGCTAACGCCGGCGGCAAGCACAACCCTACTAAAGCAGCTCCCGCTAAAAATGCTCAGTCAGCTCCGGTAAATGCGCGGCGGGTAGCTTTTGACTGCCTACGTGCGGTGCGTGAAAACGACGCCTACGCCAACTTGGTGCTACCTAAACTTATTCGCCGCGCGCGTCTAGATAAGCGTGACGGCGCCTTGGCCACAGAACTGGTTTATGCCACCTGCCGAATGCAGGGGCGTTATGACGCGATCATTAGTCACTGCACTAACCGGCCGGTAGAGCAGATTGATGGCGATGTTCTAGATGTTTTGCGCCTTGGGGCTCACCAAATTTTGGATATGCGGATTCCTTCCCATGCGGCTGTGTCCTCAGCGGTGGATTTAGGCCGTGAGGTGGCTGGCGGCGGAGCTGCTAAGTTCATTAACGCAGTTTTGCGTCGGGTAAGTGAACGCAGTGGCCAGCAGTGGCTTGAGGTACTAGCCCAGGATGCTGGCATTGATCTGGGCACCACCCCTTTGGAGCAGATCAGTGACGTAGATGCGCTGGCGGTGCGTTACTCTCATCCGCGTTGGATTGTTAAGGCACTGCGCCAAGCTTTGATTGTTAATGGGCGTAGCGAAAGTGACTTGATCAGCTTGTTGGAGGCAGATAATCAGCCGCCTGCGGTTAGTGCCTGCGCGCGCCCAGGCTGCATCAGTCCCAAGGAGCTAATTGACCAAGCTAGCCGCGTAGGTGAAGGGGCTAAGCCAGGGCGACTTTCCCCTTGGGCAGTGACTTTACGGGGCGGCGATCCAGGCCGGATTGAAGCTATTCGTGACAGTCGCGCCGGAGTAGAAGATGAAGGCTCACAGCTGTGCGCCGGTATTTTGGCTCACGCCCCGTTAAAAGGACGCGACACTAACTGGCTGGATATGTGTGCTGGGCCCGGCGGTAAAGCCGCTTTACTGGGAGCTTTAGCCGCTCAGCGGGGCGCCACTTTGCTAGCCAATGAGGTCAGCCACCACCGCACCAAGCTGGTAGCCGACTCGGTTAAGGCCCTACCTAGCGCAGTGGTTAGCCTGCGCACTGGTGATGGGCGCGATTTTGGTGAGCGTGAAAGCGGCAGCTATGACCGTATCCTGCTGGACGCACCATGTTCGGGGCTGGGCAGTTTGCGTCGTCGTCCTGAGTCACGCTGGCGTAAGCAAGAAAGCGACGTCGCCGAGCTAGCTAGCCTGCAACGTCAGCTGCTACTAAGTGCCCTTAACGCACTACGTAGCGGGGGAGTAGTGGCTTATGTGACTTGCAGCCCGCATGTTTTAGAGACCTCGCTGGTGGTTAAAGATGTGCTGCGTCGCTTTAAGCAGGCCAGTCTGCTTAACGCCGGTGAAGTAGCCGCCCAGCTAAGCCTGAACCCTATCAGTGGTTGCCACCAACAGATGCTGCAACTATGGCCAGACACTGACGGCACTGACGCCATGTTCTGCGCCTTAATTCGGCGTGACTAATGCCGAGCCACAAAACCAATAACCAGAAGGGAAAAGCCATGCGCGCGCAGATCAGCCCCTCAATCCTTAACTGCGATATCGCCAACCTAGCTAGCGAATTGCAGCGTATCGACAATGCCGATGGGGTGCATGTGGACATTATGGACAACCACTTTGTCCCCAACTTGTCCTGGGGGCTGCCGGTAGCGCAGGCGGTGGTTGAAAACACCAAGCTGCCTATCGACGCCCACCTAATGATCACCGACGCCGACCGTTGGGCCCCGGCCTACGCTGAGATTGGCTGCCACACTGTAACCGCACATGCTGAAGCCACCGCTGCGCCGGTGCGCCTGGCCCGTGAACTACATCGGCTTGGGGCTCAAGCTGGTATTGCTCTGCGCCCGGCCACGCCCCTAGCTGCAATTGCCGACGTGATCAGCGAGTTCGACATGCTGCTGATTATGACGGTAGAGCCGGGCTTTGGGGGACAAAGCTTCCTAGACATTATGCTGCCTAAAATTGCCCAGGCCCGGGCGCTGCTGAGTAAAGACAATCTTGATATCCGTCTGCAGATTGATGGCGGAGTTTCGCGGGAAACTATTGAACGAGCTGCCGAGGCAGGTGCAAATGTGTTCGTAGCAGGGTCGGCAGTCTACAAATCGGAAGATGCTCACCGTGAGATTGACACCCTACGCGAATTAGCTACAACCCACCTTTGTGGCTGATTTGGCGCCATTTCGCCAAGATTAGGGGCTACTAAAAATAGTTTCTCGAATATTGTAGGCATCCTACAATGGGCATATGGCTCTTGGGGCTTTAACCTTGTATATAACGGTTTGGCATAGCTACCTTACATATCTTCCGCGTGGAAGGCAGTTAGCCTGACCCCCTGACCGATAACGGTTAGGCCGTCGAGTACAAGGAAGGGGCAGCGGTGAGTCTGGATCGAATCTTGATTGCCAATCGATCTGAGATCGCGATGCGTGTAACGCGTACCATCGCGGATCGAGGCGGTAAATCAATCCTGCCGTACACAGCTGAAGACCTAACGGCACCAGCAACGGCGCTAGCAGATGAAGCCTACGCATTGCCAGCAGGAAGCGGCTATACCGACGCGCAGGCAATACTTGAACTTGCCAAGTCTACAGGTGCCCAAGCTATTCACCCCGGCTACGGTTTCCTGGCTGAGAACGTCGAGTTCGCCAAGGCAGTAATTGAGGCTGGCATCACCTGGATCGGTCCGGCCCCTGAAGCTATGGAAGCCCTGGGGGACAAGATGAGTGCCCGCCAGGTGGCCGAGAGTGCCGGCGTCGACCCAGTCCCCGGCATTACCGACGCCGTAACTGAAGCTAGCGTGGTTAAAGAATTCGCTGCCCGCTACGGTTACCCGGTAGCCCTTAAACGCACCGATGGCGGCGGTGGTCGCGGCATCACCGTGCTCTACAGCGACGAAGAAGTAGACACCACCCCGGCCCTGGATGAAGTCCAAAGCGCCACCCCCGGAACTGCTGGCGGCACTGTCACCCAGATCCTCGAAAAGTTCATCACCCATGCCCGCCACGTAGAAACCCAGTGCGCCCGCGATACCTTTGGTAACTTCGCAGTGGTTTCGACACGTGACTGCACTTTGCAGCGACGCAACCAGAAACTGCTTGAAGAAGCCCCCGCTCCCTTCCTTCCCGCAGACATTGAGCAGAAACTGGTTGAAAACTCTCGGCGCCTGTTTGAAGCAGTCAACTATGTAGGTGTAGGTACCTGCGAATTCCTTTACACCGATGAGGGCGACCTGTGGTTCTTGGAAGTTAACCCGCGCCTACAGGTGGAACACTGCGTATCTGAAGAAGTCTCGGGCACTGACCTGGTAGACATTCAGTTGCGTCTAGCCGAAGGCCAGCGCCTACCTCAGCTAGAGCCAGTGCAGGGACACTCGATCGAACTACGTATCACCTGCGAAGACCCGGCTCGTGGACTGGCCCCCACCACCGGCACCATCACCGGGGTGCACTGGCCTGCTGGACACGGCGTGCGCGTAGAATCCGGTATTGCCGTTGGCGATGAGGTCACCCCCTTCTTTGACCCGATGCTGGCCAAGCTAGTCATCACCGGCCCCACCCGCCAGGTGGCCATTGCCCGGGCGCTACGAGCCTTGCGTGAAACCTCCATTGAGGGACTAGCCACCTGCCTAAGCGCCCACGAAGCGGCTCTCAAATCCCCGGCTTTCACCGCCGTCGTCGATGGCAGTGAGGCAGCTGAAAACTACACGGTCACTACCCGCTGGATCGAAAACGAGCTGCTACCCACCCTGATTGATGAGGAAGCCCAGGCAACCGCAGCTAGTGGCTCCGCCTCGGCTCCGGTTCAGCGCCGCGAGGTAATCATTGAGGTAGATGGGCGCCGGGTAAAGCTCGGCGTACCCGCAGACCTATTCACCGCCACCGCCATTGCCGTGCCTGTAGAAGGGCCGCTAGGCACTAGCGCTCCGGTCAGCTCCATCACTCAGCCCCTACGCGCCGGTCGCGGCTCACGCGCCGGCCACACTGCCGTGCAGGAAGTAAGCGACGGCTGCATTAGCGCCCCTATCCAGGCCATTGTCACCCGCATCGCGGTAGAAGATGGCCAGCAGGTAGAAGAGGGTGAGCTGCTGGTGGTGCTAGAGAGCATGAAGATGGAAAACTACGTGCGGGCCCCTCACGCCGGCGTGGTGGAACTGGTGGGAGTAGCCACCGGCGCTACCGTCAGCGCTGGTGACGTACTGCTCAACCTACACAAGGAGGACCAGTGAGCGCTCCCAAATTAGAGCCAGGCCAGTCCCTCGCTGACTGCCCAGCCACTAAAGAGTTCCGTGAGCGCCACGAGCAAGTGGCCCGCGCCGCCGAAGAACACGCCGCCCAGCGCCAGCACTCCAAAGGTAAAGGCACTGCCCGCGAGCGCATCGAGCAGCTACTAGATAACGGCTCCTTCCTTGAAGTAGGACAGTTCAGCGGCTCTGGGGTAGGCGCTAACGCTAAACCCTCCGGTGTAGTTACCGGCTTTGGCACCATTGATGGGCGCCAGGTGGCCGTGTACTCACAGGACTTCTCCGTCCAAGGTGGTTCGCTAGGTTCAGTTGAAGGCGACAAGATTGTGCGTCTACTCGACGACGCCCTGCGCCTGCGTATCCCGATTATCGGCCTGATTGACTCTGGCGGTGCCAAGATTCAAGAAGGTGTGGGGGCGCTGCGTTACTACGGCCGTATCTTCAACCGCACCTGTGCCGCCTCAGGTCTAGTACCCCAGATCAGTGTCATCTTGGGGCCCTGCGCGGGTGGTGCGGTGTACTCTCCGGCGCTTACCGACTTTGTGATTGCTACCCGCCAGGCTTCCCACATGTTCGTCACCGGCCCCGACGTAGTGCGGGCCACCACCGGTGAACGCATCAGTGCAGAAGAACTTGGGGGCGCCGACATTCACGGTTCAGTTACCGGTGTGGTGCACTATGTGGCTGAAGATGAGGCTGACGCCCTAGCCCAGGTACGTACCCTGCTGGCTTACCTGCCTTCCTCATCTGAGCAAAAAGCTCCGCGCTACCAGTACCCGCCCGAGGCTGCGGCCGCTGACGCTAAGGCTGCTGAAAAAGTTGGCTACCTGGTGCCGGCCTCAACCCGCCAGCCCTACGACGTCGTCGAGGTAGTTAGCGCGATCGTAGACCACGGCGAACTAGTGCAGGTTCAGGAAGACTTCGCCCAAAACGTAGTGGTGGGTCTGGCCTGTATTGAGGGTCGCCCGGTAGGCATCGTGGCGAACCAGCCCCTAGTTGATGCGGGCACACTGGACGTGGATGCTTCCGAAAAACTAGCGCGTTTCGTGCGTTTTTGTGACGCCTTTGGGCTGCCCGTAGTGACTTTTGTGGATGTGCCTGGCTATCGCCCCGGCGCCCAGCAGGAGCACGCCGGCATTATTCGTCGCGGCGCCAAAGTCATCAACGCCTACGCCACCGCCACCGTGCCGCTAGTAACTGTAGTGCTACGTAAAGCCTATGGTGGTGCCTACATTGTTATGGGCTCCAAATCTATTGGAGCTGACCTGAACTTCTGCTGGCCTGGCGCCGAAATCGCGGTGCTAGGTGCGGCAGGTGCGGTGGGTATCATCCACCGCCGCCACTTCGCTGAAATTGAAGCTACCCAGGGACGTGAAGCGGCTCAGGCCGAACATGAACGCCTGCTAGCGCGTTACAGCGATGAAGTCATCAACCCCGACAAGGCTGTGGCCCTGGGTGAAATCGACGCGGTTATTGCGCCTGAAAACACTCGCACGGTTATCGCCGAATCTCTGGCTGCGTTGCTCGCCAAACAGGATGTGCACCGCGCCGGCGCAAAGAAACACGACAACGGGCCTTTGTGACGCCCACTTAGAGTGGCGTAACCCTACGCGCACTCCACCGGGCGCATTGCCCTACGAGATATTTGCAAGCTTTGATAACAAGGAGTTTTTATGACTACCACTAGCGCTAAACAATCAGTCGCTAGTCGTCTGCACGCAGGTGAATCATTCATTGTTTCTTTCGGCGGTCAGGCTACCCCGTGGCGTGAGACTTTAGAGTCCCTAGTAGCCACCGATTCACGTCTAGCCAGCGATCTAGTAGCCGTTGACCAGGCTGTACGCGATCGCCTGGCCCCGGTGGCCACCGACCTGCTGACCATTTCTCCCGCCGGTGGGCGCATGCTGGACGACGAGGGCGGCGTAATCACCCCCGGCTCTGGCGCTGAGGTTTCCGTACCCGGCATTTTGCTCGCCCAGCACGCTGCCCTGGTGGCAGCCGCTCACACCAGCGTTGACCTGATTGACTCTAGCCTGCGCCCTCGCGCCGTGATCGGTCACTCCCAGGGCATGCTGGGTGTGGCTCTGCTGGAGTCGCTACGCGCCGCCAGCGCCCACCACGGCGAAAACAACGCTGAAGTAGTTGAGATTCACGCCGTAGCCCGCCTGATTGGCGCCGCCGCTGCCCGCAGCGTACGCCGCGCTAACCTGGGCCCCATTGGTGAAGTTACCCCCATGCTCTCGGTGCGCGGCGTGCCGCGCGCGGCCCTAGACCAGGTGCTTAACGCTGCCGGCCTGAGTGAACACATCAGCATTGGGGTTACCAACGGTCGTACTGCCTTCATTCTTTCCGGTCGCCCGGCAGACCTAGAAGCTGCCGTATCCGCCCTGGAGTTTGCCGCTAAGCGCTCCGAGCGTGAACACAAAGAACGCCTGCGCGGGGGAGAGGTCCTAGCTCCTATCTGCGAGTACCTAGACACCACCGTCCCCTTCCACTCCCCGCTGCTTGAAGGCGCCGTCGAAGACACCGTGGCATGGGCCAACAGCTGTGGTATCAACCCCGAGCTAGCCCGTTACCTGGCCCAGGCAGTGCTGACCGACGTCGTCGACTGGCCAGCCACCGTACGCGAGGCAGTAGGCACCGACGCCGCCGGCAAGGCTGAAGCCAAGCTGATCGTCGACCTAGGCCCCGGCGCAGTACTAGCCCGCATGAGCGAAGCCATTGTGCAGGGCACCGGCGTCACCGTGGTGGTAGCCGGCACCAGCGCTGGCATCGACAAGCTCGACCGCAGCGATTACGCCCCTGCCCCCACCGTGGACCGCAGCGCTTTCGCCCCGCACCTGAGCCGCCTACCTGATGGGCGCCTGTCACTAGACACCGCTTTCACCCGCCTAACCGGCCGCAGTGCCATCATGCTGGCCGGTATGACCCCCACCACCGTAGACCCGGCTATTGTGGCTGCCGCCGCTAATGCCGGCTACTGGGCTGAACTAGCCGGTGGTGGTCAGGTAACCGCTGAGGTGCTAAACCACAACCTGGCTGGCCTGGAAGCTGCCCTGGAGCCGGGACGCACCGCCGCCTTCAACGCCATGTTCATGGACCGCTACCTGTGGAACCTGCACCTAGGTACCCAGCGCACCCTGATCCGTGCCCGCGCTGCCGGCGCCCCCATTGACGGCATCGTGATCACCGCCGGTATTCCTGAGCGTGAAGAGGCTGTGCCGCTGCTGCGCCGCCTACGCAGCGAGGGCTTCCCCTACATTGCGCTCAAGCCCGGCACCATTGACCAGATCAAGCAGGTGCTGGCAATTGCCCGCGAAGTTCCCGAAATGCCCGTCATCATTGAGATTGAAGATGGTCACGCCGGTGGACACCACTCCTGGGAAGACCTGGACTCGATGCTGCTGGCCACCTACGACGCCATCCGCGCCGTAGACAATGTGGTGCTAACCGTCGGTGGTGGTATCGGTAAGCCTGAGCGCGCCGCTGACTACATCACCGGTCGCTGGGCCCTGGCCTACGGCACCGCCGCCATGCCGGTTGACGGCGTGTTTGTAGGTTCTGCCGCCATGACCTGCCTGGAAGCTAAGACTAACGACGACGTCAAGCAGCTGCTGGTTGACACCCCCGGAATTTCCCCCAGCGACAACGGTGGCTGGGTTGGTTCCGGTAAGTCTGCTGGTGGTATGACTTCAGGTCTGAGCCACCTGCGCGCTGACCTATACGAAATCGACAACTCCTCAGCTAAGGCCTCACGCCTGATCCAGGAGCTGGCTGGCGACGAGAAGCTGATGGCTGCCCGCCGCGACGAAATGATCGAGGCCCTATCTCACACCGCCAAGCCCTACTTTGGCGACGTAGAGTCCATGAGCTACCTGCAGTGGGCTAAGCGTTACGCACAGCTGTGTGTAGCTCCCGCCTCAGCTCGCCCTGAGGCCACCAAGCCTGCCGACTATTGGGCTGACCTGGACTGGGCTGACCGCCTACTGGACCTGCTGCACCGTGTCGAAGCTCGTGTAAGCGAAGCCGACCACGGCCAGATTGTCACCCTGTTCCCGGATCTAGACTCCGTACTGGATGCCGACGCCGCCATTGCCCGTCTAGCCGAAGCCTACCCGGCTGCTGACACCACCCTGGTGGAGCCGGCAGACGCCGCCTGGTTCGTTGACCTGTGCCGCAAGCACCCCAAGCCGGTGCCGTTCGTGCCCGTAGTTGACGCCGACATCCTGCGCTGGTGGGGCACTGACTCACTGTGGCAGTCTCAGGACCCGCGCTACACCGCTGACCAGGTACGTATCATTCCTGGCCCGGTGTCTGTGGCTGGTATTACCACTATTAACGAGCCGGTTGGCCACCTGCTAGGGCGCTTCGAAACCGCTGCGGTAGAGGCGCTGCTAGCCGCCGGGGTTGACCCGGTAGATGTTGCCGCCCGCCTAGGTGAATGCGACGGCAAGGCAGTTAGCTCCCGCCCGGTAGCTGACGTTAACGCCTTTGTACGCTCCACCCCGCACGTAGTGTGGAATGGTCACCTGACCACCAACCCCGCCGTGGTGCTGCCTAGCGACGCCTACCAGGTAGTGGCCCGCCCCGACGTGGCCGCTGACGCCTACGACCTGGACATTAAGCTTGACACCCACTGGGATGACCTACCTGGTGGCGAGCGGATCCACGCCGTGCGTCGCCTAGTAGTGCCGCTGCGTTTGGACGGTACCTCCGACGGTGCTGCCCCCGAGGTAGACCCCAGCCGCATCTCCCAGACCATGGGTGACCTGCTGGTTAACACTGCCGGTGTGGGTAATGTGTCGATTGTTGGTGACCACATCACTTCCCTGCCTGCCGTCCAGAGCGCCGTCGCTGGCGCCCTTGACGCCAACGGCAAGGTAGCTAACCAGCCCTTCGGCACCGTTCACGACACCTTCACCCTGGCCTCCACGCTGGGCTACGACCACGGCGCAGTTACCGCCGATGCCCTGCCTGAGACCCTCTCAGCTGCTGCTATCGTGCCCGACGCGCTACTGGGCCCGTGCTGGCCGGTGGTATATGCCTGCCTTGGCTCTGTAGTTGAAGATGGTATGCCGCTGATTGAAGGTCTACTCGGTGCGGTCCACCTGGACCACACTGTGGATCTGCGCGCTGACCTAGAACAGCTAGCTGCCAGCCAGCCTTCTTTGCGCGTAAGCGTTGACGGTTGGGTAGAGGCCCTGGAAGAGTCCAGCGCCGGCCGTGTGGTGGCCGTGCACCTAGAGCTGCGTAACTTCGCAACTGGCGAGCTGATCGCCATCATGACTGAGCGTTTTGCTATTCGTGGCCGCGCTCACGGCACCGCTACTCCTTCCGCCCCGGCCGTAGCCGGTGGCACCGGACGCGAAATCGCCAACTCTGCCCGTCGCCTCCTACGCCGCGTAAAGATCACCGCTCCGCGCGACATGACCGCCTTTGCCCGCGTAACCGGTGACTTTAACCCGATCCACACCTCCTACAACGCCGCTAAGGTGGCTGGTATGAGCGCCCCGCTGGTGCACGGCATGTGGCTGTCTGCCACCGCCCAGCAGGTAGTTGCCTCAACTGATCCTGAGGGTGGTCACTACGACATCGTGGGTTGGACCTACACCATGCACGGCCCGGTCGAGCTTGGTGACCAGGTAGAAATCTCTGTGGAGCGTACCGGCTTGGTGCGTGGCGGTGGTTTCCTGCTGGAGGCAACCTGCCGTATCAACGGTGAGATTGTTTCTCGCGGCACCGCAGTTACCCGCGCTGAGCGCACCGCCTACCTCTACCCGGGCCAGGGTATCCAGGCCCAGGGTATGGGTCTAGACGAGCGTTCCTCCTCTAAGGCCGCTCGCGAGATCTGGGATCGCGCCGACGCCCACACCCGTAAGGAACTAGGCTTCTCTATTCTGGCCCTGGTACGTGACAACCCCACCGAGCTCACTGCTCGCGGCGTCACCTACCGTCACCCCAAGGGTCTACTGAACCTGACCCAGTTCACCCAGGTAGCCCTGGCTACCGTGGCTATGGCTACCACCGCGCGTCTAGAAGAAGCTGGCGCCCTGGTAGAAGGAGCCGCCTTCGCCGGCCACTCGCTGGGTGAGTACACCGCGCTAAGCGCCTACGGGCGTGTGTTCCCGGTGGAAACCATGATTTCCATCGTGTTCCAGCGTGGCTCCACCATGCACACCCTGGTGCCGCGTGCTGAAGACGGTTCCTCCAACTACCGTATGGGCGCGCTGCGTCCCAACCAGTGCGGTATTGGCGCCAGTGAAGTTGAAGCCTATGTGGCCGAAATTTCCCAGCGCACCGGTGAGTTCTTGCAGATCGTTAACTACAACCTGGCCGGTGTGCAGTACGCAGTTGCCGGTACGGTTGCGGGCCTAGAGGCACTAGCCGACGACGCCCGTGCACGTGCCAAGGCACGCGGCGGCAAGAACCCCTTCATGCTGGTACCCGGCATTGACGTGCCCTTCCACTCCAGTGTGCTGCGCCCGGGTGTGGACGAGTTCCGCAGCCGTCTAGACGCACTGGTACCTGCCGACATCGACATTGATCGCATGGTGGGTCTGTATGTCCCCAACCTGGTAGCCCGACCCTTCGAACTAACCCAGGACTTTGCCAGCTCCATCCTTGAAGTTGTGCCTTCCGCCCAGGTAGAAGCCATCTTGGCTAACTGGGATGCATGGATTGCGCAGCCGGTGGCTTTGGGTCGTGCCCTGCTGATTGAGCTGCTGGCCTGGCAGTTCGCCTCACCGGTACGTTGGATCGAAACCCAGGATGTACTGTTCACTCCGGTTGACCGTGGTGGTCTGGGCATTGAGAAGGTCATCGAGGTGGGTCTGGCTGCTTCGCCGACCCTGGCCAACCTGGCTAGCCGTACCCTGGCTTTGCCGCACCACGCAGGTAACCACGTGACCGTTTACAACGCTCGCCGTGACGAGGCTCGAGTTCTTGCCACTGACACCGACCCGGCTGTTGCCGACGAGGTGGTAGTAGAAGAGCCCGCTGCCCCCGCCGCAGCTGAACCGGCTCCTGCCCCGGCCCCGGCTGCTGCGGTAGCTGCCCCCGCTCCGGCAGCTCCCGCTGGCGCCCCCTCTGGCGCCGATGTCGCGGACCTGCCCTTCACTGCCAAGGATGGTCTAAACGTCTTGCTGGCCCACTCGGCCCGCATCCGCCCCGACCAGATCGGCGCTACCGACACCACCGAGACTCTGACCAACGGCGTGTCTTCACGTCGTAACCAGCTGCTCATGGACATGGGCACCGAGCTGGAACTGGCCTCCATTGATGGCGCCGCCGACGCCGACATGAGCGCACTAGCTGCCACCGTGCTTAAGGGTGCACCTAACTACAAGCCCTTCGGCCCGGTACTTAGCGAAGTTATCCGCCAGTCCATCTCCAAGCTCTTTGGTCCTTCTGGACAGCGTCCAGCTCGCATCGCTGAGCGAGTACAGCGCACCTGGGGTCTGGGTGAAGGCTGGGTTGCACACGTAAACGCCGCTGTGCTGCTTGGTACCCGTGAGGGCGCCTCTATGCGTGGCGATGACCTGGCTACCCTTGGCACCACCGGTCCGCTCAAGACCGTAGCTGAGGTAGATGCCCTCATCGACCGTGCAGTTCAGGCTGTGGCCAGCGACCACGGGGTGAGCGTAGCCATGCCTAGCGCTGGTGGCTCCGGTGGTGGCGCCCAGGTTTCCTCTGAAGCCCTTGACGCCTTCGCTGCCGGTTTGATTGGCCCCGACGGCGCCCTGGCTACCACCGCCCGCACCCTGCTTGACACCCTGGGTCTAACCGAAAAGGTGACCGTGGCCTCCGAGCAGGTTGACGATGAAGCTGAGCGTACCCGTGTGGCCCTGGAGGCGATTACTGCCGAGCTAGGCCCCAACTGGGTAGCTTCGGTAACCCCCAGCTTCGACTCGCGCCGCGCGGTGCTGATCGATGACCGTTGGGCCAGCGCCCGTGAAGATCTGGGACGCATCGCCACCGGTGAGATCAACGCTGAGACGGTTAACGTCGAAAGCTACACCGGTTTGGGCCGGGCTGTAGCCGACCAGGCCGCCTGGTGGGCTCGCCAGATGCGTGAAGCTGGTGCCAGTGAGCGCGTAGCCGGCGTACTTGAGCACATCAGCCAGGTAGCCGCTGTTAAGGCCGAAGCTGGTAGCGCCCCGGTACGTTGGGCCAACGAGGTTGCGGTTGTAACCGGTATGGCTCCGCACTCTATCGGTGCTGCAGTGGTGGCTGAGCTGCTCTCTGGTGGCGCCACCGTAATCGCTACCGCCTCGCGTCTGAACCACAAGCGCTTAGAGTTTGCTACCGAGCTCTACCGCCAGCACGCCTCTAACGGCGCGCAGCTGTGGATGGTGCCTGCCAACCTGTCCAGCTACCGTGACGTAGATGCCCTAGCCCAGTGGATCGGTAACGCTGAGGTAGTCACCTCCGGTGGTACTTCAACCCTGGTCAAGCCGGCCTTGGTGCCCACCTTGCTGTTCCCCTTCGCCGCTGGGCGTGTGGCCGGTTCACTGGCCGACGCCGGTCCGGAGACTGAGTCTCAGGCCCGTCTGCTGCTGTGGAGCGTGGAGCGCAGCATTGCTGCCCTGAGCGCCATTGGCACTGACACCAATGTGGACCACCGTCTGCACGTGATCCTGCCTGGTTCACCTAACCGCGGTACCTTCGGTGGCGACGGTGCTTACGGCGAAGTTAAGAGCGCACTGGACGCCATTGTTAACCGCTGGTCCAGCGAAAAGCAGTGGGCTCAGCGCGTCTCGCTGGCACACCCGCGTATCGGTTGGGTGCGCGGCACCGGCCTGATGGGTGGTAACGACCCGCTGGTGGCCGCTGTTGAGGCCGCCGGGGTACGCACCTGGTCCACTGAAGAAATCGCTCACGAGCTGGTTGAGCTGTGCACCGAGCAGGTACGCGCTCAGGCTGCGGTTAAGCCGGTTGAGGCTGACCTGACCGGTGGCCTGGGTGACAACGTTGACCTGGTGGCGCTGCGTGAAAACGCTGCCAAGGCTGCAGCTGGCCAGACCAGCGAGCCGGTTGAGGCTAGCGCTACCATCGCCGCCCTGCCCAGCCCGGTAACCCCGGTTCAGCCCACCGCGCCTAACTGGGGCGAGGTTGAAGCTGACCTGGAAGACATGGTGGTTGTGGTTTCTACCGGTGAAGTATCCACTTGGGGTAGCGGTCGTACCCGCCGTGAAGCTGAGCTAGGTATGACCGGTGGAGACGACGTCGAGCTCACCGCAGCCGGCGTACTCGAACTGGCCTGGGGTATGGGCCTGCTGACCTGGCAGGACTCGCCTAAGGCCGGCTGGTACGACACCGACGGCAACCTGGTTGACGAGGCTGACATTCTCTCGCGTTACCGCGACGAGGTAGTGGGCCGTTGCGGTATCCGCGAATTCGTTGACGACCAGCTGATCGCCCCGGTGGCAGATGAAGAGGTTGAGGTTTACCTTGACCGCGACATCTCCTTCAACGTCGCTGACGAGGCTACCGCCCGCACTATCGCTGAATCTGACCCGGCACACACCCTGATCAGTGAAGACAGCGAAAGCGGCGAGTGGATCGTGACCCGCCTGGCTGGTTCACTAGCCCGCGTACCGCGCCGCGCCGCGCTGAGCCGCACTGTGGGTGGCCAGTTCCCGCGTGACTTCGACCCGCAGCGTTGGGGTATCCCGGCATCCATGACCGAGTCTTTGGACCGGATCGCCTCTTGGAACCTGGTTACCGCTGTTGAGGCCTTCCTCAACGCTGGTTTCAGCCCGGCCGAGCTGCTGCAGGCTGTGCACCCGGCCGATGTGGCCTCCACTCAGGGCACCGGTTTTGGTGGCATGGAGTCGATGCGCAAGATGTTCGTTGGCCGCTTCCTCAACGAGGAGCGCCCCAGTGACATTTTGCAGGAGGCCCTGCCTAACGTTGTGGCCGCACACGTAATGCAGTCCTTCATCGGTGGTTACGGTTCTATGGTGCAGCCGGTTAGCGCCTGCGCAACCGCAGCCGTATCCATTGAAGAAGGCTGGGACAAGATCGCTCTGGGTAAGGCCCAGGTGGTGGTTGCCGGTGCTATCGACGACATCTCGGTTGAGTCTGTGGTTGGCTTCGGTAACATGAACGCCACTGCTGAGGCGGCTGCCATGAAGGCTAAGGGAATCAGCCCGCGTCACTTCTCACGTGCTAACGACCGTCGTCGTGGCGGCTTCGTGGAAGCCCAAGGTGGCGGTACCGTCATTCTGGCCCGTGGTGATGTAGCGGCTAAGCTTGGTCTGCCGGTTGCGGCAGTACTTGGTTTCGTCTCCTCTTACGCCGACGGCGCCCACACCTCCATCCCGGCCCCGGGCCTGGGTGCTTTGGCTGCGGGCCGTGGCGGTAGCAACTCGCGTCTGGCTAAGTCTTTGGCCAAGCTGGGCGTTGAGGCTGACGACATCGCCGTAGTTTCCAAGCACGACACCTCAACCGGTGCTAACGACCCCAACGAGTCTGAACTGCACACCCGCCTGGCCAAGGCGCTTGGCCGTAGCGAGGGTAACCCGCTGGTAGCGGTATCCCAGAAGACCATCACTGGTCACGCTAAGGGTGGTGCCGCAGTGTTCCAGGTGGCCGGTTTGACCGAAATCCTGGCTACCGGTGTGGCCCCGGGTAACGCCTCGCTGGACTGCGTGGACATCAAGCTCAAGAAGGATGGCTTCTGGATCTGGCCTCGTAAGGCCATGCGTCTGGCTGGCCGTGGCGGCGAAAGCGGCCGCGTGCCCGGTGCTGGTCCGATCCGTGCAGGCTTGGCTACCTCGCTGGGCTTTGGACACGTATCTGGCTTGCTGGCCATGGTGCACCCTGGTGCTTTCGAATCTGCCTTGCGTAAGGCTGGCGGCCAGCAGGCCGTTGATGCCTGGCTGGCTAGCGCCAACGCCCGCCTGGCTGCTGGTACGCGCCGCCGCCGCGCCGGCATGATCGGCCGTGTGGCCCTGTTCGAGCAGATCGATGGCCGTCGCCTGGGTGAGGAAACCGAAACCCGTGACCCGCACGAGGTTGAGGCAGCTATGCTGCTTGACCCCGAGGCCCGCTTGGGTGCCGACGGTGTTTACCACGCTGGTGAGTAATAGCTACTAGCGCTTAACCACATGGGGTGGATCCTTAAAGGATCCACCCCATGTGCATTTGCTGGCTATGGCTAGCTAAGCTGGGGCAGTGGATATGCCTAAAGTTGTTGCCCCTAAAGCTACTGGCCAGTGTCCAGTGGGGGTGGGGGTTGACCTAGTGCAGATAGATGCTTTTGCGCAGCAGCTGTCTGAGCCTGGCACTAGTTTTAGTCAGCGAGCTTTTAGCCCTCGTGAGCTACGCCAAGCCCAGGCACGGGTGCGGGCCAGAGGAGCTGAGCCAAACTGGCAGGAGTTAGCTCCACACCTGGCGGCGCGTTGGGCAGCCAAAGAAGCTTTTGTTAAGGCCTGGTCTAGTGCTTTGGTGCAGCTTAAAGGCGCCGCCGTGCCTCAGCCGCTAAGCCTGGAAAGTTTTAACTGGGATCAGGTTGAAGTGCTGCTAGATGAGCAGCTGCGCCCCCAGCTAGCGCTACGCGGCCAGGTAGCCCAAGCAGTTAGCCAAAGTGTGGGGGAGCCTAGCTGGCTGGTGTCGCTAACCCATGAGGGTAACTGGGCCAGCGCCGTCGTAATTGCTGCTCTAGCAGCGTAAAAAATTTAGCTAACCGGCTTAAAACTCAAGTTGTTGAGGCCTTAGACCTAGGTTTATAGTTGACATGTAAAACGTGCTCCGGGGTCGGTGAAATTCCGAGCCGGCGGTTATAGTCCGCGACCCACCGGTACCTACTGGTGGTTGAGCTGGTGAAATTCCAGCACCGACGGTTAAAGTCCGGATGGGAGGAGGCACGCGGGTTTACCTAATTTTTAGGTGGCCTGCAGGCGCTGTGCGCGCGCATCCTTATATTCCCCGGCGCTTACCGGGAGGAAACTTCCGCTATCTTCGGAAGGAATTAGATGCGAGCTTACCGGCCCTGGCTAGCAATTACGCTAGGTGTAGTGGTTTTAGTCTTCTGGCAGCTAATTTCTGTATCTGGAGCTGTGGCTGAGTATTTTCTGCCGGCCCCCACCCACATCATTGATTCGCTAATTACCTCAATTCGCCACGCAGGCATGCTTGGCTACGCTTGGATCACTCTACGTGAAGCGATTTTTGGCTGTATGTTAGCTTTCGCGGGGGCTCTACCCTTAGCTTTGGCGCTATTTCACTGGCCATTGTTTTCGCAAACTGTGCTGCCTTATGTGGCTGCAAGTCAAGCGATCCCGGCTATTGCGATTGCGCCTTTGCTGGTGTTGTGGGTTGGTTATGGCTTGTTCCCGGTAGTGCTGCTATGTGCCTTTATGGTGTTTTTCCCGATCACTATCTCTATTTTGCTGGGGCTAAGGTCAATCAATCGTGATGTGATTGAGGCTGCCCGGCTTGATGGGGCCGGTGGTTTCAAGATGATTATCTATATGGAACTGCCGTTAGCTACTCCGGCAATTTTGGCTGGTCTGCGTACTGGCATGACACTGTCAATTACCGGTGCGGTAGTAGGGGAGATGACCATGGGGGGCACGGGATTGGGCATGGTTTTAGCATCCCAGCGCGACGCCGTAAATACCGCAGGTCTATTTGCCACCATTGTGGTGCTGTCCGTTATGGCCACTGCTTTGCACGGTTTGATTCATGCCTGCGAAAAGCGTTCGCGCACAATCGCCGCAATTCAAAGTTAGGAAACATTATGATTTCACGTCGCCAAGCGGTTGGCCTGTTCGGTTTAGCGGCAGGGGGTGTGGCCCTAGGAGCGTGCTCCTCAGGTACTGCCAGCAAATCTAAGAGTGGTGCGCAGGCCTTAACCATTGGTTTGACCTACACCCCCAATATTCAGTTCGCACCCTTCTATTTGGCGCAGGCCAATAAGCAATACGCAGACAGTGTCAAGCTGCGCCATCATGGAGCCCAGGAAGGCCTGTTTGATGCACTGAGCGCCGGCAGTGAGGATCTGGTGATTGCTGGCGCCGACGAAGCCGCTGTGGCCTGCTCTAACGGTTCAAACCTGGTGGTTGTGGGCGGCTACTACCGCAGCTATGCGGTATGCATTATGGTGCCGGCCAACTCCTCTATCACTTCACTTGCGCAGCTGCGTGGTAAGAAGATTGGTACCCCGGGAACCTATGGCGAAAACTGGTTTGGTCTGCTACTGGCTTTGCGTAGCGTGGGACTGAGCCAAAATGACGTCAACATTATGTCTATTGGCTACACCCAGCAAGCAGCCTTGATGAGCGGCAAGGTAGATGCCATTGTGGGCTACTCCAACAACGACGCCGTCGCCCTAGAAGAATCAGGCATGAAGGTACGTAAGCTGGCAGTAGCCACCAACCCGCCACTGATTGGCGCCAGCCTGGTTACCTCTGCTAAAGCTTTGGCTGCTAAACGTGACGCCCTTAAAGCCGCTGTTGCTGCCTCGGTTAAGGGGATGCAGACTTTTGTCACTGATCCCGACGCCGCCGTGAAAGCTGCGGTTAAGTATGTGCCAGATTTGGCTGATGCCAAGCAGGCCGCCAAGGCTCGCAAGGTGGCTGTGGCTACCGCTGAGCTGATTAAGCCCAGTGGGCTCGGCGCTGATCAGATCGGCAAAGTTGGTGCCAGTGAAGTTGAGGCGATGCTCAAATTCTTAAGCGAGCTGAAGGTGTTTGGCTCCAAGCCGGTCACGCGTGAAAAGCTACTAGACGCCCTGATCTAGGGCACTGATACCCTAGGCACCCGCTAGTTAGTTGCCAGGCACACTCCTTTAAAAAGGCTGCGTGTCTGGCAGCTTTTTAGCTTGCCGGCGCAGGCGTCGAATATAGCCAATATTTGCTGGCAAATCATTAGGCAGCTTATGAGATTTGATGCTTTGCGGGGGAGAGGTTAGTAGATTAGCTTCACGCAGTGAGCTAATTACTGCGTTCATGCATTTAGCAAAAAACTTATATTCAACCCAGCTATTAGCATCAACTCTACGGCTAGGAATAAGTACTACAAATAGTTCCGTGCCGTCAGCAAAATTATTGGCTACTAAGGCAATCTCAGTTTGGCCGCGCTGACGCTCGTGAGCGACGATACTAATTGGAAGCAGCGCTAGTGAAGCTAATCCAAGTAACTCTGGATCAGTTATCGTGTCGATTATGTTAGCCCGAGCATCTGAGCCTTGCGCTAATATTACCCCGGTCCAGCCCTGCTGTTTTAGTAGCAGGTCGATTTTATTATCTACCAGCCTAAACTTCTTTGCTCCCAGCACATTAATTACGCACTGAATAGCGTTTTCACTCTGGCAAGCTAAAGTAAAACGCATAGCTGGATAAGATGGAGCAATGCCGAACATAACAGTTTTCCTCAGTCAGTACTTACACGTGAACGCACTATTCCTAAACCCATAGAGTTTAGGGCGCGCTGTAATTGTTTAGGGCTGACCTCTGCCGCCTGCGCTCCACGGCGCAACACCCGATAGATATCCCCAGATTCTTCAGTTAGCATATTGGTCAACTCAAAACCATTCTTTTCATAAAACCGCAGTCGGCGCTGACGTTGGTGCGGATTTGGGGCGCCAGGCTCGTCTACAGGTTCAATCTCTAAAAATATCGGCAGGTCACGGTTATGCTCACAAATAGCATTAAGCACACGCGAGCCATAGCCGACGCTGCGTAGCTGATCATTTACTGCCAAAAACGCCAGGTATAGCAGGCCGTGAGCACGCTGAGAGTAGGTCATGGCCACCACGCGAGGTACCCCATCTACAGAGGTTGGCTGTTTAGGGTCAATCCACGCTAAAAACTGCGCCCCTAGACGCAAAGAAGAGGCATGCAAAAACGCTAATGGAATTTGCTCATTAGGCGGAAAAGCGCGCCGGTAAATACCGTGCACCTGGGCGGTTAGTGGGCCCCAAAAAGGCACTCTTACGGGTTTAAGCTGTGAAGTCATAATTCTAAAGTTTTAAGCCAGTGTGCGCGCGCTGCCCGACCAGCAGCTGCCGCCGTAACAAAGCTGGCGCGGTCTTGGTCAAGGCCACGGCCCATAGTAGATAGTTTTACCGGGCTGGTAGCTAAAGCCTCATCTAAGCCCTGGCAGGAAACAGAAACTAGACGGTGAGGTTGGCCTAGTTTGCGTGCCAGCGCCAACTGGCATGCCTGAGATTTAACCAACTCACCAAACTGCCCATCCAGCTCGGGCACAGGGATAAGCGCGCTACACAGCGTAGCGCGGCTATAGGCAGTTAAAGAATGGTGTGAAATCCCCAGGTGGCGTGCACGCGCATCAGCTTCAGACACGCGTAAAGAGGCAATTGGCTCACCGTCTAGCACCGCAGCAGCGTTAAGCGCATCGGCGCAAGCTACCCCCGAAAACCCCCAGGGAGTGTCGCTACCCAAATTGCCTGGCCCTTGGGTCAGCACAATTATGTCTGCGCCCAGCACATGTCGCGCTGCTAGTAGGCCGTTATGTAGCGAGACAGCCTCTAAGTCGCCACCCCAAGACTGTCCTGTGGCCACGCTCCCAACTAGCCAGCCGGCCTGTTTTAACCCAAAAACGCTGCGCGAATAAGGCAGTGGCAGTGCGGCGCCGTCGCTCATAACATAAGCGATTTTTGGTAGTGGCGATTGAGATGGGTCCTCACCTACCAGCGGGCAGCGCGCCCCGGCAATTATGGCCGGCAGGGCCGAGTGCAAATCGGCCACCACCACGGCGCCACCTGCCAGGTCTAGCTCAGTGTTTAATAGCTGGTGGTGGGCTGTGCCCGGCTCATCAACACTGCTAACTAACTTCTGGTTAGGCATGTAGCGGGCTTTAACCAGGTGACCAGCCGGTTCGACGTCGTCGTTTAGCTGGTCTAGACGGGCCCCAACCATAGCGTGCCCACCTGTACCAAGTGAGCGAGCTAAGGCAGAAACCTCAATGCGCACCCGCTCACCAATCTGGGCCTGGCCAAACAGGTCCGTATATAGCAGTGCTTTTACTTTTTCACCGGGTAGATAAACACTGGCGTTAGTTGGGGCGGCTTCAATCCGCACCCAGACCATAGCGCAACCACCCCAAGTGCTATGCAGTTGTTCAACTACACCATCACGCCACATCATGGCTGTAGCCTACCTGTAGGCTAAAGGCATGAGCCAACCAGTCAGTGTTGAGGAGAGAGTGCTTAACCTGCTGTTAGCGCTGTCTGAGACCCCGCGAGGACTGACCTTACGGCAGATAACTAGGCAGGTGGCCGGCTATGATGCGGCCACACAAAGCAGTGTTGAGCGTAAACAGGTGCGCAGATTTGAGCGTGACCGCGCCACACTGCGTGAGGTGGGGATAGTAATCAACTCCGAAGTTGACGTCGATAACCCCACCAACACTCATCCCCATAAACGTTACCTACTTGCCCCCGCTCCACAGTGCCAGCACTTGCCAGTCTTAGCGCCTGCGCAGCTGTTGACGTTAGAACTAGCCACGCAGCTGTTTAACAGCGGTTTTATTGGTACGCGGCTAAGTATTGTGCGAGCCAAACTAAAGGCCTATTACCCCTTATATAACCGCGTGTTTAAGGCTGTGCCTACGCCCGGCCCGGAGCTTAGCCAGGAGGTAGTACGGGGCTTAACTAAAGGCGCCCAGCTGGAATTTGCCTATCAGGGCCTGCATGATCGCAGCCCACGTCAACGTCTGGTGTGGGGCGCTAAGTTAAGTGTGCGTGAAGGTGGCTGGTATCTTGACGGTTTTGATCAGCTAGCCCAGGCCTACCGGCGTTTTCGCGTTGATCGAATAGTGGGCCAGATACATGCCCGGCCGCTGCCAGAGGCTGAGCGGCCAGAGCCAGCCCCGCCGTCAGATAGTAGACACTGTCAAGCCGTGCTTTGGTTGGCGCCAGATAGCGCCTGGCAGTTAAAAGCCCGCTCTCAGGCGCTAGGGCGCGATCGTTACTTACTGGACTATGATCCAAGTGATCAGCTGCAACTAGTATCTACGCTTAGCTCCTTAGCAGAGCAGGCCCTGGTGCTTGAACCGGCTGACCTAGCCCAAGCAGTGCTAAACCGTTTGCAGGCTCTAGAAACCATAGACCCTAAACTTCCATCTCACGATGAAGGGGGAGTTAGCCCAGCTAAAACCCAAAGCACTAAGGTCTACCCGCCCACCTGCATAGTTGTGGCCCGCATGTTAGCCCTGGTGCAATGGGTTAAAACGCACCCGGGGCAAAGCTTTGACAGCTTAGCTAGTCACTTTGGAGTTAGCCCGCAGCAGATCCGTAAAGACGTAGATAGCTTGAGCCTAGTGGGCGCCGATCATGCGCCCTGGCAGGGGCTAGATTTTGATTTTGCTGATTTACATGACGGCAAAGTAACTCTCAACCACGCCGGGGGATTAGCTAATCAGCTGCATCTAGATGAGCTTGACCGCGAGGTTTTGGCTTTGGCTCTGGCAGCTTTAGAAGCTGGCCCCTGGAACACTTACGCCCACCAGCTCAGCCAGTTATTGCAGCTAAGCCCTAATATCCAGGCCGGTACGCAAGGAGCCGGCACTACAGCCCCGGACCAAGTTTTTGCCACGGTACTAGAAGCTCTCACGGCTGGGCGCAGCCTAAAGCTAAGCTACGTCGACGCCGCCGGGGTCAGCTCCCAGCGCAACGTGGACCCCTGGTGGCTAGTTAGCGACGGCGCCCTACTAACGCTGGTGGGCTACTGTCATGGAGCCAGGGCTAAACGCCGCTTCCGACTAGAGCGCATCAGCACGTTAAGTGTAGGCGGCCAGGTGCGCAAAGCTGCCCCGATCCCCAACACCTTTGCCGACAAACGCCGTCGTGCCCGGAGCCAAAGCTGGGGACGGGCAGCCCAAACAGCCACTTTACGCATCCGTCCTAGTGGAATTTGGCTGACGCAAGTAGCTAGAGCAAAACAGGTTATTTATAACCAAGACGGCACTATCAGCGTAGAAATAATTGGCCGTTCCCAGGCGTGGCTAGAGTCTGTGGTGTTGCGCGCAAGCAGTGAGCTAATAGCTGTAGAACCTGCCACATTGTTAGAAAAAGTCAGTGTTCGCGCAGCTAAAGCCCGAGCTAACTATGCTCAAAGCGTGAGCGTAAAGACGTGAATCTGCCTGGTTCATGGCAAGATAATAGGTATATGGGTTTGCTGTGGCTAGCCCCGATTCTTAGATCGGCTGGTAAAACGGTAAACTTTTCCCCGTCCGTACATGAATTTTCATGCCAAGTTTTTGGAAGGCAGGCTCACTATGGGAGCATTTCGCCCCTGGCACTGGATCGTAATCATCGTCTTGTTGATTTTGCTATTCGGCGCCAACAAGCTGCCGGAGATCGCCGGTAGCCTCGGCAAGTCGATGAAGGTCCTCAAGAAGGAAGTTAAGGAACTCAAGGAGGAGGATGCTCCTGCACAGAAGCAGGCGCAGATCGCTCCTCAGGAGGGTACCTACTACACCCAGCCTTCCCAGCCTCAGGCCGCTCCTGAGCAGCAGGGTGAGGCTAAGTGACGCATAACTGACTAAGTGCAGGGTAGGCCGTGGGGTCTGCCCTGCACACTTAGTACAGTTTCGATTTTGTAGAAGGAACACAGGTGGCTGAGGACACGCCCAAAAAGAAGCGTTTTAAGCTACGTAAGCGTAAGGACAACCCGGAGGCACGTATGTCTTTGGGGGCGCACCTGCGCGAGGCACGCAACCGTTTAATTATTGCTGCCCTGGGTGTGCTAGTTGGAACCATCGTGGCCTGGATCTTTTACGACCAGGCTTTCGCGGTGCTGACTAATCCGTTGGAAGTGGCGCGCGCTCACGGTCACAATGTCACCGTTAACTTCGGTACGGTGCTGTCTTCTTTCGACATTAAACTGCGTGTATCTATGTGGGTGGGCTTTATTGGTTCAGCCCCGTTGTGGATCTACCAGTTTTGGGCGTTTGTAGCCCCAGGTCTGTTACCTAAAGAGAAGCTGTTGGCGCTGGGCTATGGCCTGGCTGGGCTGGCTTTGTTCATGTGTGGTTGTTTGCTGGGTATCTGGTTGATTCCCCACGCTGTGGATGTGCTTACCGGTTTCATCCCGACTTCTTCTACCGGATACATGGACGCTAGCCAGTATCTGTCTTTCGTGACCCGCCTGTTGCTAGTCTTTGGTTTGGCTTTCTTGTTCCCTGAAATGATGGTAGGGCTAAACCACCTGGGTCTGATTAAGGGTAAGACCATGCTGCGTGGTTGGCGTATCGCGGTGGTCTTCATCTTTATTTTCATGGCTATCGCTAACCCGCTGCCTGACCCCTGGTCCATGGTTTTCATGGCGCTGCCTATTTGTGCGCTTTACTTTGGGGCTTGCGGTATTGCGATGGTGCGAGACAAGCGTCGCGCTAAGCGTATGGCTGAAGAAGATGCCGCCCTTGATGCTGCCCTGGCTGCCCCTAGCACTGCACAGATTGGACCGGCCAACAGCTAATGCGGATAGTACTACTTGGTAATAAGGCGGCTGGTGCTGGTAATGGCCTAGCCGCCTACCGCTATCTGATGCGTAGATTCAATGCGCTTGAGCATGATGCGACGCGTCTGGGAGCTTTCGATTTTGTAGATGTCACTGGCGACAATCTGGTGGCATCACTGTCACGTCTAAGCTCTTTGCAAGTGGGTAGCTATGACTTGCTGGTGGTGGCTGGGGGAGATGGCACAGTCACCTTGGCTTTGGATGCGGTGGCTGATACAGAGGCGGCTTTGGCTATTATTCCGGCAGGTACTGGTAACGACGGCGCCCGTCACTTTGGTATTACTGACTGGCGTGGCAGTGCTGATCGGCTACTAAACAACCTTAAAGCTGGGCACCTAAACACGGTTAAAACGGATCTGATTAAAGCTACCTTCGCCACTGATGACAGTAGGCAACGCTGGGTGCTGAGCGTGGTAACCGCTGGCGTGGACGCAGCCATTAACCAGCGCGCCAATAACTATGACTGGCCGCGCAACCGGGGCAGGTATGTGCGCGCAGCAGTACGCGAATTTACTACTCTTAAGGGCTACCACTATGAACTGACCCTAGACGGCGTCAAGCTACCACCCCAGCGTTTGCATCTGGTGGCTTTCGCTAACACTTCCTACTATGGCGGAGGCATGCATATTGCCCCGCAGGCCAGTGCTACTGATGGCCAGGGCACCTTAGTGAGCGTAGATCCGGTGGCGCGCTTTACAGTACTGCGGGTGTTTCCCCGCATTTTTTCCGGCACCCACATAAACCATCCGGCAGTGCACATGACTAACGTCTCCACGCTAACTATTGATGGTCCGGATTTGCCACTGCTTTACGGCGATGGCGAGCCCCTTGGTCACGCCCCGGTGACCTTAGAAGTAATTTCTGATGCTTTAACACTGGTTGATAACTGGAGTAATAACTAATGGGATCTTCTCCGGCTGAGCGCTATGCAGCCGCACGTGCCCTAGCTAAGCACGAGGCTACGCGCCTGGCTCGTTTTGAAGCGCAATACGATTTTCCGCTTGATGATTTTCAGCTAGAAGGCTGCCGGGCCCTAGAGGCTGGCAAGTCAGTGCTGGTGGCCGCCCCTACCGGGGCTGGTAAAACCGTGGTGGGGGAGTTCGCCGTCTACCTGGGACTTATGAGTGGACGCAAAACTTTCTACACCACCCCCATTAAAGCTTTAAGTAACCAAAAATACCTGGACTTAGTCGCCCGCTACGGCCACGACGTCGTCGGCCTTTTAACTGGAGATAACTCCATTAACCCCCACGCACCCATAGTCGTAATGACTACTGAAGTTTTGCGTAACATGCTCTACACCGGCTCGGCGGACCTAGAAAACCTGGCCTATGTGGTGATGGATGAAGTGCACTACCTAGCTGACCGTTTCCGTGGGCCGGTATGGGAAGAATCCATTATTCACCTAGAGGCCAGCGTGCAGGTAGTGGCCCTATCGGCAACTGTTTCAAATGCAGAAGAGTTCGGCCAGTGGCTAGAAGAAGTTCGCGGACACTGTCAGGTAATTGTTAGCGAGCACCGCCCCGTGCCGCTTAAACAGTTCATGATGGTGGGGCGCAAACTATTTCCGCTCTACAGCCACGAGGATGGTAGTGGCGGCGTCATTAACCGTGATCTAACCAGCGCTTTGCACCGGGCCCGGCGCGCTCAAGGCGGCTATAAGCGCCCACCGCGCCCCGGGCGTTTCCCAGCCCCGCCCTCGCTTACCCCACCGCGTCGCTCAGTGGTGATTGAAGCGCTGCATAAAGCCCACATGCTGCCGGCAATCGTATTCGTATTTTCCCGCAACGGCTGTGAAGAAGCAGTTTCCCAAGCCATGAATGCGGGCATAAACCTGACCACTGCTGAAGAAGCTCAGCAGATCAGAAGGATTATTCAAGCCAATACCGCCCAGCTTTCCGGGGCGGATCTGGCTGCAGTGGGTTTCCACAGCTGGGCTAGCGCCCTGGAACACGGCATTGGCGCCCACCATGCCGGAATGCTTACGGCTTTTAAAGAAACTGTTGAGCAGCTCTTTGCCCAAGGCCTAGTTAAGGTAGTTTATGCCACCGAAACCCTGGCCCTGGGGGTTAATATGCCCGCGCGCACAGTGGTGCTGGAATCTCTACGTAAATGGGATGGCCAAGCCCATAACCAACTAACCCCCGGCCAGTACACCCAGCTAACTGGGCGAGCTGGTAGGCGCGGCATTGACAGCATCGGTTACGCCGTCGTGCTGGGAGCCGGGCAGGTAGAAGCCCAAACTGTGGCTTCGCTTGCCTCTAAGCGTTCCTACCCGCTCAAAAGTGCTTTCACGCCTAACTACAATATGGCGGTTAACCTGCTTTCGCGCACCAACTACAACGTGGCCCGCGACATTTTGGAATCCTCTTTTGCCCAGTTCCAAGCTGACCGGGCGGTAGTGGAGCTAGCCGCGAGCGCACGCAAAGCCCGCGCTAAAGCTGATAACTTCAACTCGCAAATGCGCTGCTCACATGGGGACTATCCCAGCTATGCGCGGCTGCTGCTGGATATTTCAGCCGGCGATAAAGAGCTCAAACAGCTTATTAGCGCTGATGAAACCCGCTATTTAACCTCCCAAATGCGCGCTTTGAAACGCGGGGATGTGATCTTGCTGCGCGTGGGGCGTCGTTCGCGTCATGCGGTGGTGCTGGAGCGGCGCCAGGACGCGGCGGGCTTGCCGCTGCTGAGCATTGTGGATGAGACCGCTAAGGTGCAGGTGCTCACTCCGCTTGAGCTTAAAGGCCCGGCGGTGGTGCTAGGTAAAATGCAGCTTGGTCATAGCGTGGAGGCACGTAACCATAGCGCCCTTAAGAAAACTGCTACGCGTCTATCACAGCTGGTGGCTGGCGGAGATTTAAAGCCCGCTAAGCTGCGCGCTAAGCAGTCAGTGCGCACCAAGCAGCTACGCATGCGCCTTGACCAACTGCGCAGTCAGTTACGAGAGCACCCTTGTCATAGCTGTCCTCATCGCGAGGAACACGCGGTGGTGGGACGTAAATGGGCTAAAGCTCAAAGGGAAGCTGACCGCATTAGTGCCCGCGTGCATGCGCGTACTTCTTCAATTGCCCGCACTTTTGAGGCGGTGTGTAAGGTACTAGAGCACTTTGGTTACTTAGAGCGTGAAGCAGACCAGCTACGCCCAACTGCGCGCGGTAAGTTGTTGGCGCGTATCTATGCTGAACGTGATCTACTGGTGGCCCAGTGCCTGGTTAATGGGGTGTGGGCTAACCTGTCTCCCGCACAGTTAGCTGGGGTCGCCTCTAGCTGTGTGTTTGAGCCGCGTATTGGTTCCAAGGTGGCTTTTAGCGACGGCACTTTGGGTAAGGCTCTGCGTAAAACCACGGATCAGGCCGAGCAGATTCACGTGCAGGAACTGGCAGTGGAGCTAGCGCGCAGCGGGGACGCCCAATGGGATTTAGCTGAGGCCATTAACGCATGGGTTAACGGGGCTGATCTTAAAACGGTCCTGGCTTTAAGTGAAATGGGCGCGGGCGATTTTGTGCGCTGGTGCAAGCAGCTTTTGGATCTGGTACGTCAGCTGCGCTCTTTGGCTTTGGATGGGCAGCTGGGCACTATTGCGGTAACTGACCTGGTGCGTTTGGAAGCCGGGTTGAATAGGGGAGTAGTGGCGTGGTCAAACGTATAAGCCTGCCTGGCTTGGCTGCGCCGGGCGGGGCGAAGCCTTTTTTGGCTTTGTGTCTTTTGGCTTTGGCCCTGGGGTTAGTGGTTGCCAAGTTTTTTTACACATCCGTGTGGGCGGTGCCTGTCGGCGGCGTGGGGGCGCTATATCTACTTACCCGCGAGCGCGCCGGTAGTTTCCGCCTGGGTTTTTGCTACGCAATTGGCCTGTTTGCGCCCTTGTTTCAGTTCACCCAGGTGTCTATGGGCAATCCGCTGGGCTGGGTAGCGTTAACTATTTTCGAGTCACTGTATTTAGCAGTGTTTGCTTGGCTGTGGGCGGCAGTTAGTGGCACGGCCTGGGTGCGTGAGCATCTGCTTAGTGGCACCGTGATTTTTGCGTTTTTGTTTGCTGGCTGTGAGCAGCTGCGTTCTAGCTGGCCGCTGGGTGGTTTTGCGTGGGCACGCCTGGCCCAGTCGCAGATTTATTCGCCGCTGCTGCCACTAGCTAGCTGGCTGGGTTCTAGTGGCTTAACGTTTGTGGTGGCTTTGCTCGGTGCGCTGGGTGCTTTGGGCCTGGTGAGCTTGTTGCGTTTGCGCCTGGAGAAGGCGGTAACGGCGCTGGCTTTAGCGGCTTTGCTGGGGGTTGGGCCTACTTTTATTGAGCTACCGACCGCTGCCCAGGCGGGCACGCTGCGGGTGGGGGCAGTGCAGGGAAGTATTCCCGGTAAGGATCCAAGTCAGGCTTTTAGTCGGGAAATGCTGGTGACTGGCCAGCATGTGGCGGGCACGCGCAAGCTACAGGACGAGGTTGGCGCCGGTGGGGTAGATGTGGTGCTGTGGCCGGAAAATTCAGCTGATTTAGATCCACGCTCTTATCCGCAGGTGGCCGACGTGGTTACGCAGGCCAGTGAGGATATTAAGGCTCCAATTGTGGTTGGGGGTGTGCTTTACGACGACGGCGCCTCCAGCCGCTATAACGACATGATCGTTTGGAATGGGGCTGATGGGGCAGGAGAAATCTACCGTAAACACCATCCGGTGCCTTTTGGAGAGTATGTGCCTTGGCGAGGTACTTTACGTAAAATCACTAAACAGGTTGACCGTGTTGGCACAGATATGCGTGCTGGTAGGGGCTCGCACACTTTGACTTTTACTACCAGAGATGGGCGTAAAGCTAAGCTGGCTGTGGGGATCTGTTTTGAGGTGGCTTATGACAATGAGCTGCGTGCCGGGGTGCACCAGGGTGGTCAGGCCCTATATATTCCCACCAATAATGCTTCTTTTGTTGGTTCTGATGAGTCGCGCCAACAGCTGTATATGGGCCGTTTGCAGGCAGTCATTCATGGACGAGCCGTAGTGCAGGTGTCTACCACCGGTATTAGTGCCACAATCGGCCCTGATGGTCAGATCCGTAGTATGGCTAAAAGCGGCACTCAAATGGCTATTGTGGATGATCTGCCTTTGCGCCGCGACATCACTATTGCTGACCGCTGCGGTGGGCTCATTGATGGCTTTTTAGTTTTTGGATTCGTAATTGTGGGCTTAGGTTTTGCGTTCGCAGCGCCGATCTTAAAGAAGAAAGTTAAAAGTAAATAGTTTCTAGTGATCCGATTCAGGTTTACCACAGTGGTGGTATTCTCTTAGTGCGGGTGGCAAGTTGCCGCCGTATCCCCTAATAAAGCGGCTTTGTGCCTTGCCCTGGTTTTAAGGAGCCTTCATGCGTTCAGTTGTGCTTATCCCTACCTACAATGAGATAGATTCCCTGCCATCTGCTCTTGATCGCGTACGCAGCGCAGCTGTGCAGGCACATATTTTGGTGATTGATGACAACTCTCCTGATGGTACTGGGGCTTTAGCTGACGCCCGTGCTCAGAGCGATGACCACATCCACGTACTGCACCGCACTGAAAAGAACGGTCTAGGGCCGGCCTATCTAGCCGGTTTTAAGTGGGCGTTAGAAAATGACTTTGAACTAATCATTGAGATGGACGCTGATGGTTCCCACCGCGCTGAGGATTTAGCGCTGCTAATTCAGCGCGCCGAGATGGCGGACAAGCCGGATCTAGTGATTGGCTCACGCTGGATTAGCGGCGGTGCTACGCAGGGTTGGTCACAAAAGCGTGTGCTGCTTTCACGTGCCGGAAACGTATACATCAACCTAGCCCTGGGACTAAATGTGCGTGACGCTACCGCAGGTTTCCGTGTTTACCGCGCCGATCTGCTACGCCGTATGGATCTAAATAAGGTTGAGGCGCTGGGTTATGGTTTCCAGGTCAACATGACTTTGCTGGTATACCAGGTGGGCGGACGCATTGTAGAGATGCCTATTACTTTCCTTGAGCGTGAAGCGGGGGAGTCTAAGCTTTCTGGTGGCATTTTCACTGAGGAACTAAAGCTGGTTACCCGCTGGGGCGTAAAGCACCGTGGTAAGCAGCTACGCCAGGCGCTAGGTAAACTGCGCAAGTAAAGCAAACTGCACAAGTAAAAAGGTTGCTGCCAGCTTGAAGCTGGCAGCAACCTTTTTATCGGTATTTGTCTCAGAAAGACTGACGGTAGCTTTCGCCGCTACGCAGCATCTCTAGGCGCTCGTTTAGCAGCTCTTTTAGTTCCTCCTCAGTGCGGCGCTCAAGCAGCATGTCCCAGTGAGTACGCGGAGTCTTCTTGGGCTCTTCAGCTTCAGGCTCATCTCCGCCACGCAGCAGGGCCTGGTTACCGCAGTTAGAGCATTCCCAGGTGGGAGGAATGTCAGCCTCAATGGCCATGGGGATAACGGTTACGTGTCCCAAATCGCACACGAACGTAATGTTCTGGTGGGCGGCGAACTCTACATTGTCTTCAGATTCCATTGACTTAGAACCAATGGTCATGCCTCGTAGCGCGCGATCCGCCATCTATAACTCCTAAAAGTGGGTATATCTACGCCAGGTTACAACCGTTGATGGCGCAGACTTATTCCAAAAAACCTTCCCTATTCTACCAATTTTGTTTTAGCTCTTGGGACTAGCTACTGCTATGGACCATACTTGGAGCTATGGCAAAGCGCATTGGTATCCTTACAGCCGGTGGCGACGCACCCGGCTTGAACGCTGCAATTCGAGGGTTTGGCAAGTCTGCCATTGGTAACTATGGCTGGGAGCTGATTGGTTTCAAAGATGGCCTACGTGGTTTGGTAGAAAACCGTTCTGTAGTGCTAGATGCCAAAGCCCTATCTGGCATTCTTACTGTTGGTGGCACTATTTTGGGCACCAGCCGCGACAAGGTTCACCGCATGAATGTTGATGGCCAAGTACGTGACATGATCCCCACCGCCGTGCAGACCTATAACGATAACCAGCTAGATGCCCTGGTGATGCTAGGTGGCGGGGGCACCGCAAAGAACGCGCGGCGCCTGATGGAAGCAGGCCTAAACGTAATCCACCTGCCGAAAACTATCGATAATGACATTGTCCAGACTGATTCTTCCTTCGGTTTTGCTACCGCATTAGAGATTGCCACTGAGGCTTTGGATCGTCTGCACTCGACGGCGCACTCGCACCACCGCATTATTCTTACTGAAATCATGGGACACCGAGCCGGCTGGTTGGCTTTGGGGGCAGGTATTGCTGGGGGAGCGGACGTTATTTTGCTTCCCGAAATCCCCTACAGCGTGGATGCGATTGTTGAAAAGATTAACCGACGCCGCGCCCATGGCTCTACCTTCTCTGTTATTGCCGTGGCTGAGGGGGCTATGAGCACCCAGACTGCAGCTGAGCTAGAAACTTTGCGTTCAATCGTTAAGGATGCTTCTTCACCGGAGAATAAGGCTCGCGCTAAGCAACACGTTAAGGAGCTTGAGGCCGCTCAGCGCGCCAATATTTTCACCTTAGCTGAGCAGCTAGAACAGGCCACCGGCCTGGAGGCACGCGTGTCTATTTTGGGTTATGTGCAGCGCGGCGGCGTGCCGTGTGGGGCTGACCGTCTGCTAGCTACGCGCCTTGGTAGCGCTGGTGCGGCTGCTATTGAAGCTGGACGCTTTGGGGTTACGGTGGCAGATCGTAGCCACGGCACTCAGCTGGTTCCGCTTAAGGATGTAGCCGGCAAGGTTAAGTATGTGCCTACCAATCACGAGTGGATCCGTGCTGCCCGTGAAGTCGGTACCGCCCTGGGTGACTAGACGTTACTAATTATCTGCAAATCCTGTAGAAACAACACATAAGGTGCGTAAGCGAGATATGCTTACGCACCTTATGTCATTTATTTAGGTAGCGCAGCAAACAAGTTCTAAGTAGCATTACTAGCTGGCAAAACCTTGAGTGCGCAAGTTACTAGACAGTGTCATTGAAGCTAGTTTTCTAGGTGATCTCTGCCTTAGAGGTGGTAGCTCATAATGGTTAGGTCCAAATCTTGGCCAAATTTGGTGCCAGCGCGCGGGATAACGCATTCGAGCTTAAAACCAGCTTGTGAATGCAGTTCAACGGAAGCAATGTTTCCAGACTCAATAAAAGCCATCATTAGCTTATCTCCAGCAGCCTTACTGGCAGCTAGGAGAGCAGCTAGTAGCTGTTTTCCCAGGCCTTGGCCGCGCGCAGAGGCGCTGATATAAATCGAGTTTTCTACGCTGTGCTCATAGGCTTCATAGGCGCGCCATTGTTCAGCGGTGGCGTAGCCAAGCACCTGATCATTCTCATCGACGGCCACCACGGCAGTGCCGCGTTCTAGCGCCGGCTTTAGCCAAGCGGAAGCGTCACTGGGCAAAATTTGGTGGCTAGTCCAAAGAGCGATGCCAGTGCGCGCAGCTTCATTGCGGATCTGACTCATAGCGATAGCATCAGCGTATGTGGCTTTACGGATGATCATAAGCAGATAATAACGCCCCTATCGTAAACGCCGATAATGTACATTATGTCATTTTTGCTGGAAGGGGTCTTCCCTAGTCTGGCTCTGTGCGCCTTAAATAGCTGCTTACTGCGTAAGCTTTAGCTATGGATTCAAACTGGGATCAAGCCGTAATCCCTAATGCACAACCTTTCCCTGCGGCGCTGTTCATTGGTGACTCTGTAACCACCGGCTGGCAAGCTATAGAAAAACCAACCCAGCGCTGGACTAGCTTGCTGTGCCAAGCACTGGGCTGGCGCGAAATAAATCTAGGCATAGATGGCTTAGGTTTCTTCGCCCGGCGCGGCCCGGCGCTTCCTGACGGCACTCGCGCGCCCGCTGTAGCCAATACTGAGCTACTTAAAGCCGCCGTAAGACTTCAGTCCCAGGTAATTTTTGTCAGCCTTGGTTTAAATGACGCCGCCTTTTTACCTAGTCACGCCGCCCAGGTTCGTAAAGCTATCTGGGCTGATCTAGAATTCTTGCGCACTTGCGGCCATGCCAGTGTGGTGGTTTGCCCCTATTTTCCTACCCTAAACGGCTCACGTTTCAACGCCGTCAACACCATGATTGCCCAGGCTTGCAGTCAGCTGGATCTAATCTTTACCGATTGCCTTACCGAGGCTATCGCCACCAGTACCGAGCCGGCCCGTCTAGCTATTGATTCAATGCATCCAGCCACCCTGGGACACGCTCTAATGTCCCAGGCCATGCTTGATTTCCTAGCTAAACTAGCGCGCTAACAGTCATGGTCTGGATTGAAACTGGCCTGTAATGCTGGCGACCCCGCCTAACCTGGAGGCGATAGGTGGCTTTTAAGGGGTTAGTTCTGTCAGGACTACTCCCCCAATTTTGACATAAGGTATACAAGGCTTAGTGATTTCAGTAGCATATTTTGTGCCCTGTGACCTTATTTGGTTTATAAGTAACGCCTAAAAAATCTATACGTTCAGCTAATCAAATCGGCTCTGACCTGCATAAACGCTTTTTAGGCGCTACACTTAAGCAGGTACGGATTTAAAACCATAGAAGGTTGCCATGTCTAGCTCCGAACGTAAACCTACGCTTGCTGATGTAGCTAGTCGTGCTGGGGTCTCTCCCACCACTGTTTCGCGTGCTTTAAATGGGCGCGGCTACGTGTCTCGAGCTATGCAAGAACGAATCGATGAAGCTGTCGCTGAGCTGGGGTATTTAACCAACCACACGGCTAGGACGCTGCGTGGTAAAGCCACCCAAACCGTGGGGTTGATAATCCCTACCCTGGCTATGCCGTTTTTTGGCGAGCTGGCGGTGGCCGTAGAAAATGCACTAGCTAAACGCGATTATCGGATGCTGGTGTGCAACAGCCTGGGTAAACCAGAGCGCGAAAAAGAATATTTAGATCTTTTATTAGGTCAGCATGTAGATGGCATTATCTCCAGTGCTCACAACGAAAACGTATGCGACTACTCGACGCTGGATCTGCCAGTGGTCTCCATTGACCGCAACCTACACCCCAGCATTCCGATTGTGCGCTGCGATAACTACGACGGCGCCCGTCAAGCCACCCAGCTGCTGCTAGATCGTGGGGCGCGCCGCCCTGCCCTACTAACCTCCAGGATGGGTCCGCATAACTTGCGCGAAAAAGGCTACCGCCACGTGCTAGAGCAGGCCGGGATTGAGCCGTTAGTAATGACGGTCAGCTTCAACACGCCCCAGCGGGTGCTGACAGAAACTATTCGCCGTCAGTTAGATGCTCACCCGGAAGTTGACTCAGTTTTTGCTACCGATGATTTACGTGCGGCCACCGCCTACGAGTGGGCGCTGCAGCATGGTTTTGAGATCCCTGATGACTTCAAAGTGATTGGCTTCGATGGCACCTTCGCCATGCGTCAGGCTATGCCTTGGCTGTCTACTGTAATCCAACCCATCAACCAGATGGCCCAGCACGCCGTGGAGCTTTTAGTTGAACAGGTAGATTGCCTCGATCTTCAACGCGACCAGTTCCCCGCAGACATCATCGAGCTACCAATTAAACTCTATCGCGGCCGGACCGTTTAAAACTTTGGCGTTGCTAGCCTAAATAAAAAATTAGCGCTACACCAAAAAAACTGGGGGCCCTAACCTCATCGGTTAGGGCCCCCAGCTAGTAGCTGATTAGGCTACCGGCGCAGCGGCCGGAGCAACAGTGTAAAGGGGATCGCCAGTGGCAATCTTTCCGGAGGATTTGTCGTTGATACCGGCAAACTTGGCTCCGTTAGAAACCACCACCGGGGTGACGATCTCATAGCCCTTGGACTTGAGCAGATCCCAGTCCACCTCAACCAGCGGCTGGCCCTTGCGGACCTTGTCGCCAGTCTTAACTAGCGGCTTGAAGCCCTCACCGTTTAGCTCAACGGTGTCCATACCAATGTGGATCAAGATCTCCACACCAGAGGCGGAAGCCAGACCATAAGCGTGTCCAGTGGGGAAAGCTACCTTAACTTCGCCGTCGATCGGGGAAACCACTACCCCACCGGCGGGGGCAATAGCTACGCCGTCGCCCAGAATACCCTGAGCGAAGGTGGCGTCCTTAACCTCGTTGAGGGGCACAACCTCACCCTTAAGCGGGGAAACGATGGAGAAGTCAGTGGCAGCTTCCTCGGGGATGGCCACAGCCGGAGCCTCAGTTACGGTTTCGCCGCCCTTGCCAGCGCGGGTCTTGCCGTAGAAGAAGGCAGCAATGAAGCCTACCAGGAAGGTAACGGCCTCAATGGCCACGTACATGGGGATGTCTGCAGTGCGGATAGAGACAAAGCCAACGAAACCAGCGGCGCCCAGTGACAGGGCGCGTACATCAAACAGCGCTACCAAGGTGCCACCGACAGCGGAAGCGCCCATGGCGATGAAGAAGGGCCAGCGCAGACGCAGGTTAACACCAAAGATAGCCGGCTCGGTGATACCGAACAGGGCTGAGGCGGCCGAAGCGCCAGACATGCCCTTCATCTTCTGGTCGCGAGTGGTGAAGAAAACGGCAAGTGCAGCAGCGCCCTGGGCTACGTTAGCCATAGAGGCGATCGGGAAGATGAAGTCACCAGCGGGCTTGTCACCGGAGATAAGCGGGATTTCTACAGCCGGGAAGGACTGGTGTAGACCGGTAACTACGATCGGTGAGTAGAACAGACCGAAGACGAAACCACCAACCGGGCCGGCGTGTTCGTATACCCAAACGATGCCTTCAGTTAGACCGTCAGAAATTTCACGGGTGATGGGGCCAACCACTACGAAGGTAAGGAAACCAACGATCAAGATAGTCAGCAGCGGGGTGAGCAGGAAGTCTGCGGTGCCCTTGAAGATCTTGTGGAACTGCTTCTCGGTCCAAGCCAGGATCCAAGCTACCACCAGTACGGGGATAACCATGGCCTGGTAGCCGGCCTGCTCTACGGACAGACCAAACATGTGCCAGTACTGTACCTTGCCGTCGATGCGGGCTTGGCTCAGGTCATAGGCGCTGGTTAGCGAGCTGGAGATCATGGCCGCGCCCATGGCGGCACCCAGGTAGACGTTGCCGCCAAAGCGCTTAACTGCCGAGAAACCAATCAGTACCGGCAAGAAGGCGAAGGGGGCGGCTGAGAGCAGACTGATTAGCGATGCGTAATCTTTGAGCCACTTGAAGTGGTCAACGATTCCTTCGCCCTCGTAAATTAGGCCCTTGGCGGTAAGCACATTGTTTAGCGCCATGAGCAAACCGCCGGCGATTAGGGCCGGCAGTACGGGCACGAAAATGTCCGCAATAGTCTTGATAAAGCGGGAGAAGATGTTTCCACCGGCTTCAGCCTCAGACTTAGCCTCATCCTTAGAGACCTCGCGTACTCCCCCGTCTTTAATTAGGTGGTCATAAACGACGTCTACGTCACCGGGGCCTACGATAATCTGGAACATGCCGCCGGCCTTGAAGGTACCTTTTAGGGCCGGGTTGTCATCCAGAGCTTTCTGGTTGATTTTGCCGTCGTCGTTAATTACTAGACGCAGGCGGGTAGCGCAGTGTGCAGCCGCGTTGATATTGCCCGCGCCGCCAAGCGCGTCCAATACCTCAGAGGCTACCTTGGCGTGATCCATCGCCACTGGTCGTTCCTTTCATAGGGTCTCAACACTGAGGGGTTGAGTTTAGTGATGTACACCAAACTCAACCCCTCAATACTGGCTGATATGACGTTCTATGTCAATCGTTTTTCATATAGGTGATGCTTGAAATGACGGCGTTTTCTCCCTGGTTGCTAACATCAATTAGGGCCGTGTTACCAAATGCGTCAGTTTCCTTTACGAAAACGCTAAAACCGCAGGCACTAGCAGGTAAGAAAGACCGTAACGTGAATGCCAACTCGCCCTCATCTACAAATAGTTCCGTAATAGAGCGATCGTGGATCAATTCAATGCTGCGCTTGACCTGCTCAGGTAGGCTAACGCGGCGGCGACCACCATGGGGGTAAGCGCTGGTAGAACGGTCTACTTCAAGGTAATTACGCCCTAAAGCAATATCCACGTGGCTATTTTCGTCACCAATACGAATTACCACTTCTTGGCTCAGATTTACGGTTGCACGCAAACGCCAAGAACGCGAATTTGCTAGAGCGGCGCGGGTTTGCTCTAGGTTTAGTGCGCTGGCTAATGCCTGGTCTGCTGCGTCGCCTTCAAGGGCGGAATCATAGGTGGTGGCTGATTCTTCCCAAGCGGCCGATTCTGCCTGGGTTGAGCGCTGGTTGGGCACATCCTCAAGCACCGGCAGCGGGCGCTGAATTAGTTTGCCTCCGCGTAGGCTCAGCTCACGCACCATAGACATGGTGTGTACCCAGTTGCCTGAGTGGATTGAAGGCTGATCGTCCTCCCCCGCGTTTCCGGCCCAAGCCATCAGTAGGGCTTTACCGTCTGGGGTTTGTTCACGACGGTGAGCAAAAACCTGCGGGGCGTAGAACTCAAAGCCACGGTCAACTTCAGCAAAGCGGCCGCCGGTGTCTTCTAGGCGAGTGCCGCGTAGGTGACCAACCAGGTAGATGCAAGGGAAAACATTTTCAAAGCCTTCAACGCCTGGCTTCATGCCCTGGGGGCAGATAATGAGCACGTCGTAGTATTGGCCATCAACCTCGTCACGTAGACGCATCAGGTTGGGGCATTCCCACATGTAGCCGGTGGCAATGGTGTCAGAGAAACCGGGGATCTCTAGTTCGCCTTCGAGCTGCCAGTGGCGTAGATCCTCGCTGCGGTAAAGCAAAGCGGTGCCAGTTTCGTTTTCACGCTGGGTGCCTAGCAGCATGCGGTAGCCCTCGGCGTCACGCCACACCTGGGGGTCACGCCAGTGGGCGGTGTAGCCTTCGGGTTGACGGCGTACTACCGGGTTTTCGGCTAGCTTGGTGAAGTTAATTAGGTCATCAGAAACGACGGCGTCCTGAGTTGCGTCACGTTCACCGGTGACGGCGTCTTTGAGATTACCGGTGTAGTGCAAAACGTAGGTGTGGGCAACGGCAGGGTCAACCCAGCTTAGCTCGTCGGCGTCGAGAATAATTGCTCCACCTGAGTAGGCGCCGTTACGGTCATAGGGAGAGTCGGGCACGATAGCTGGCGCGTGGTGGGTCCAGTGCAGCAGGTCGTTACTGGTGGCGTGGCCCCAGTAGACCAGGCGGCGCGGGTGCTCAGGGGTGTACTGGAAGAAAGCATGGTAGGTGTCTTCATCGACCAACAAACCATTGGGGTCGTTTAGACGTCCTACTGGAGCCGTCAAGTGTACTAGCGGATAGTCAGGATCAGCGTTAGCTGTTGAGCGTTGCTGAGCAGCTAGAGCGCTTTGCAGGAGGTCTTCAGCGGAAGTAGTCACCGTTTTAGCCTATACAGAACGTGGCCCCCTTAGCTAGGGGGCCACGTCTTAGTAAATCCGTGTGATGGTAGTTGGTCAGTGGAAATATGGGATCATCAGCCAAAGGCCAAACAGGAAGATAGCTCCTGCCAGCATCAGGAAAAAGGCGGCGCCAATCTGGTAGAAAGCCATGCCGTCTTCGCGTCCTTCGCGGCGACGGTGGTGGATCAGATCCAACATGCGAGCTGCTAAGGCGACGATAACCATGATGAATACGGCAGCAACCAGGGTTGTGGCCGTGACAATCAGGAGAGAAAACCAGTCGATTTGCATGTCTTAGCCTTACTTGTCTACAACCACGGTGTTGGCATCGTTTACGTTAGCGAAGTCAACCTTGTTCTGGTTGGCGCGACGCACGATCATCAGCGAGGACAAGATCAGGGCGATAATAACTACAAACAGCCCTGGGATTCCGCCCTTTACGGCCACGAAAGAGGTTAGTCCGCCTACCACAGCTGCAGCTGGCAAGGTAATTATCCAAGCGATGAACATCTTGCGTAGGGTGCCGGTTTCAACCTTGGCGCCGCGCCCTACCCCGGTACCTACCACTGAACCAGAGCAAATGTGGGTAGTGGAAAGAGCAAATCCCAGGTGGCTGGAAGCCAAGATCGCTACGGCGCTAGATAGCTCGGAGGCAAAGCCTTGAGGTGGATCTACATGCACCAGGCCGCGTCCCATAGTGCGCATAATGCGCCAGCCACCTGAGTAGGTGCCCAAGCCAATAGCCAGACCGGCGGTAACTACTACCCACCACTGTGGGCTGGTGCCAGCCTCCTGGTAGCCGGCGGCCACCAGCACCAAGGTGATAACACCCATGGTCTTTTGTCCATCTGATGTGCCGTGAGAGAAAGCCACCATAGAAGCCGAAAAACGTTGGGCGATCTTAAAGATCTTGTTGGTGTAGGCTTCTTCATCGCTGGGAACAATCTTGTAGGCAACCCAGGTGGCCAGGGCAGAAGCGGTGCCCGCAACGAAGGGGGCCACTACAGCCGGCAAAATTATTTTAGAAACCACAACCCCCCAGTTAACGCCTTGGATGCCGGCAGCGACAATCACTGCGCCGATCAACCCACCAAACAGGGCATGTGAAGATGAAGAGGGTAGCCCAAATAGCCAGGTAGCTAGGTTCCACAAAATAGCGCCTGCTAGTCCAGCAAAAACCATGGCTGGGGCTGCCTGGATGAGGCGATCATCAAACATGCCATGAGAGATAGTCTTAGCTACTTCAGTGGAGATGAAAGCGCCGATGATGTTTAGCACCGCTGCTACGGTAACCGCCCGCTTGGGGGTAAAGGCGCCGGTGGCCACTGAAGTAGCCATCGCATTAGAAGAATCATGGAAGCCGTTAGTGAAGTCAAAGATGAGGGCCGTTATGACCACCACCATGACGATGAAGAGAGTCGTGCTCACATATCCGATTGTGCCTGAAATATAGGCCACTAGAAAGTTACAAGGCCCTTTTCGGGTTGAATCATCGTTTTATAAAAGTCACAAAACAGCAACTACCTGGACAGTTACGTAACGTAACCGCCAGGTAGTTTAAATTTTAATAGTTATTAGCTAACTGCTTGCCTCTTTTTAGCACGCCGTTGAGCCAGCTCATCTTCAAAATGCATCATGTCGTTAGCGTGATCTACCGGCAGCTTGGCCAGCTCACCTTCAACTTCACGCCATACACGCCCTACCGCGATCCCAAACACGCCTTGGCCACGCTGCACCAGGTCAATAACCTCATCTTCACTAGTGCATTCATAGACTCGAGCACCGTCACTCATAAGCGTTAAGGAAGCTAGGTCCTCAATGCCGTTATCGTGCAGGTGGCTGACGGCGGTACGAATCTGCTGCAAGGACACGCCGGTGTCTAGCAGTCGCTTAACTACTTTAAGTACCAGGATGTCACGGAAAGAATATAGGCGTTGACTACCTGAACCTTTGGCACCACGAATTGTGGGTTCAACCAGGCCAGTGCGGGCCCAGTAGTCGAGCTGGCGATAGGTGATGCCGGCAGCTCGACAGGCTATAGGGCCACGGTAGCCGGTATTGCCATCCAAGTAGCGAAGTGGATCGCCAAACAGTAAGCCTTGCATACGCTGGTTTGCCACCGGTGATGCGGCTTCTTCTGCGTTCATGCAGCGCTCCTGTTCTTCTATCGGTAAGGGGCTAACCCCACAGTTACGACTCAGCAAGCATATATAAAACCTGAAGCTTACGTTGAGCTTTGGCCTGCGTGTCGCGCTGGTTAGCAGTCGCTAAGCACGGCTTTTTCTAAAAGAGTTGTGTGCAAAGCAGACACCAGCTGGGCTAATTCAAGCCCTAAAGCGCAGCTATCTTGCCCTGCGCCACGGGTATGCAAGCGGGCCGTGTTACCAATGAGTTCAGCTTCACGGTCAGCTGCCATACTCACAGAACGCAGGTTACGCAGCGGTATACCGCGTTTACTTGCCTCTAAAGCTAGACGCACCACTTGAGCAGTGCGGGCATCAAAACGCCCTTTAGCGTCAGGGGCCGTAATCCTGGCCTCCACTACCTGCTCTATTTGCGCGATACTCACCCCCAAACGCTTAGCCAGTTGGCTAACGCTTAGCAGCTGGTCATTAGGCAGATTCACAACCAGCTCACCATTGTTGGTGACCAGTTGTGGACCAACGGCAGGATTTTCGTCAGCTTTGCCTTGATCTAGCTCAGACAGAGTCTGCCCAATTGCCTGCAGATGACACAGGTCATCACGCTGCCTGGTGAGGATGTAACGCAAACGCTCTACATGCGCCCGTGAATAGCGGCGGTGGCCTTGCGGACCGCCTTTACGGTAAGGCGAAATAAGCTGGGCATCCTCTAAATAGCGGACCTTGGAAACAGTTAAAGCCGGAAATTCCGCCTCTAGCTCATCTACCACCTGCCCGATTTTAAGCACCGGGGCCTGGTCTACCTCGTAGGGCCAGCATTTAACCATATCGGCAGGTACGCCGGTAGCTCCAACAGGCACATGCCCCTTAGCTACCGCACCTACCTTAGTTGCCTCATCTGTTGAGGCAAGCGACGCTGAAGATACCATCAGCTACCCTGCGGGCCAGGGTAGTAAACCATACGGAACTTACCGATCTGCACCTCATCACCTGCACCCAAAACCGCCTTGTCAACACGGGTACGGTTGACATAGGTACCGTTGAGGGAACCATTGTCTACCACCTGGTAGCCGCCTTCAGGTAGGGCAATAAACTGAGCGTGCTTACGCGAAACCGTAACGTCGTCGAGAAAAATATCGGCGCGCGGGTGACGGCCAACAGTGACCTTGTCAGTGTCGAGCAAGAAACGCGCCCCTCCCCCAGCTTGCAGCACAATCAGCAAAGCCGTACCAACCGGCAGAGCAGCAATAGCCGCTTGATCCTGGACGCTAAGTCCAATGACAGCATTGGTGGGCATTGCAGTTAGATCAATGGCCCCAAAACTCTGGGTTGAGTTTAAGTCACGCTCAAAGGGTGTATCGGTCATTGGTTCCTCCCTACCTAAAGCCATGCGGAGCGGCGCAATTAGGACTATTTTACCGCTTCTGAGAGCACCCGTGTTATCTGTTTGAGATAAATGAAAGCAGACCAGCAGTACAGGCCTGCCCCCCAAATCAGGGTGGCCACACCAGCACTGTACGTTATTTGCGCCCAAATGCTAGTACTGACCCACGCAAATCTTACTAACAGCAAAGGAAAAGCGCTCATCAGCATGAAAGCTCCCACTTTGCCGGCCGCGTTAACGGAAATAGGAGCATACCCGTAATGCGCAAAAATTGGTACATGCACCGCCAAAATAACGTCACGTGCCAGCAGCAAAACCACCACCAGCCACGGCAAAGCCCCCACCACAGCCAACATAATCAACGCCGTAGCGATGTAAAGCCGGTCCGCAGCGGGGTCTAAAAGCCTACCCAGACGAGAACGCTGATTGAAGGCCCTGGCAATCACACCATCAAGAAAATCAGTTATCGAAGCCAGCACCAAAATTATCGCGGCACTAAGCATATGGCCCTGCCAAATACTAAGCGCAAACACCGGGATGAACGCTAGGCGCAGTACCGAAAGTGCATTAGGAATAGTCCATATCCGCCACGGATCGGCGCTCGCGGACTGGCGCCCCGCAACCGGTGGTTGCGGGGGCAGCATCTGCGGCGAATCCACGTTTAGTGACGGGCGCGCACCGCACGCGCCAGGTCGTCGTGGGCTTTAAGCACTAGGCGACGTAAAGCCGCCGGGGCTTGCGGGTGCTCATCTAGCCAGGCTTGGCTTAGTGCCAGCTCAGCCTCGCCGCCAGCGTGGGGGTAGAGCCCGTTGACTAGACGTGAAGCGATTTCTTGGCTGCGGCTAGCCCAAATCTGTTCTAGGGCGGCAAAGTACTCAGGCGCGAACGGTAGCGTTAGCTGACGATGGCTGGGCACATTAAATGCCCCCACTAGCGCATCAATGTGATCGTTAGAGAGAGTGTCTTCGCCTAGCAGACGGGTGAACACTTCACGTTTAGCAACCGCATTGGGGCGCGACTTAGCTGCTTGCAGATGGTAGGTGATGGTGGTGGCCGTGTTTTCGCGGGCTAGCTGCACTGCCAGGTCAGTGTCACTAACCGCGTCAAGGCGGGCCAGTGAAATTAGGGTGCGCCAACGCAGTTCAGTGCTGATCTCTAGGTCAGTAAAGTGGCCATCAAATAGCTGTTGCAGCTGCTTAGCGCCCTGGGCGCTAACCTCCTTATCGCTGGTGCCCAACTGACCCAACACACTTACATAAGCCTTCGCTAGTACGGTTTGGGCTGGGCTGCCTGGGCGAGCCTGGTCCAGTCGGCTGGTTAGCCCTTGCGCCAATAGCTGCACATCTGCCTGACTGTTGGCACTGTAGTACAGGGCCAAGGTTTGAGCTTGGGCAAACAGGTTAGTGAGCGTGGCCAGCTCAGTCTTGTCATCGGCTTGGGCTAGCGCGATTTCAATGAAACGCGTGGCACTAAGCAGTCCGTCACGGGCCAGGTTGTAGAGCATGGACCACCACAGGGCTCGCGCCAGCGGGTCACTTAGGCGCGCCAGGTGCTTCGAGGCGGTTTCTAGCGACAGCGCGTCAGGGCGCACCACTGCGTAGGTTAGGTCGTCGTCGTTAACTAGCACCATTTGCGGGGCCGCCAGCCCCACAGCTTCATCTAGCTGCGTGCTGGACTCGCTTAGAGTTAGTGGCAGCAGGTGTTCGCGCTCTAGCTTGCCGTTACGTAGGTAGTACAGGCCCACGTTTAGGGTGTGGGGGCGTAAAATTTGCTGCCCGGTAGCTAGGTCAACGCTGTGCTGGCTTACGGTTAGACGGCTGATGCGGCCAGCTTCAATTTCAATTTCATCAGTGATGATGGAAGGGCCGGCAGTGCGCAGCCAGGCCGCTTCCCAGGCACTCATGTCCTGACCTGAAGCCTCGCTAAGTACCTGCAAGAACTGGGTTAGGTCAGCGTTAGAGAAGGCATAGCGCTTAAACCAGATACGTGCAGCCTGCACAAAACGCTCGTGGCCCACATAGGCAACCAGCTGCTTAAGCACTGAGGCACCTTTAGCGTAGGTGATGCCGTCAAAGGTTTGGCGGGCAGCTTCGACGTCGTCAACGCGGGCCTCAATGGGGTGAGTGGTGTCCACGCGCTGGTCTTCGTTATAGGCCCAAGCTTTACGGCGGGAAGCAAAAGCCACCCACTGGTCCGTGTATTTGGTGGCCAGCGCGGCAGCCTCAGTACCCTGGTGGTCTGCGAAGGATTCTTTAAGCCAGGTGTCTTCCCACCAGCGAGGGGTGACTAGGTCGCCAAACCACATGTGGCTCATTTCGTGCAGCATAGTGTTAGCGCGTGAGGCGTGGCGGTCAGTGGTGGCCTCCCCCTGGAATAGGTAGGCGTCTTCAGAGAAGGTAACGCAGCCAGGGTTTTCCATGGCGCCAATGTTGTACTCGGGCACCAGCACACAGTCATACGAGCCCCAGGGGTAGGCAAAGTCGTATGTGGCGTCAAAGTAATCTAGGCCCTGCTTGGTGATCTGTAGCAGTTCATCAGCATCTAGGTGCTTAGCTAGGCTAGCCCGGCAAGCCCACGACAGTGGCACAGTTAAGGGGTGAGCATCTGCCTCAAGGGGCGCGCCTTGCTCGTCGTGCAGGCGGGAAGTCCAAGTGTCGCAGACACGGTGATAGGGTCCAGCCGCCAAGGCGCTTAGATAGGTTGACAGCGGCTTAGTGGGGCTAAAGCGAATCAGCTTGTACTCATCGTTTTCGCGAGTTTGCACCGGCAGGCCATTAGCGAGCACAGTCCAAGCTAGGGGCGCTTTAACCACTAGGGTGAAAACAGTTTTAAGGTCAGGCTGATCCATACACGGCCAGGCACGGCGCGCGTCAGAAGGCTCAAAGTGGGTGTACAGGTAGGTGGCTCCATCTACCGGGTCCTTAAAACGGTGCAGGCCCTGACCAGTGTTAGAGAACTTGCCCTGAGCGCACACCTTAACCTGGTGCTCCCCCACGCTTAGCTGGCCTAGCCAGATACGGCTGCCATCATAGGTAAAGTCAACTACGGCCCCATCAACGCTGACCTGGTCAACTTGGCCGCCTAGGAAATCAATCCACAGCTTGGTGCCAGCATCCTTAACTGCTAGCTCTAGCGTGGCGTCAACCGGGAAATGCGTGTCTTTACTTGGCGCCCCCGTAACGTCAATCTTGATTAGCTCGCTTAGTACCTCTACTGCCTGAGCGCGTTGGTTTGCCTCTATGCGGGTCAGATTTGAGCTAGACATTTACCTACTCCCTGTGGGACTGCGCGGTCTATCCAATTATGCAAGTGTCACCACCTCAAGGACAAAACCTAGGTGGAGATCTATGAAAATGATAGTATAAGTTATATACTCCCATTCATGTACGCAGGTTCGACTCAATTTTCACTTGCGTAACACTGGAGTCTCATAGAAACATATAGTACATACGTTCTATAAAGAATTAGAACATATGTACGCAAATTTATGTGTATTTCACGCCCATTTAAGGCACAATAGAACTTATGTTCAGGCTCCGCACCGCCCTACCCGCCGCCTTGGCACTGGCCCTAACCGCATCCCTAGCAGCCCCAGTTGGCGCCGCTAACGATGCCCCCGCCATCGACTCCAACTGGATGAGCGACTCACGCGTACTTAGCGCCTCCCAAGCCCGCCAAGCTCTAGCCCAACTCCCCAACGACGCCCCCGCACCCAAATCCTGGCACGGACAAGGCGGACGCGTCGGCCTATTCGGACCAGCCTGGGCCGACGTCGACTCCAACGGCTGCGACACCCGCAACGACATCCTCGGCCGAGACCTAAAACAAGCAGACTACTCACGCGCCCCCGGCATCCAAGGCCGCGCCAAAGGCAAAGGCCAAGGAACCAGTTCATGCCGCAACGCCACCGTCTGGTCCGGAGTCCTAGACGACCCCTACACCGCCAAAACCATCAGCTACAAACGCGGCACCGAAACCTCAGACGCAGTCCAAATCGACCACGTACTCCCCCTAGCCTACGTATGGGCCCACGGCGGCTGGAAATGGAGCGCCTCCAAACGCCAACAAATCGCCAACGACCCACTCAACCTACTAGCCGTAGACGGCAGCTCCAACCAAGCCAAAGGCGCCTGCGGCCCAGCCACCTGCCCCAGCGGCGACTCCGCCAAAGGCACCTGGAACCCCTCAAACTCACGCAGCTGGTGGCCCGAAAACACCAACTACAGCTGCAACTACGCCCGCCGCTTCGTCTCCGTAGCCTCCGCCTACCAACTTGGCCTACCCAAAGCAGACAAAAACTACCTATCCAAAGTCCTCTCTAACTGCAGCGACGACGGCAAATCCACCACTGGCAACCTAACCAAAATCGTCAAACAACAAAACCCCAAAACCCTACTCATCGCCGGCGTAGTACTAACCATCGTAGGCTGGCTAGCGCTATACATGCTGCGCAGCCACCTAGGCTCAGCCCTGGGCGCCACTAAGCGCTCGCGGTCTAGGCGACGCTAGAATCTGGTTATGGCTAGTGTTCAAAATCCGCAAGAGGTAGCTCAGCGTGCACAGGTAGCCAGTGTGCGTATAGATGTGTGGCTGTGGAGCGTACGACAGATTAAGTCTCGCTCCGCCGCTACAGCTGCCTGCCGGGCCGGGCATGTGCGCATTAACGGTGAGCCGGTTAAGGCTGCCACGGCCCTTAAAGTCGGCGATACGGTGCGTTACCGGGTGGAGGGTTTTGACCGTTTACTTGAGGTGAGGCGACTTATCGCTAAGCGGGTAAGTGCCCCGGTGGCTCGGGAATGCTATATCGACCATACTCCGGCGCGGCCCTCCCCGCTGGAGGTTCCAGCAGCAATTGTGCGTGATCGCGGCACTGGGCGGCCCACTAAGAAAGAGCGCCGTCAACTTGAGGCTTTAATTGGTCATAGCAACCGCTAGATGTAAGTAGTGTGGCCGGTGCGTAAACGTGCGCCACACTCATTGATTTAAGTAGCTTGCCGCCACTGGCGCTACTCTGAAGTTTAGAGGTCCAGCAGTTGTTTGATTACGGTAATTACCCCGTGTTCGGTGTTGGCTGGGGCCTGGTAGTTGGCGGCGGCTTTAACGCGGGGGTCGGCGTTGGCGACGGCGTAGGAGTAGGTTGCCTCACTCATCATTTCCAGGTCATTTAAGAAATCACCAAATACTGCCGTCTGCTGGGGGCTAATACCTAGCGCTTTTTGCAAGGCACGCACCGCCAATCCCTTATTGACACGCGAGTCCATAATGTCGACCCAGTTTTTGCCGCTAATAACCACCTGGTCATGGATGCGCAGTGGTTCTAAAGCTGGGCCCAGGTTAGCTTCGGCATCGTCGAAGTCGTAGCCGGCCACCTTAATCAGGGGTGCGTCTACGCTACGCAGATCATCAACTATTTCCAAAGCCGCATAGTATTTACGTACCTGTTCTAAGAAAGGCTCATCGGTGCGTGAACAGTACGCCATTTTGGCTCCACAAAACACTAAGCCAAAATCACTATTAACATTTTCTAATGCAGCTAAAGTGGCTCGTACCGTATTTGGGTTTAATTCGGTAAGAGAAATGGTCTGCTCGTTTTGCACCACATAAGCGCCGTTTTCAGCGATAAAAGGCATGTCTTTACTGGGGCCAAAATGGCCTAGCAGGTTGGCGTACTGGCGTCCTGAGGCGGGCGCAAATAGCACTCCACGTTGACGCATTTGCTCTAGCAGGGGCCAAAACTCGGGCGGAAACTGGCTGTTACCATCTAGCAAAGTGCCGTCTAGATCGCTGATAACTAGCTTGATGTCGGGCATGAAGATTCTTTCGGTGCGCGGAGGTTTAACTCAAGTCTAGTTTGTCAGGGTATAGGCCAAAGCCAGGGCGGCAAAACAGCTCAGCGCCATACCTGCTTGGTGAGTTAGTGCCCAGCGAGTTTTGCCTGCTAGCACCAGGTCGCCACCTTCCACACTGGCCGTTGAGAAAGTAGATAGACCACCCAAAAAACCGGTGGTAATAACCGCTAGCCAAGGCCAGTTAGTGCCGACGCTGGCTCCACTTACTGCCCCCATCAGGGCGCAGGCCACCAGGTTAACGAAGGTTGTGCCCAGGGTGATGGGGGCATGAATTTTACTGTTAACCCAAGCACCCAGCTGCCAACGGATCAGGGCTCCAAGGCCAGCTGCGCCCAGGATTCCCAGACCTAGCAGCGCAGATATTTTAGGTAGACTCATCATTCCAACCAGTAAAACTGTGGCGCTAACTAGGGTTGCCGCGTAACGCCAGCGCAGGGTGCGGCCAAGCCTATAGCCCACAACTGCCACTATTAAGCCGGCCACCAGCGAGCCTAGGGCGTAGCTAAATGCTAAATGTGCAGGTAATTTAAAAACCTGAAGCATAAATGAGGAATAGGTAGTAAAACCACCCATAAAACCGGTGCCTACACTCAGGCGTAGTGCCTGCTGATGCTTAACAGCTAAAACTTGTCCCCCCTCGCCTGCTAAGCCACCATAAAGCACAGCTAAGGCGAAAGCACCCCAAAGGTTAATTAATACATAGGCCCAAGGAATAGTGGCTTCTTGCCAAAGCGAGCCTAAACCCACTCGACTAGCCGCCCCCATAGCTGCGCCCAGGAACACTAACGTCCAAGTCTGCTTAGCTGTCATGACTTCTAGTTTACTTGCGTGGCTTGGCTCGGTTGGTAGGCGTGGCGTTTAAAGGATCCTGCGGCCAGGGGTGTTTGGTGTAGCGACCGCGTAGCTGGGAACGTACCTGTTGGTAGGGCCCAGCCCAAAACGAGGTGAGATCATCGGTTATGGCTACCGGCCGGCCAGCTGGATCAGTTAAATGAAGTAAAAGCGCTACTTCTCCCCCAATTAGGCGTGGACTACTAGTCCAGCCAAAAGCTTGTTGCACCCGTAAAGTTAGCACCGGGCGGCCACTAGACCAATCAATAGCTTTAGATACCCCGCTTGGGATCAGCATATTTACTGGGGCCAGCTCATCTAGCTGGGCAGCTTGGGGCCAGGGAAGCATAGCCCGCATTACTTCCAGCATCGGTATTTGGCTGATGCTGCGGAGCGTCAGTAACTGCCCATAGGGCGCTAGCCAACTATCTTGGCTAGCTAAAAGTGCCTGATCACTTACATCAGGCCAGGGCGAACCTAAAGCCAGATACAAAGCCTCCATACGTTGGCGCAGGTTGGTGGCTTCTTTAGACCAGTTCAATGCTTGTAAGCCCTGCTTATGTAAATATTGTTTTACGGCCTCAAGGGCTTTATCTGGGCTGGGCTTGGTGGCGCTGGTGTGCAGCACAATCTGACCTAAACGCTGCTGCTTAATGGCGCTTACACGCCCGTTTTCAATAGTTATTTGCTCGTGTTCGTTAATGAGCTCCTGGCCGGCAACTAGGGCGTCGTCGTCACTTATGGGCACAGCCGCAAGTATGCGTGCCTGACGGGAGGTGGGGGCTCGGTCGACGGCGCTCACCGCTAGCCATTGCTGCCCAATTAGTGGACTATTACTCTCTAGCTGCGCCCCTACCCCATTAGCCAGCAGGTAGGTGTCAGAATCGGGGCGCCTGCAAGCCAATAGTTGCGGGTAGGCTAGGGAGCTAATTAACGCCAGGCGGTCTTGAAAGCCACGTTTTTCCAGGCTTTTTTCTGGGGCTTCAAACTCGGTTTTAGCGATGGCTTCTAAACGTTTAGCTTCACGGCGAATCTGGCCAGCTTCACTGCCTTGGTGGGCGCTGCCGTTTTGGCGAGCACTTTGGAAAAGGATTTTACTGGCCAGGCGGGCTAGGTCGCCGTCACCTACACGCAGGTCCTGGGCTAATATGGCCACGCACTGGGCTGCGTCTGTAATCCCAATCAGGGCGCTACCTTGCCATAGCGCCCTAGCTAGGGCAGGCTCTAACGGAAATTTAGCTAGTTTACGGCCGCTCTTGGTGGCAGAGCCGTCGTCACTAATAGCCCCTAAAGCACGCAGCTGCTGACCAGCTTGGCTCCATGCGCCGCTGGGTGGTGGGTCTAGCAGATAAAGATCGGCAGGGTTTTTCGCGCCCCACACGGCGGCCTGCAGACGCATATTGGTTAGCTGTGAAGTGGCGATTTGGGGTTGGGAGTGAGCTGGGCGGCGCGCGTAATCGACTTTATCCATGAGTCTAATGGCCCTGCCTGGTCCTAGGCGGGCGGCGCGGCCAGCCCTTTGAGCTAAACAAGCACGCGAGGCCGGTAGAGTAACTAGCTGGCTGATATCTCGACGCACATCTAGCCGAGGTTCGCGTGCTAGCGCCGCATCCACCACGGTGCGTACCTTGGGCACAGTCAAAGAAGACTCGGCGATGGCGGTGGCTAGGATTACTCTTTGCTTAGTGCTGGGGCTAAAAATTTGGTCTTGTTCTGGCCCGCTTAGCTGTCCGTGCAGGCTTAAAATCTCGACGTCGTCGCCCACCTGGGGGTTTAAAAGTTGGCGGACCTGCTCTATCTCCCCCACCCCGGGCAAAAACACCAGTATGTCGTCATTTGTTTGCCCCACTTCACCAGCCACTACCTGGCTGCAGTGAGCTAAGAACTTAGGGTTAACCCCCATGCGGCCCTGGTTGTTAGGTGTTAAAGCAGCTTGCGACGTTGGTTTATAGACAATGTCTAGGGGGTGTATGGGGGTAGAGATTTCGGTAGTTATACAGGCCGCGCCGGTGGCTTTAGTAAGTAGCTCAGCTACTGGATTAGCGTCTAATGTGGCCGAGGTGATGGCTAAAAATAGGTCTTCACGCAGGTTGGTGCGCACATCCAAACAGAAGGCTAGGGCCAGATCGGTCTCTAGATCACGTTCATGAAATTCATCGAGTACTACCGCACCCACCCCCGGTAGTTCTGGGTCATTTTGTAGACGCCGCAGCAGCACCCCGGGAGTTAGCATCTCGATGCGGGTAGCCTCACTTACGCGCCGATCGCCGCGCACGCTATAGCCTACTTCTTGGCCTATATCTTGACCTAGCAGTGAGGCAATACGCCGAGCTGCAGCGCGCACGGCCACGCGCCGTGGCTGAGTAACTAGTACCCGACGGCTTTCTAGCCTACCTAGAGCCACTGCAATAGCTGGCGCTAGCAAGGTGGTTTTACCACTACCAGCAGGAGCTGTAATAAGTGCACAGTTACCCGGTGTGGCCAAGGCGGTTAGGGCCTCTAAACTCTCAGCTACCGGTAGTGGCGGTGGCGCGGCAATAAGCTGTTCCAACACACCCCTATTATCTCAAAACGGTAGCAGTGCTAACCTACCGCGTCTCTTTGCACACGAAACTAGGGACTTTTAACCCATGGGGAGGTATGGTGGATTACTAGGTTTTAAAAACCTAACAGTTGGCATCTTCCAGGTTTAGCTGGAGGCACGCTTAGTTTTAAGGAGCTTGTATGAACGTCGCTCAGCAGTTAGTACAGCAGCTAATTGATGCTGGCGTAAGCCACATTTATGGGATTGTTGGAGACTCTCTAAACCCCATTGTTGACGCCGTACGTAAGTCTGGCGGTAGCGCTAAGGGCGGCATTGACTGGATCCACGTACGTCACGAAGAAGGCGCAGCCTTTGCGGCCGCTGCCGAAGCCCAGCTGACCGGCAAGCTGGCAGTGTGCGCTGGTTCTTGTGGGCCGGGCAACCTGCACCTAATTAATGGCCTTTATGACGCCCAGCGTTCAGGTGCCCCGGTGCTGGCTATCGCCTCGCATATCCCCACCGTGCAGATTGGTCAGACCTATTTCCAAGAAACCCACCCTGACCGTCTGTTTAACGAGTGCTCTGTTTACAACGAGATGGTTTCTACCGCTGCGCAGTGCCCGCGCGTAGTTAACGCCGCGATCCGTCACGCAGTTGAGTTAAAGGGCGTCAGTGTTATCACCCTGCCTGGAGACATTTCAGATCAAAAAGCTACCGGCCACGCCCCTAAGTATGTGCCCGCACGCTCCAGCGTGATTGCTCCTAACAGTGAGGATGTGCGCGAGCTAGCCGAGCTGCTCAACCGCTCTAAAAAGGTAGCTATCTTTGCTGGTGGCGGTGTTGAAGGCGCTCACGACGAGGTAGTGGCCCTGGCAGATAAGCTCAAGGCTCCCGTTGGTCACACCCTACGCGGTAAAGACTTCATCCAGTACGACAACCCCTTCGATGTGGGCATGACCGGCCTACTTGGTTACGGCGCTGCAGCTGAAGGTATGGTCGACGCCGATGTGCTGCTAATGCTGGGCACTGACTTCCCCTATAACCAGTTCCTACCCGGTAAGTGCACGGTGCAGGTTGACAGCCACGCCGAAAAGCTGGGGCGCCGCACTGATGTTTCCTTGGCTATCCACTCTGACGTCAAGGAACTTATTAAGCAGCTGCTGCCTAAGCTAAATGGTGACCGCTCTGATTCTTTCCTAAAGGGCAAGCTTAAGAAGCACGCCAAGCTTATGAACGCCCCGGTGGGTTCATACACTCGCAACGCTGAGAAGCTAAAGCCAATTCACCCTGAGTATGCTGCCCACGTACTTAATGAAGTGGCCGCTAAAGACGCCGTTTTCACTGCCGACACTGGTATGTGCAATGTGTGGACTGCTCGTTACATTGATCCCCTGGGCACGCGCCGCCTGATTGGTTCTTTCCTACATGGCTCTATGGCTAACGCTTTGCCCCATGCCATTGGTGCCCAGGTGGCTTACCCAGGCCGACAGGTAATTTCGGTTTCTGGCGACGGCGGCCTATCCATGCTGCTAGGTGAACTAGTAACCGCTCGCATGTACGATCTGCCCATCAATGTGGTGGTGTTTAACAACTCCACCCTAGGCATGGTGAAGCTAGAGATGCTAGTAAACGGCCTGCCTGATTTTGGCACTGACGTACATGACGTTAAATACGCCAAGATCGCTGAAGCTGCTGGCTTCCATGCTCAGCGTGTAGAAGACCCCAAGGACCTGCGTGATGCTTTCAGTCAGGCATTTGCCCACAATGGTCCCTCCTTGGTGGAAGTAATCACCGACCCCAACGCTCTATCACTACCCCCAGAGATTAAGGGTGAGCAGATGATTGGTTTTGCTACCGCTATGAGCAAGGTGGTTTTGAACCGTGGCGCTGGTGAAGCAGTAGCAATGGCAACTTCAAACATGCGTAACATCCCCCGCCTAGACCAGTTCTAAGGCGAGGACCACTCTCCTATTTTTGCTGAAAACAACTGAAACTGCTTTCAGCAAAGATGAGATTTTAGTTCTGCAAAATTTTGCGGGCGTCAGTTGTAACGATTGGCGCCCGTTTTGCTGCAACTTTTGCAGGTAGAATACTGCAAAATGACATAAGGTTTCTCCCGGGGACCTCGCTCTACCCTTCCGCAAATAAAAAATCCATAATCTTACTGCCACCTCCCCCTTGAGCGTTCGAGCTACGGCAGGCGAAAAACTCGTAAACTTGACGGGTAATCTTCGCTCAGAAGCATCCTAAGCGCAGTTTGGTACCTGCCCCCACTGTCGCCCTACGACTGAGTGCCAACCAAATCGCCAGTCAGCCAAAAAAACTAGCCGCAGCGCGTTTGTGACACCTTGAGCCCCAAAAAGCTTCACTCATAAGCCAGCTTCAACTCTGCTCAGCCTTCTATCAGATAGTTTCTAGCGATGAGGCATCATACGAGCACCATTGACCGCTGCCAGCGCCAAGCACCCATAACCCACTCCCCTATAGATCTTCAACAAGGCATATGCAGTTGTAAGAATGCCGCAGTGAATGAAGCGGCTAGAACAGTTGGAATGCTAAGCAAAACGTGACTGCATAAGTATGCGCCGGGTTTCTCATTTCGTTGTTGAATAAATATTCAGAGAGTAGTTCCTTATAATTATTGTATATTTATACATGCGTAGGGGTTCCGCCGGGCCGTGAATAATTATTCCTCTGGTTTTGTTAGACAACTGTCGTTCTGCGTTCTTTCACCTATTCAACAATAGTTGTTTAAGCTATTACTGTTCTTTACCTCTACAACAGTCGTCGATTAGTGTCTATTTAGCTATGATACGGGTGTCTAATAGGCGTAATTGCAGTATTTTAGGTCCATGGTAGATAAGCAAGACCAACGTTGGCTACGCGCTGAGGCGGCGATTCTTCAGGCATATACTCGTGCTCTAGAAGATCCAAAGACCGCTAATCAAATCTCTGTCACTTCCCTAGCTCGTGAAGCTGGTATCAATAAAGCCACCTTCTATCTTCACTATCGAGACCTAGCCCAGCTACGCGGTGCATATCTTTCTACTCAAGTAGCCAAGCTGGTTGAAGCTATGGATTACCTAGATAAGTTCTTTATGCAGCCACGTGAGTTTGCGGTGCGCTTTGCTGATGATGGTTTTACTCGCCTCGCTCCCCTACTGGAGGATCCTATTTTCGCAAGGGAGCTAACAGCTCAGCTTGTAGGAAAGCTACAAGAGCTTGCTGTTGGGCAAATCGGGGAGTTGGATCAGCCTCAGACAAAACTGCTTTGGTTTATCTGTGGTGGCCTGGTTACTTTAATTTCGGTTCCTGGGCACACGCCAGCAGAAGTGGAAACTATGCTGGGAGACTTTCTGGCGGCTCTAAAACAATACAGTCAAAGTTTTTCTATGCGCCAAGTTACTACTTGGTGAGGCTAGCTATCGGCTAGCCTCACCAAGTAGTTTGCAGCTATTTAGCGGATAGCTTCCATTACCCGTACCCCATCAAGCACGGGTAAGTAGGGTAATGGGTTGATGTCACTTTCAAGCACGTAGTTAGTTAGCTGCTCACGCACTACTGCTACTAGCTTCTGGGGATCCCAAGGCTTAGCAATGTAGTAGTCTAAGCTAGCTTCATTAACTGCTTTGATGGTGTCATCCTGATCGGCTTGACCAGTTACTAACACGGTGCGGGTGGAGCTAAAACGCTCGTCATGAGTCAGCTCCACTAGGAAGTCCACCCCAGATTCACCCGGCAGGCGGTGGTCGGAGAGAACTAGGGCTAGTTCATCGCCGTCAGAGAGGATGTCATCGATAGCTGCCCAGGCATCGGGTACATCTTGGGCTACTTCATAGCGGATTTTGCTCCAGAAAGGCTCAAGGTCGCGCTCTAAAGCAGTACGTACATCAGCCTCATCTTCGAGCAATAAAATAGTCACAGTCATGATTCCTCCTGTGGTGACTGGGTTGGCAAGGGGGCTACAAATAGGTTGTCTGCACCTGCTAGTGGCAACAGTACATGCATACGAGTGCATCCGGGGTGGGAATCGATTGAGAAATGTCCGCCGTGATCAGCGACGATGGAGCGCACGATAGGCATTCCCATACCTAAGCCAAAGCGTACGCGCCCAGCTTTGGTGGTGAAGTGTGGCTCCATAATTTTCTCTAGCACATGGGGTTCAATACCTGGGCCATTATCTTCAATGACCACATGCACCCCTTGGGGATCATTGCTGATGCTAATGGTGATATGAGCTTTGTTTTCTCCTCGAGCAGGGAGCTGCCCAGCAGTTAGATCTTCAGCTTCATCATCTATAGCTTCAGCCGCATTAACAATCAGGTTGGTCCATACCTGCGACAGCTTGGCTGGGAAACCTAGCACCTCGGGCACGTCGTCGTAGTTGCGCTCAACTTCAACATTATGTAAGCGGTGGGCGGTAAGGCGTAAGACGTCGTCGATATTGGCACGTAAATCTACGGGTCTGCCTTCTTGAGCGTCAGGACGAGCATAGCCTTTAAGTGACTGGGTCAGTTCAGTTACGCGCTCGCCAGCTGCCAGCACTGAGCGTAGGCTTTGTCCCAGCCTGGCCCCATTTTGAAAAGCCTTAACTGCTCCGGCTTGACGCATGAGTTCACGCACCTGGGCTTGGTCTCTAACCCCAGCACTTACTAGGGTACGTGTCAGGTTCCTATCCCCCACTAAAGGCAACAGCTCGCGCGTCAGCTGACGCTCAACAGCAGTAGACAGTGTCTGGCTACACATGCCTTGATGCATTCCACTGCGGGCCACCTCAGGATTAGTGCAGCTAAGTACCTGGTCTACATCCTGAGTTAGATGACCGGCAGCGCGCAGCAATGCCGTAACTGGATTGTTGAGTTCATGGGCGATACCTGCACTCAACTCCCCCAGCATTGCAAACCTGGCCTGCTCTACTAGCTCAGCGCGGGTCTGGCGCAAATCCTCATTAGTGCGGGCCAAAGCCTGCTTCTGGGCTTCGAGATCCTCAGCTAAAGTAGCATTTTCTACATGCAGTTCTTCTGCGCGCATCAAACGACGCGTGAGCGAACCAATAGCTAGCGCAGTTAAGGCTGAACCAATAGATGGATCATTAGAGATAACTATCTGCAACTGTTCAGTGGTTAGCCGTACCAAAGTAGTGCTTACGGTAGTAACCGCGCTAAAAAATGCGTTCTCCCCACGTGCCAGCGACACCAGACCAATAATTGGCCCTGATGAGGCCAAGTGAGCTAGTACTTCCCCATAACGCGCGTCACGGTAAAGCGAAACTTTACCTTCAAGCACTAGGTTTACAGCCGCAACCGGTTTACCTTCAGTAAGCAGATGCGTACCGGGAGGAACCTGGATGCGTGGGCGCCGGCCCAATACTCGCTCCACACCCTCGAGAAACTTCATCACGACTTCGCGTTCATCAGTGCTTAGTCCCTTTAATAGGGGGCCTTGCACCGCAAAATCCGGAGGCCTGCCAATCAGCTCACGAATGCGTTTATGGCTGTAACCATTAAGGTAACGCAGCATCGTTGAGTACACCTGCCCAGCCAGCAGCGGCAGGGTCCAAGGTGCACTGATAATGGCTGACAAGATGCCATCCTTGGTGGCCTGGGTGAGGTCGCGGTGAGTCTGCGCGTCACTTATCACTAGCCACTGAGTTTGGCTCAGGTGCTGGTGGGTGCGTGCCTTAGAAATTAAGGCATCTATATTTGCTACCTCGCTGGTGGCAATGGCGATAGCTACATGGTCAAGCTCAGTCAAGCCTGCGCAGTAGTCGTCTATCTGCTCAATACCAAGAACTGGGTCTACATGTAGTTTCGGGAAAGCCTTAGCCAGCTCTATTTTCAGTGGCTGGGCGATACCATGAGAGTTATCGCCAAACACCAAAATAGTTACAGTATCTGTGGCCATGATCTATTTGATCCCAATGGCGCCCCAGGTTAGTGGAGCAGCAAAAGCCAGCAGCACGATACCAATCAGACCAACGATTACACCCACAATAGCCATTTCGCGGGTGGGGGTGGTGCCCGTGGAGTAAGCAATAGCGTTAGGCGGCGTCGAGATAGGCAGGCACATACCCAGCGAGCAACCCAGGGCAATCACGATGGCGATTTCAGCGGCTCCACTAGAAACCGACACAGCCAGGCCCATACCCATAGGAACCAGCAGGTTAGCTGAAGCCGAGTGGGAAATTACGTTAGAGGTAACCCAACCCACCAGGGCCAAAACCAAAATCAGCAGCAGGCCAGGGATAGAGGTCCAATCGATTGAACCCAGCATCCACTTATCTAGACCCGTGGCGCTAACACCCGAGCCCAGTGCGATACCACCGGCCACCAACCACAGCACTGGCCAGTCCAAAGCCCGCAGGTCGTCGCCGCTCATTACCTTGGTCATCAGCAGTACTACTACCGGCAAAAAACCAACAATGTTTGAAGAAATGTGGTGCAGTGACTCAGTCATCCACAGCAAAATAGTCAGCCCAGCCACGCAGTAGAAAATGATGGCGTTACGTGACTTTTCAAAGCGGGCAGTGGTGTCAATATCAAACTTTGCGTCACTAGGAATGTAGCGCCAGGCAATAAAAGCCCAAGACAGTGCCAGCAGCACTAGCATCAACGGCACTGCTGCCAGCATCCACTGTAAGAAGGTGACGTTAACGCCCGCGTTTTCCAATGCGCCCAGGGCAATCGCGTTAGGGGGTGTGCCCACAGGGGTGCCCATACCACCCACATTTGCGGCTACCGGAATCGACAGGGCAATACCGGTACGCGCTTTACCCTCAGGCAGGGCCATGATTACCGGCATCATCACGGCAAACATGGTGGCGGTGGTGGCCGTGTTCGACATGAACATGCTCATGATGGCAGTAATTAACATGACGCCTAGCACAGTCAGGCGCGGTTTACCAATAAAAGGTTTTAGTAGCACCGCTGACAAGGCGCGGTCGAGCTTGTACTTGGCGGCGCCGTCGGCCACCATAAAGCCACCCAGGAACAAAATAATTACCGGGTTAGCTAGCGCCCCAAAAAACTTTGTGTAGGCCGGGGCCCCTTTAGCTACGTCAAGCAGGGCGTGATCAGAAATGAATAGCACTTCCAGGAAGATCACTAGCACTGCGGTACCAGCTAGCGGCACAGCCTCACTAACCCACAGCAAAATGGCGGCCAGGAAAATACCAAACATCCTGGTACCTTCCACACTTAAACCTGGTAGCTGTACAAACAGGCAGATAGTAATAGCTGCCAGGGCACTTAAAGCACCAAAAGTTTTAAAGGGGCTGAACTTTTTTTTAGACACTCCAGCGGGGCGCGTGGACATGTTTTGAGCTGAGCGAGGGTTGATAGAAACCCCAGCTTTGGAGCGGTGAGACATAGCTAAAAGACCTCGATGTCTTACGGATTGGTTTAGGTAAGTATATGTTTGCGATCACAGAAGTTAAAGCTGCGCTAAGGACGCTAAGCACTAACTAAGGCGTGTCGTGGCACTTAGCCCAGGTGGACAACTTATAATCGCGGCGCGCTAGTGGACATTAGTCCCCAAGAGGCGTCTATTTTGGGGTTTAATCCCCCAGGTGCACCCCAACTTTTGAGGATAGACTTCTAGCCGTTGAGCTAGTTTCCATATGAAAGGTGCATCTATGTTCCTCCTTACCGCAATTGCGGGGGCAGCATTGTGTCTGTTCATTTTTTTAAGGATCTCTTTTGTCTCGGCTTCTCCCGCTGACATCAAGGTAGTTTCAGGCCCCTGGGGGCAGCGTGCGCTACGTGGTAAGACCGGTTGGAAAGTACCGCTAATTGAGCGCGTCGACACCCTAACTGCCTCCATGATTAGCATTGACGCTAAGACCACTGACAGCGTGCCCACCAATGATTTCATCAACGTACACGTAGATGCCGTGGTACAGGTGCGTATTGGTTATGAAACTCAGCAGCTACTCAACGCCGCTTCTAGCTCCTTCATTCACCGTAGCGCTGCAGAAATCGGCACGCAGGTGCGTGACACGCTTGAAGGTCACCTACGCGCCATTATCGGTCAGATGAAACTGACTGAGATTGTCACTGACCGCAACGCTCTAGCTGACCGTGTCCAGGAAAATGCCACCCGTGACCTGGAGGAAATGGGTCTAGTAATCGTGGCCTTCTCTATCCAGTCAGTGTCTGATGATCGCAATGTGATCTCCAACCTGGGTATCGACAATGTGGAGCAGATCCGCAAGAACGCTGCTATCGCTAAGGCAAATGCTGAGCGAGACATTATTAGCGCTAGTGCCCGCGCCAAGAACGAGGCTAACGAAACCCAGGTAGCCACCGACATGGAGATCGCCAAGCGTGACACTGATCTAGCTAAGCGCCGTGCAGCCCTAAAGGCTGAGGCCGACACTGAAAAGGCCAAGGCTGACGCCGCCTACACGATTCAGACTCAGATTCAGCGTCGCGACATTGAGCGTGAAACCGCTCAAGCAGATATTGTCAAGCAGGAGCAGGAAGCCCTGGTTAAGGAGCGCGAGGTAAAGGTAACCCGTAACGCCCTGGAGGCAACCGTTAACGCTAAGGCTGACGCCGAGCGTTACGCCGCTGAGCAGGCCGCCAACGCTAAGCTTTATTCTCGTCAGCGTGAAGCTGAAGCTGAGGCTTTCGAGCAGGTAAAGCGTGCTGAGGCCACCAAGCAGGCCATGCTAGCTGAGGCTGAAGGTTTGCGTGCAAAGGGTGAAGCTGAAGCTGCTGCTAAGGCTGCAATCCTTACCGCCGAGGCTGAAGGTCTAGAAAAGAAGGCTGAGGCCATGGCCAAGATGAACCAGGCTGCCGTGCTGGAAATGTACTTCAAAGCCCTGCCGGATGTGGCCGCAGCTATTGCCTCGCCGCTGGCTAACGTCGACTCCATCACCATGTACGGTGAAGGTAACAGCGCCAAGATGGTTGCTGACATCACCAACTCCCTGTCTCAGGTAAACGCTGGTCTGGGCGAAACCATGGGGCTGGACTTGCGTCAGATGCTGGGCGCGCTGGTGGGTGCCAAGGTGGTAGCCCCCACTGTCGAGCAGGCAGTTGCCGACGGCGTAGACAAGGGCCTAAACAGCTAAGGCCAGTTAACTAAAAGCTGTGGGGTTACCGTTCGGTGACCCCACAGCTTTTTATAGGCGCTGCTTATAGATGTTCCGGGTCGGTTATCCTTAACCTACCCGCCAGCTGGGAGCTCTTTAGGTAAATGAGTTTTGGATACCGATCTGGATAAAGTCACCTAGGGTGACGGTAATCCCCCAGATGTCAGTGTGGACTTGCACGCCCTTATCTCCCAGTTTAAACAGTCTGCTTAAACCACCCTGGCTAGTGGTGCGTGAACCAATGGGGGCGCCATAACGCTTTTCAAGTTCCCAAGCTAAAGACCAGGCCATGCGGGCACGACTGGCTGGCTCTAGCTCTAAGCTAGCCTCCTTAGGTTCTGGGGCCACATTTAGATTCCAGGCATAGCGCTTTTCTAAATACCATCCTGGCCCTAGCCAAGCTTGGCGCCCACCTAGATCTCCCGGACAGGCACCCGCCTCAATGGCACTTTGGGTGGGGGTTATGCCAGAAAGCCAACTATCAATGATTTTAAAAACTGACTGCAACGCTAGGCCTGGATTAACTGGCACACCCTGCAACGGTTTTTCTTCAAAGCCTTCACTCTTATCAAGCTGAGCTTTAGCCACCAAGTTGCGTACGTCGTCGAAACTAAGGGCTGGAAAGTTACTGTCATCAGGCTCTATTTCGTTTTCCTCGTCATCTTCCCACTCAGCAAATAGCTCTAAATCCTCTGCGCTTTCCTGGCCGGTCAAAGACTCTGGACCATTAGCTAAACCTTCACAACCTAGGAAAGGTAGCTGTTTAAGTGGCACTCCCCCACCCAATCCAGCGAGAACCGCAGTTATATCAACCTGCCATAATGCCTCTAGAGGAATTTCAACCTGTTCGGCGCCCACAGCTGAGCTGATAGTAAGGCCCTGCTCAGTGGCGCTAACCTGCACAGTCCCCCAACCAGACGCCTCCATATTCCAGCTAAAATTAACCGGTTTACGCCAAGTGGGTGGCATTAGCTTGATAGCTTCAGGCAAGCTGTTAAGCACTGGAGCGAAATACATATCAAACGTACTCCAGTTATAGCAAAGCATATAAGCTAGATCTAACCAGCCCTTAGGTGCACCAAGCGGATAGATAGACCAGGCATAGCTAAAATTAGCTATATCTTCATCTGGCTCACGGTAATCAACCGCAAGCTTTTCTTCACCCTCTACTATTTGGGTGTCATAGCAGCGCAGTGTGAGCTTATAGCCCCATTTGCTATCCGCAGTGACGCCAAGTTCTACGCTGCGCACCCCTAGCACCCAGCGAATAGCGAAATCTGGGCCCATAACGATAGGAACAGTGGGTGAAAGTAGAGAGTTGATATCTAAAATCAGGCGGTGTAAATCTTCTAGGCTCACTTTTCGGCCCAGTAGGCTAGCTACCCGGTTAGTTGCCTCAGCTTCTACATTCATGCCCTTGTCCCCTTCCTAGCTAATAGTCAGAGCCTATTACAGCCCCAGCACCCCGGCCACATCAGGCCTAAAGTAGCCCGGGCCTTTAAGCACCTTACCGTCTTCACGGTAGATAGGTTTGCCATCTTCACCCAGTTTAGACATGTTTGAACGCTGTACCTCAGCCAACACTTTAGCCAGGTCAATACCCATTTCTAGGGCCATGCCGTAAATGACGTAGATAAGATCAGCCAAAGCGTCAGCCGTCTCCACCGTGTCACGTGAGCCGTCATCGTCGTTAACTGCCTGTTTAAAAGCAGCCTCAACTCTCGCGCGAGCACACTTGCCGTAGACCGCACCTACTAGTTCACCAAATTCTTCGGCAATCAGGCTCATGCGCATATGTACGCGTTCGTTATCAACGCTGGGAGTATCAGTAGGCAAAACCGGCAGCCCATAAACATGGTGGAAGCGGCGTACCAAAGCCTCCGGGTCATCACCCTCACGTTCACCGACGCCGTCGTGAGCCACTAAAGGGGTATTCAAACCTGCGTGATGCTCCCCCACCGGTCCATCCCAGGGAGCAACCGGCTCTAGCGGATCACCCGCTAGTAACGTGCCCACCCACTGGTCGCAATACTCACCCTTATTTTGCCCCTGCAAACGCACCAAGCCTTCCCGCTTGAAACCAAGTGACCAGGCCAAACGCCACGAAGGCCAGTTAGGTACGCCGTCGTGAATTTCAGCTGCCCAATGCAGGGCGGGCATATCAAAACTAGCAAAAGCTGTACGAATTACTGCCGCCACAGCCGCCCGAGCAACCCCACTGCCGCGCACCTGGGGCGCAAACCAGTAACCAATTGCAGCGCTAGCAAACTCAAGCGAAACACAGCCCACCAGCTGGCCGTCCAACCTCACTGCCCAAGTTGCACGCAAATCCTGGCTCCAGCCGGCTTGAGCTACTTCTTTAATAAAATACTGAGCATCTGCAAGCGTGTAGGGGCTGGGCACCGTAGTCCATTTAGCGATCGCGGCGTCGGCACAAATCTCACTAACTGCAGCGGCATCTTCTAAAACAAATTCGCTTAGTTCCAAGGCTGGCACCTGCTTACCCTGGCTATCGACATGGGCCGGAACTAAAACGTTAAAAGCTTGCATGACCACATTCTAAGCCAGGGCCACAGTTGTCCCCTAAAACACTTGTGGCGGACAGCTCACTAGCTACCCGCCACAAATTAATCAGTCACTAGCCGATGCGGTGTACCTTTGCCTGCGCCTTGCGGGCCATGAGGAAAGCACTCAAAGCACACGCAGCTGAAACTGCACTTACAATGGCAAGCGCAACCGTAGAGTTTTCGCCACTCAAGCCGGCTGTGGCAGTGGTGATGCCGCCTAGTGCAAACTGGCTCATACCAATCATGGCTGAAGCAGTGCCCACGGCGGCGCGGTCAACTGCAGACAGGGCCAGGGCGGTGGAGTTGCCAAAAATGAGGCCCAGCGAGGCAACGATGAAGAAGAAACAAATCGCCATCAAACGAATATCAGCGCCGCTAACGGTTATTAGGCCAATACCTGCCACAGCTGAAACATTGATGGCCAGACCTAAAGCAATTAGTTTTTCCAGGCTGTAGCGTTTGGCGAGTTTACCTGAAAGCGCAGTGCAAGAAACCATGCCAATAGCGTTGATAGCGAAGGCAATGGCGTAACCAGTTGCGCTCAAGCCCATCATGTTTTGGTATACGAAAGGTGAGGCAGCAATGTAGGCAAATAGCACTCCGGCGGTGCATACCATGGTGGCGCCAAAACCGATATAACGCAGGTTTGCTAAAGCTTTAAAACCGCCCTTGTCCCCCGCCGCCCGACGACTTTCACGCACCTGACGTGGCAGTGATTCACGCACAAATAACAGCGTCATAATGATGGTGCAGGTGCCCGTAGCAGCCATAACCGCCATGATTCCGCGCCAACCAATAGGGTCAGCAAGTACCCCTCCCAGCAATGGGGCAACAACTGGGGCTAAACCGGTAATAGTCATCATTATGTTTAGGGCACCAGCCGCCTGCTTGGACTGGGCACTGTCTAGTACGATTGCGCGGCTAAGCACCATGCCGGCGCTACCTGCCAACCCCATAAGAAGACGGGCACCAATCAGCACTTCAATATTCGGGGAGAAAACTGCTATCAAACATGCCACAACATACAGCGTTAGTCCCGCTAGTAGTGGTTTAAGACGACCAATGCGGTCAGAGAGCGGACCAAAAAACACCTGTCCAAGCCCTGAACCAATTAGGAACGTGGTCAAGGTCAGTTGCACAGTAGATGACTGGGCAGCCAGATCCTTAACCATGGCTGGCATTGCCGGCAGGTATAGGTCAGTAGATAGTGGTGCCACACCAGCCATAAGCGCCAAAGCGATAAGTGTGGGTGTGGATAGGGCTTTGGCAGCTGAGCTTGGCTCTTTGAATGAATCTTTAGCACCTGCCCCTTTAGTGCTTGACCATGGCTGCGTGGTGTCGGTCCCTTCAGGGGATGATGCGGATTTACGTGTTGTCACATAAATAAGCTGTCATGATTGCCCTGAGCCAGACAAGCAGCCTGACTGATGTAAATTTTCACAGCCGCCACAGGATTTACAGGCAGATACAGGCACAGGTAAATACAGGCAAAATCGTCCCTTCCCTATGATTTTTTCATGGGGTTTTATAGGCAACGGACGAAAACCCCGTATCTGTAAGACTCTCCCCCTGTCCTAGCTGCCCTTACTTGCCTGACCCTGGCGCCAGATCCTAAGGGTGATTGCAACACTGCTCACTAGAGAACCAACCCTCACTAGAATCTGGCGACACTTGGCTTCAACAAGCTAGCAAGCCACCAGTAATGCCGCCCTGCCTATACCCTGACCTGGGGGTAGTCTTTCTAGGGCTAGTCTCTTGTTTTGTGGGTTTTTAGGGTAACGACGACGGCGGTGCGGCCCCACCTACACTATGGCACCTGAAATTTTATGTAGGTAGGGCTTAGCACCACCGTCGCCGTAGCTTAAATTTACCTAGCTTAAAGCTCTCTTTTACAGCTGCTAGGTCAAACTTATGGAGTAGTGCCGTAGGAATCAGCGAAGTAGAGGTTGAACGGGCTTGAGGTCTCAGTAGTGGTGACTGTGCCGTTGACTTGATGCCACTGGGTCTGGCCGGCTATACGCCACCTAGCCTTCCAGGAAGTACGTAGTTTGATCACATACCCGTCACCGGTTACCTCATAGGCATGACTAACCGTGTAGTTAGGGTAGGGCGTGCCCGGGTCAGTAGTTTCAAAGGACTGGCCGTCTCCCCAGTCCCAGTTAAAAGACACCGGTGTAGCCTCAACCTCAACAGCTGTTCCCAACAAAGTTATGTTGAAGGTTTGTTTATCTGGGCTGGTCCACACCATCATGGGTTGCTTGAAAATAACGAATATTTCCCCGCTCGGGTAACGGTTAATCCCAGAACCATGCGGGATAAGCCTGGCTACTTGTTCGTTACTGACCGTGGTAGGCCCGGCAGCCAAAGGCGCACCAGTGTTGGCTTGGGCGGTGCATTCTTGGGGGGTGACTATCTCGGTTTTATCAAAGAAGGCAACTAATTTCGGCATTGTGACGCAGTGGAAGTGGTACTTTTCAGCGGCTCGTTTAGCCGCTTCAGGGTCTATGGGCCCGGCTGGCTCAGCCACCGCAGAAAAACCACCAGGAGTACTGCTGTTTTCGTTACCATGAATAATCCACCCTTGATCATTATTAGTAACATCTGTCGAGGCAAAAGTCGCTGGAATACAGAGTGCAGCAGTTAAACATGCCGTAATTGTTGCTGCAATCAGTGGCCTAGTTGAATTTTTCATTTTTTTGCCTGACTACGATCCAGTGGTTATTTTGATAACTAAGTTCTACCGCAGCCCAACATTTTGCGCCGGCGTAGAGTTTCGAGGAACCGTCTCCATAGTATTGATAGAAGTCCTCTTGCTCGTAATCGATTTCAACAACCATTGAGTTAGGAAAATCATTTCTGCGATAAGCTTTAAGTACTCTAATATTTACTGGACTTACCCAGCCGCCCTCGGAATGATTTTCTATGGTTGTTTTAATTACTCCGGCGCATCCTTCATTACTACCTGGGCATAATTCTTTGTACTGGCTGGTGTTGCCACTGATGTAGGTGTAGTAATACAGCTGTAACCAATACTTCGCGGTGGCTATTGCACCATCTTCACTGTTGATAGTGATCAGTTCAGGCTTAACTGGAGCTTGGGTGTCTCGCGCTTGTTTCCTGGCAGCTTCAAGTTCTGGCGACAAGGTCGCGGTCGGGCTAGCTGTAGCGCTGGGCGTGCCAGTGCCCTTGGCTTTGCTGCCGGCTTTGGGCGTAGCGGTGGCTGTGGCAGTAGCTGACTTGGTGTGCGTACTGACGACGGCGGCCTTGCTGCTACCAGCATTTGTAGCATTTTGTTCTTGGCCCTCACTACACCCAGTCAAGCCTGAACATGCCAGCAGGGTTAGAGCCAATGCGGCCTGAAAACGGCGCTTAGTTGTTGAAATACTCATTGTGTTTCCCCGTGATTAATCTGCGTTGATTCATCTAATTTGAAGTAGTTCCGTAGGAGTCAGCGAAGTAGAGGTTGAACGGTGACGAGGTTTCAGTAGTGGTGACTGTTCCGTTGACTTGGTGCCATTGGGTTTGGCCTGCTATACGCCACCTAGCCTTCCAGGAAGTACGTAGTTTGATCACATACCCGTCACCGGTTACCTCATAGGCGTGGCTGACGCTGTAGTTAGGGTATGGACTACCTGGGTCAGTGGTCTCGAAGGTTTGTCCGTCGCCCCAGTCCCAGTTAAAGGAAGTGGGTGTCGCTTCAACCTCGATCGCTGTACCTAGCAAGGTGATGTTGAAGGTTTGTTTGTTGGGGCTGGTCCACACCATCATGGGTTGCTTGAAAATAACGAATATTTCCCCGCTGGGGTAGCGGTTTATACCGGAGCCGTGTGGGATCAGTCGGGCGACTTGTTCGTTACTGACCGTGGTAGGCCCGGCCGCCAGGGGTGCACCGGTGTTGACCTGGGCAGTGCATTCCTGGGGAGGGCCCGGGGCCAACCCCATTGTCATGAGTACTTCTAGCTGCGGCAGTATGCATTTTTGGGCGTATTCTTCAGCGGCTCGTTTAGCTGCTTCAGGGTCCACAGGCCCGGCTGGCTCAGCCACAGACGAAAAACCACCAGGAGTAGAAGTTTCCCTACGCACCACAGTATCCCAACCATCATATCCACCTGTTACATCTGCATCCGCAATAGCGGCAGGAGCACACAAACCAACTATGAGAGAGGTGGTAGTTACGGTAGCAATTAAATTTTTATTTAACTTCTGCATCGTTATACCTAATTACGATCCATTGTCCATTTTTATAGCTGAGTTCTAATGCAGTCCACCGTTGTTCTTGGGCATAGTTTTGCACCTTCCCATCTCCGTGATATTGCGTGAATGCGCTACGCTCGTAGTCAACCTGAATGATTACAGAATCTGGGAAATCATTCCTGCGAAACGCATCTATAAAACGCACATTTACAGGATCTATCCAGCCTCCACCAGCATGGTTATTATGAACATCTTGAATTGGTATGGTGCAGCCTTTATTAGTTCCTGGGCAGAGTGCTTTGTATTCATCTGTTTTGCCGGTGGTGTAGATGTAGTAGTGCAGTTGCACCCAGTACTTAGCGGTCGCTATTGCACCGTCGTCGCTGTTTACGGTGATCAGCTCTGGTTTGGGTGGCGGCGGCGTAGCCAGAGCCCGCTTCTTTGAAGCCTCCAGCTCTGGAGTCATAGTTATAGTCGGGCTAGCAGTCGCTGAGGGCGTGCCGGTTACAGTAGGCGTGCCGGTTGCGGTAGGCACACCACTGGTCCTGGTTTTACCGCTGGCTTTGGATATGGCGGTGGCCGTCTTGGCCTGTGTGCTGGCGACGGCGGCCTTACTAGTACCAGCATTTGAACCGCCTTGCTCTTGGCTCTCACTGCACCCGGTCAGCCCTGAACAAGCAAGCAGGGTTAAAGCCAACGCTGCCTGAAGGTGGCGTTTAGTTACTAGGGCCCCCATTGTGTTCCCCCATGGTTTATCTGCACTGATGAAGATTTAAGGGAGTGTTGGGGAAGTATTACAAAGCATGGTACATAACACTCCATGCTTTTGGAGTGTTATACACTGTGTTTAGTAATGCATAACATTCTAGGTCTGCAGGTTAGATCTCGCAGGCAAATCAAAAAACCTGCACCAATGTGTCTTGCATCACCTCTAAAACTGAGAAAAATTGCCGCCAGCACCCTTCGTAGGGACTGCTGCACACCACTCTCTACAACCTCTACACAGGCTTTTCTGCCGGCCGCAGACAGACCTTAATGTAACCCCATCCCCTACCTAGCGCCGTCGCCTAAACCAGTATTGCCAAATACTGGTCAGCATTGCTGGAGCCAGCAGCATTACTGACTCCAGCAACATTAACTGAAACTAAAAAATCCCGCAGCCTTAAGGCTACGGGATTTATTGGTCGGGCTGGCGGGATTTGAACCCACGACCCCTTGAGAAGGGTATTCAATTCGTAGGGACCCTTAGGGTACTGCGGGTCTTTGGCGGGATAGCAATGTTTTCTCCGTCTTCGTTTTTCCCGTCAGCACCCGATGAAACCCCCGTAATCCCATGGGTCAAGATACTCTTCAAGATGAGGTGAGGGCCTGGGAGGCCGCCGCCTTGAGGGCCTCGACCTCGCGCGCGTCGGTGTAGTGAGACCTGTTGATCTCCCTCGTGTGCCCCAGCAGGCGGATCCGCTGGTCCTCGGGCACAGTGTCGGCCAGGATGCTGTTGATCGTGGTTCGCCACGAGTGCCCACGCTCGACCTTGAACATCTCGATGCCGCACGCCTCGGCCAGTTCCTCGTAGAGGGCTGCGAGTTTGCGGTCCCTGTTTCTGGGCAGCCACTCTTTCATCGGATCGGTGGGCGCGCCGAACAGGTACGCGCCCTCGGGCAATCCCTCGATCCTCTCCACGAGCAGCCGCGCTACTCGGTCATCGAGCACGGGCACGCGGCGAGCCCGCCTCGTCTTGGTAGCGGCCTCCCCGAGGACGAACACCACGTTCCCGTTGCCGTCGAACTCGACCTCGCTCACGGGACGCCTACCGATCTCTGAGGTCCTCATCCCCGTGGCGGCCTGGGTGAGGACGAACTCCAACAGAGCCCGGCGCTCGGCAATCCGGTCCTCAAGAGTCCAGCGCCCGCGCCTGGGCTTCTCCACCGCCTTAGGGTCCTGGGTAAGCAGCCAGTCGATCGCCTTCCGATACTCCTCCCGCGTGAGAGCGTGCCCGCCACGCTGGACGGGTGGCTTGCGGGATCTCGACAGGTCGAGGTCCAGATCGGCCAGCGGGTTGTACTGCAACAGGCCGTCCAGTTTCAGTGGTCGGGCGAGGTACTTCGAGGCGACCAACTTCGCGTGCTTCACGTTCTTGGCCCCATGCAGCCGCCCGATCTCCTCTAGGCACTCCTTGAGCGCGCGGGGCCTCATCGCCGCTTCGATGGACAGCCCCTTGAGGGCGTGTCGGTGACGGTGGCCTTTCTCGTCGGAGCCGCACTCCCCGAGGAGCAGCCTGTAGGAGAGCCAGTAGCGTGCTCGTGTGGCCTCAGCGAGACGCTCGGACTCGATCGCGGGCTTGGTGACTTTCTCCATGTACTCAGCCACGGGCGAGCGCAGGGACCACGAGGAGGTTCCGGAGGTCCGGAGCAGTTCGGCGGCCTTGGCGCGTGCCCTGGTTCGCACTTCTGCCCTCGTAGGGGCTTGGCTCTTCATGTGGACCGTGCGCCCGTCGTGCAACATAATGCGCCACTGGAGGCGGAAACCGCCGTTGATGGGGACTGGGGTCGCTCGGTCGATGGAGTGCTGGCCGGGTGAGAGCACGACACGGGCCACTCGCTTCTTCTTTGTTGCCGGTTCTGTCATACCTCCATTGTAAGATACGCTGTTCCCCTGGTTCAAGTGGGAGTGAGGTGGAGTTGCGGGGATTTGGTGGGGTATGCTAGGATCGGAGCAAGTCCTTCGGGCCGATCCCATGAGGGTTGGCACACCTCGATATCTCCGGGGTGAGGGGATTAGCCTGGACCAGTATGAGATTGTCTGGTTGAGAATTTTCGAACTCTTACATCTTCCTCGACGGGATGGAAGGTGCCGAACGATTGAGCCGCGCCCACCGATGGGCAGCAACACACCCCGTGCGGTGTTGAACAAGGGCTTCCGACCTTAACTGGCGGTGACAAGCCCTTTTCCTACTCAGGGAAAGGGCTTTGCTATGCCTACTGCTTCTGTTATTACCTCTGCCACGCTCGACGATGAGCGCGCTCTATCCCCCGTTGAGGCCGCTGCTTTTCTCGGCGTCTCTGCCAAGACCCTGACGAACTGGCGCAGCCTGGGCAAGGGGCCATCCTATCTCAAGTATGACCTGGGCGGTGACCTGGACGGCCAGGGCCGTCGTCGTGGGTCCGTCGCTTATCAACTCAAGGACCTGCTTGACTTCATGCAGGCTCATCGGACCGTGACCGGGGGCCAGCGATGAACTCCAGCACCCCCTCTAGACCGGATGTAGCAGTTTTGCTCAAGAACTGCTACATCAGCGGCCAACACGATTGTCTCGTTTACCAGGCAAAACGCTTCCGTGTAGTAGATGTTGCAGATCCGCTCAAAAAATCTACTACACGGTTTTGCCTGGTATCTCAGGTGAAACTCGTCGATGTAGCAGATTTTCGTGTAGCAGATTGTTTTCGCCAGCTTAGGGGCGGTTGGTCTGAAAAAGTGTACTTTTTTTGTACGCACTGTACTTTTTGGCTCGTACGCACCCCGGAAACGTTGGCATCTCAACGAATTCCGCGCGCACGCGTACGTACAGATAAGGGGTTCTACCAAGGAATAGCCGCTGTACTCGTCTGTACTTTTGTACTTTTTTGCCCCTCTGTCAGCGTGGGGAGGGTTCTTTCATGACCACGATTGACCTCCTCAACTCCACCGCTCCCGTCCGAGCGTTCCAGCTCACCACACACCTGAAATCCGGCTACTCGGTCGCGCTCCTTGAGCGGGGCCTCGCCCACAAAACCATCAAGGGCTGGGTCTGGATTCTCCACGACCGCGACGAGACAACGGACAATCTGCACTGCGTCTTCTGGTGCGAGCGTGACCCGGGTCTGGAGACGCTTTCGCGCTGGTTCTCGCTACCTTCGACGCAGTTCGACCGCATCAAGCGGGGCAAAGAGGGTATCGCCGCGTGTGTGAAGTACCTCCTCCACGACGACGAGGACTCGCAGGCTGCGGGTAAGGCCCGTTACCAGCCCTCTGACCTCCATGCGGTCCCGGGGTGGGACTGGCAGGAGTTCCTGCGCGAGATGGCCCTCAAGGAGGCGTTGTCTGGCACTTCACGCCAGAAGTCGCGCGGTCTCGTCCAGCAGGTTGCCTCGGGTGAGATTAGCGTCCGTGAGGCACTGAGACGAGGGGCGCGATCGGAGTCACAACTGCGCCGTTTGCGGGCGATGTACCTGGCGCAGCAGGACCCGACCGCGCAGCGGATCGCTTTCTACGTCTACGGCGAGGACTACTACGCGGTCCAGACCTTGAGCAGGGGTCTCGCTGAGGCCCTCGCCGAGGGACGCAGCAACGTTTTTGAGTTCATCTCGACCTTCGACCTCTACGACGGTGAGCCTGTCATCCACGCGACCATCGACGATCCGTTCGACTTTCGCGAGCCCTTCGGAAGCGACGGGGAACGTGCACGAGCTTTTGTGGCGCTGTTTCCTAGCCGCACATTGATCGAGACCCGGTACGGCCCCTCGCAACTGCTTCACAAGCACGTGGTCATTGCCGGTTGCTGCTCGCCGGACTACTTCCAGGACAGGCTTGCGACGCTGATCGCAGGTTGGAAAGACTTCTATGGACGACGGAGCAAGCCATTCGTTGAGTCGTATTTGCCGATCATCCTTGCGGTGAACGCCGACGAGTTGGCCGTGCAGGTGAACCAGGGCGTGCTCGGCGAGGGAGCGTTCGAGCAGTACCGTTCACTGGGCACGTTCCGAATGAATTTGAGGAACGTCATTGAACAGTCTCGCGGTCTTTCCGAGGACGAGCGGTTTGCCATCGAGAGCGCAGCAATGAGACAAAACCTTGCGCCTGCACTTGAGGCGAGGCAGGCCATCATCGACGCGACCACCGTCGCCTCATCTGATGGCGAGAGTGCTCGCGCCGAGATCGAGCAACTGCTCGAAGAGGCGGGTCAGCGGATCGCCGACTGACCCCTGATTAGACCCGAGAGCCAAACGGCTCTGCCCTCAGCCGGGTGGGCACCGGCATCCGAGCGACGAGCACGTCGCATTAGTGAAAGGAGTTAATCATGACGACCAACCTCGAACAGCTCATCAAGGACGAGCAGGCCAAGCACGCTGCAAAGCTGCGGAAGCTGCGTGAGCAGGCTGCGCGCGAGGAGCAGGAGGTGCTTGTCCGTGTCGCTCGCCTTGTCGAGCAACGTGAGCCTGAGCGTTTCACTCAGTATCGCGAGCACGCTGCCTCGCTTATCGAGCAGGAGCGTGTGGCACGGGCGGAGCGGGTTCGAGCCGCTCGCGCTCGTAAGCAGCAGTTGGCTGCTGCTAACGCCAATGAGGGAGGTGAGTCGCAATGACGACGGTCATGCGACCAACTCGCCTCTTGACGGCGAGCACTGTGCAGCGCGTTGCTGTTCCTGCGACTCAGCAGGAGCAGCGGGGTGCGCGTCCCTCGGTTCCCACCGCTGCTGCACAGCAGCCGGTGGGAACCTCCCCCTCGCCCGCAACGAACGAAGTGCGTGAGGACGAGGGCCAGCGGCGCGTTGGAGGACAGAGGAGCTTGCTCCGATCGTCCGACAACGTGCCTGCTGGCACTGTCGTGGTACCGCCTCCCGATGTGCTTGAGGAGAAGGGCGGTACCACGAATGCAGCTGCCCCGGCGACAGAGGAGACAACACAGGGGGCAGATGCGCGTGTCATCCTCGATGCACATCTTGATGTGAGGATGACACGTAGGGAGCACGACGCCATTAAGCGTCGTGCGACTGTGCTCGGCGTGAAGGCGAGCACGTGGGCGAGGGCCGTCCTGCGTGACGCGCTGGACGCACGTAGCCACGAGGAGGAGGCACTCGCTGCTCAGGCAGCGGTGCCGAGGCCGTCGCCCGAGCGAGCGAGGGCAATTGAGCAAGTGCGTCGTGTCGGTGTGAATCTGAATCAGGTAGTGCGTGCAGGCACAGCAGTAAGTGATGAACTTCTTCGTGAGGTGCTTGCTGCTCTTGCCGATGTGCGTGTGTTGTTCGGAGACGAGGTGAGTCTATGAGCACGGTCAACGTACAGCCGACGACGAGCGCACGCGCAGCAGTGACGTACGCGTTGTTCGGCATGAGTGATCGCCATAGGCGAGACCTCAATGCCGTCCCCACTCGTACTGAGTGGTACACGTACTCGATGGAGTCACCGGAGGCGATCGTTACGCGTGCTGAGCAAGTCTCTGCAATTGGTCGTCGCAACGAGATGTACACCTACACGCAGAACTTCTCTCCTGAGGAGTTCGACGTGAATAATCCTGAGCACATCCAACGCGTGCATGATCTCGGCGTGAAGCTCGCCAAGCGCATGAACAGTGCAGACTTCCTTGTTGCGACGCATACCGACAGTGCGGGTGGGCACTTGCACAATCACATCTACGTCGTGAATCACGACAACCTCACTGGGAAAGCACTGTCTCGGTGTCGTTCATGGTCACGTGGGCTTCGGCAAGTCAATGACCAACTTATGCGTGATGAGGGCTGTCAGGTGCTTCCTGATCCACAGCAGCCTAAGCCCGATTGGGATTTGCGTCGTAGTGCCTTTGTAGAAGGTGGGTTTGAGCAGAAGCTCGGAGACATAGTGGTGGAGTCGCTTCGTGATGAGCGTTCGGTTGATCGTGAGTCGTTCGAGCAGGTGCTCGCTGAGCATGAGGTACGTTTGCGCGTCACGGATCGGGATGGCTGGACGTACTCCATGAGACGAGAAGATAACGGTAAGTGGGGACGGCGCAAGGCGTCATCGCTTTGCGATGAGTTCACGGCAAAGGGTGTTGGGGAGGTCTTCGCATTCCGTCAACGGCATATGAATACTACACAGAAGGGAGAGCAGCATGAGCACTCTAGACAAGATCATGCAGGAACAGCAAGCCTTGGAGATGTTAGCGTCCTTGATGTCGAGGCTCGACGCAGTAGAGGCTCAGGAACGCGAGCTGACGAAAGCAAACAACGCGATGAGCGGCTTTATCAAGGCGATGGACGAGGCGCTGACCGCCGCGATCAAGCAGGTGAAAGAGTTGATCTCGCAGCAGCACGAGCAGCGCTCGCAGACGCAGCTCGACGACGAGACGAAGAACAGGCTGAACGAGATCGAGAAGACGCTCGCCGCCGTCGCGAAGCAGCTGAGCGACAAGCGAGTCGTGAAGCTGAGCGACGGCTCCAGCGTGAGCGCCTCCGATCTGCAAGCATTCTCGATGACGAAGCAGATCAGCAGCGATCTGACGAAGACGACTTCGGCCTTGGGTGAGCTTAAGAAAACCGTTGGCAACGGCAGGACCGTACGTGTCGATATGAGCAAACTCAGTGAGTACGCCGTCGGGGTGCTCGATGAGCGGCTTTCTGTGGCGGTGGAGGAGCGCGTTCAGCGCATTGAGAGCATTCTCGATGGGTATGAGCAGCGCGTTGCCGATATTGGCGCGCAGAAGGTCGCTGAGGCCGCTCAGAAGGTCGATACGGTCATAGACAAGGCTAACAAGGCGGTTGCGTCTCTGGAGCGCAACGAGAGCCGTCTGGAGGCCTTGGAGGGGCGTATACCGTGGACGACGGTCGGAAAAGTTGCCATTGCTGTGCTGCCGCTGTTCGCCTCGCTTTTGCTCGTGGGTGGCCTCGTGTGGGGCTTTGGGAGCATGGTCGGCATCGGCCCGCTCTTCGGCTGGGCATGGGGCGCGTTCACGGCAGCCTCGCTGTGGTGGCAGAAGGCGCTGATCGCTGCTGCGACGCTCGGTGGGGCAGCGTTGTTCATCTGGGTAGTCCTGCGGGTGAGCCGATGGGTCTACGAGGAACTCAGGTAAGGAAGGAGGTGAGAAGGATGGTGAAACCTGTGATTGGAACGGGCATCAAACTGGGCAAGCCTCGCGTCGAGGTCGATCACTCTCGGCCGATCAACAAGAACGCTGAGCAGTTCGATGGAACGGTGCGCAAAGGCGAGAGCGTTGTTGAGAGTATCAGCGCCGTGTTCTCGGTCTGATCAACAGTCTAAAGTAATTAGGCTAAATCATAGTCAGATCTGAACATTCTGAAAGTTGCCCCTACTAATCTTGCATCGTTGTATCATAGCAGTGCGGGTAACTTTCTGTTACCTGAATATGTTCAGATTCTGAGAGCTTGGAGAAGTCGTGGTCACCGTTGACCTTGACACCCGTGTTGAAGAGGTTGAGGAAGCTGTTTGTCCTCACATCACCTCGAAGTTCCTGTGCGCCCCTGGGTGCCCGACGGGTGGCATTGCATGCTTCACTACCCAGTGTACTAACGGCTGCAGCATCTCTGTTGGCTGCAAGTGGTTAGTAGCTTTGTCGCAGCAGTCGGCCCTGGAGGTAAAGCATCCTAGGCCTTACCTCCAGGGCCGTTTTCTTAGAAAGGTAGGCCATGCCAGCTATATCGGTAACTGATTTGTCGGTTGGGTACAAGA
>ERZ773001.5-NODE-5-length-162392-cov-132.334_pt1 | contig 162392 bp, 141 predicted proteins | sample MGYA00511673_ERZ773001 | MGnify/ENA primary metagenome ERZ773001 (study PRJEB29015, sample SAMEA2738091) | human oral metagenome | biome: human oral; feature: human-associated habitat; material: saliva | place: China | collected 2162 ... | reverse complement strand
ACGTGGTCGCGATGGCCGGCGAGGAGTTCGGCGGCATGAAGCCCGCGAACTTCCTGGACATCGGTGGCGGCGCCTCGGCCGAGGTCATGGCCAAGGGCCTGGACATCATCCTCGGCGATGAGCAGGTTCGCTCCGTGTTCGTGAACGTCTTCGGCGGCATTACCGCGTGTGATCAGGTCGCCCGAGGCATCATCGGCGCGCTCGAGACGCTGGGCGACGCGGCCTCGAAGCCGCTCGTTGTGCGCCTCGACGGCAACAAGGTCGAGGAGGGCCGTGCGATTCTCGCGGAGGCCGCGCATCCGCTCGTCCACATGGAAGAAACGATGGACGGCGCGGCCCGGCGTGCAGCCGAGCTCGCAGCCCAGGAACCGTCGAAGTAACGACCCGAGAACTGCAGGAGAACACCCATGACTATCTTCGTCAACTCTGACACCCGGGTCATCGTCCAGGGCATGACCGGCGCCGAGGGCCGCAAGCACACCCAGCGCATGCTCAGCGCCGGCACGGCTATCGTGGGCGGCACGAACCCGCGCAAGGCCGGCACGACCGTGACCTTCGACGTGCAGGGCTACGGCCCGGGCGCCGACAAGGTGACCGACGGCCAGGTCGAGGTTCCCGTCTTCGGAACGGTCGCCGAGGCCCGCGAGGCCACCGGCGCGAACGCCTCCGTCATCTTCGTGCCCCCGGCCTTCGCGAAGGGCGCCGCCCTCGAGGCCATCGAGGCGGGTATCGAGACGATCGTCCTCATCACCGAGGGCATCCCCGTCCAGGACTCGACCATCGTCGTCGAGCGCGCGCTCGCGGCAGGCGTGCGCCTGATCGGCCCGAACTGCCCTGGCATCATCTCGCCCGGGCAGGCGAACCTGGGCATCACCCCGGCGGACATCACGGGACCGGGCCGCCTCGGCCTCGTCTCCAAGTCGGGCACGCTGACCTACCAGCTCATGTACGAACTGCGCGACTTCGGCTTCACGACGTGCCTGGGCATCGGCGGCGATCCGGTCGTGGGCACCACCCACATCGACGCGCTGGCCGCGTTCGAGGCGGACCCGGACACGGACCTCGTCATCATGATCGGCGAGATCGGCGGCGACGCCGAGGAGCGTGCGGCTGCCTGGATTCAGGAGAACATGACGAAGCCGGTTGTCGCCTACATCGCGGGCTTCACGGCCCCCGAGGGCAAGACCATGGGTCACGCGGGCGCGATCGTGTCCGGCTCGTCCGGCACCGCTGCCGCGAAGGCGGAGGCGCTCGAGGCCGTGGGCGTGCGCGTGGGACGCACTCCTTCGCAGACGGCGCAGATCGCGCGCGAGATTCTCTCGCGCTAACGTCACAGCCAGAATCGGCCCGGGGTCGGCGCGCAGCGTCGCGGCCCCGGGCCGATTCTGACACTATGGGCATGTGAGCGAGCGCATCAGAGAAGTACCCAGTCCCCGACGGACGACGACCACCTACGTGGCGGGCAGGACGACGATCCGTGTCGCCGTGCCCAGGGGGTGGGCCCGCGGCATCCTGGCGGGTGTGGAGGCGGCCTTCGCGGGCTGGGCTATCACGACGGTTGTGACGATGATCGGCTACCTGTCGCTGCGTTCGAACACGTGGATGAACGACACGATGCCGCGTGATGCGCTGACGCTGGGCGGGGACCTGTGGGTTGCGGTCGTCGGCGGTACGTCGGTGGCCGACGGAGTGTCTTACCGGGTGATTCCGACGCTGTTTGGCGCGCTTTTGGTCGTGCTTGTGCGCCTGTTGCTGCGAACGACGACGGGCTTTCCCCGGTCGTCGGCGTTGTTCGCGGTGCCGGGTTTCTTGCTGACGTCGTGGTTCCTGTCGGGGGCTTCTGGCTCCCATTCGCAGTGGTGGACGGGAACGCTGGGCGCCATTTTGATTCCGTTGATCGGGGCGATCTGGTTTGCGGTCTCGAGCTATGTGCGTGATTCCGAGGCTCCTTCGATGCAGCATTGGATTTCGGGCGGCTTCAAGATGGGCGGCTTGATGAGTTTGGTGACCGTGGTGGCCTCGGCGGTCGCAGCGCTGGTGGCGCTCGTGGCCGGGTGGGGTCGGGCGAGCGGCATCCATGAGCTGCTGGGTGCATCGTCGATCATGGATACGATTTTTATTGTGGGCGGGCAGGTGCTGTTCGCGCCCACGATGATGGCGTGGGCGGCGGCCTGGTGGTCGGGCGCGGGTTTCATGACGGCGACGGATTCGCTTCATTCGCCGACGGTTGTGGGGACGGGCCCGATTCCGCCGATTCCGTTGCTGGGGACGGTTCCGGAGACGGCACCCGGCAACTGGGTGGTTCTTGTGCCGGTCGTGTTGGGTATCGCTTGTGGCGTGGCGTCGGCGCGCTTGTATCGGCGTTCTCACCTGTTGCATCAAAGCGCACAGGGTCTCCTGGCCTCGGTCGTGTTTGTGGTGATCATGGGCGTGTGGATGTGGAGCGCGACGATGAGCATGGGGTCGGTGCGTTTGTCGTTCATGGGGCCGCTGGTGGGTTGGTCGACGTTGTTCCTGTTCCTGGAGATTGCGCTGCCGGCGATGCTGGTGGCGTTGGCGACGCATCCGACGACGCTGGCGCTTATCGGCCAGGGCGCGGGGCGCGTGCGCTCTGAGGGTGAGGCTCTGCGCCGCCGCCACGCCGAGCGTGCGTCGCGTGAGGCTGCCACGGCCTCGTTGATCAACGACAAGGAGGGGGCCGGTTCCTCTCCTCAGCGGGACGAGGCGTGGGCCGAGCCGGGCGAGAATGCGGAGTCGGAGAGCGCGGAGCCGGAGGGCACGGACGAGGCCTGGGCTGAGCGCGAGGAAGACGTGACGCTGGGCAGTGCCAAGGAAGCGGACGAGGCCTGGGCTGAGCCTGCCGACAAGGATGACGAGGGTGACACGGATGACCCCGAGGCGAAGGGGACGAAGGGTGAGGGCCTGAACTAGACTGGGAGGTGCCGCGACTGGCGAGGGTGGATCACCACCGGGGAGCGGCTGCATGTCCCGCGAGGCGTCGCCCGCCTGGGCGCCTGGGTTTGGCTCTCAACCTGGAGGAACTATGTCCGTCTCCCTGGACAACCTGGAACCCATCGACGTGCGCCCCATCAAGCGGGCCCTGATTTCTGTGTATGACAAGACGGGTCTGGAGGATCTCGCCCGTGCGCTTGGCGAGGCCGGTGTGGAGATCGTCTCCACCGGCTCCACGGCCGCCCGCATCGCGGCCGCGGGCGTGGCGGTCACCCCGGTCGATGACGTGACGGGTTTCCCGGAGGTGCTGGAGGGGCGCGTCAAGACCCTGCACCCCTTCATTCATTCCGGCATCCTGGCCGACCAGCGTAAGGCCGCGCACCGCGAGCAGATCGCGCAGCTGGGCATCAAGGCGTTCGACCTGGTCGTGTGCAACTTGTACCCGTTCCAGGACACGGTCGCCTCGGGCGCCTCTTTCGACGAGTGTGTCGAGCAGATCGACATCGGCGGGCCTTCGATGGTGCGCGCGGCGGCGAAGAATCACCCGTCGGTCGCGGTCGTGACCTCCCCGGAGCGTTACGCGGATGTGGTGCAGGCCGTGGCGGGGGAGGGTTTCACCCTCGAGCAGCGCCGCGCGCTGGCCGCCGAGGCGTTTGCCCACACGGCGACCTACGATCTGGCGATCGCCGGCTGGCTGGCTGACGAGCTTGAGTTGGAGGATGTGCGCGAGACCCTCGATGAGGCCGCTGAGACCCACCTGGATGCGTCTGACGCGGCGTTCCTGGAGTCGCTGGGCTACGAGGCGGGCGAGGACTGCGTGGTGGAGGCGCCGGAGGAGGGGCAGGCCTCGGGCATGCCCGTGTTCGTTGCGGATGCCTTCGAGCGCGTGGAGTCGCTGCGCTACGGCGAGAATCCGCACCAGGGCGCGGCCGTGTACCGCGAGATTGACGAGTCCTTCGAGGACGAGGAGGGCGAGGACGAGGCCCTGGCCCCGGGCATCGCGAACGCGCGCCAGCTGCATGGCAAGGCCATGAGCTACAACAACTACACGGATGGTGACGCCGCCCTGCGCGCCGCCTACGATCACGAGCGCCCCTGCGTCGCGATCATCAAGCACGCGAACCCCTGCGGTATCGCCGTGGCGGACGATGTGGCCGAGGCGCACCGCCTCGCGCACGCGTGCGACCCCGTGTCGGCGTTCGGCGGCGTCATCGCCGTGAATCGCCCGGTGAGCGTGGAGCTGGCCCGCCAGATCGTCCCGATCTTCACCGAGGTCGTGCTGGCCCCCGATTACGAGGAGGGCGCGCTCGAGGTGCTCAGCGCAAAGAAGAACCTGCGCGTCCTGCAGGTTGAGCCCCCGGCTCGCGGCTCGTACGAGTTCAAGCAGATCAGCGGTGGCCTGCTGGTCCAGGAGCGCGACGACATCGACGCGCCCGGCGACTCGCCGGAGAACTGGACGCTCGCGGCCGGGGCTCCCGCCGACGAGGCGACCCTGGCGGACCTGGAGTTTGCGTGGCGCACGGTGCGCGCGGTTCGCTCCAACGCGATCCTGCTGGTCAAGGACGGCGCATCGGTGGGCGTGGGCATGGGCCAGGTGAACCGCGTGGACTCGTGCAAGCTGGCGGTCGAGCGTGCGAACACGCTGGGCTCGCGCTCGACGGGTGATGCGGCGGCCTCCACCGTGGACAGCGCGGGCGGCGCTCGTACGTCCGAGGTGGTGGCGCAGGCGCCCGAGCAGCGTTCCATCGGTGCGGTCGCCGCGTCGGATGCGTTCTTCCCCTTCGCTGATGGCCTGCAGGTGCTCATCGACGCGGGCGTGAAGGCGGTCGTTCAGCCCGGCGGCTCTGTGCGTGACCAGGAGTCGATTGATGCGGCGAACGCTGCGGGCATCACGATGTACCTGACGGGCACGCGCCACTTCGCGCACTGATTTTCCCGTTCGTGGGTCTCAAGGGGGCGAGCGCCGGTGTGGCGCTCGTCCCCTGTGATGTGCCCGCGTGTGCTTGACAGGGGAGAGATGCCGGTGTCTAATTCAATTATTGAATAAAAGGCCGTTGGCCCCGTCGAAAGGCACCGCATGTCCACGCTGACCGTCGCCCCCGCCGCAGTTGCCCGCGAAAACCGAGTCCTCGCCGACCGTTTCGGTGGCACACTCGTCCGCGAGATCGCCCTGATCGCAGCCGGTACGATCGCCATGATCGTCCTCGCCCGCATCTCCGTGCCGCTGCCCTTCACACCCGTGCCCGTCTCGCTGGGCACCCTCGGCGCCCTCTCGGTGGGCACGACCCTGGGAGCCCGCCGAGGCCTCGTCTCCGTCGCCGCGTACGCCCTCCTCGGCGTTGCGGGCGCCCCGGTCTTCACCGGCACGAACGTCGGCTGGGCCTTCGCCTCCTTCGGCTACATCCTCGGCTACTTCCTGGTCGCCGCTATCGCCGGCCTGGCTGCCCAGCGCGGCGCCGACCGTCGCATCGCTACCATGGCGCCGACCGCCGTCGTGTCCCTCTTCTCCGTGTACATCGCAGGCCTGGCGTGGATGATCCCCTTCGCCCACATGACCCTTGAGCAGGGCCTGGCTAAGGGCTTCGTTCCCTTCATCATCGGCGACCTCGTCAAGGCCGCCGTGGCCACCGGTGCCTTCCCGGTGCTGCGCTCCTTCTTCCGCTGATACCGCGCCTTCGAGCGTGACTCGAGTCGGCCTCGTCCCCACCGGGGGCGGGGCCGCCGTCATGCTCGCGGTACAAGGGCGGTGACATGCGCTATGGTGCGCGACGAGCGGGGTGGGCGCGGGTACCATGGGGAGGGTGAACGCTTCTGACATGCACCCCGTCCTCGTCGTCGACTTCGGCGCGCAGTATGCCCAGCTGATCGCGCGCCGCGTGCGCGAAGCCAGCGTCTACTCCGAGATCGTCCCCCACACCATGAGCGTGGCGGACATGCTCGCCAAGGAGCCCGCCGCCATCATCCTGTCCGGCGGGCCGTCCTCCGTGTACGAGGAGGGTGCCCCCTCGGTTGATCCTGCGATCTTCGAGGCCGGCGTGCCCGTCCTGGGTATCTGCTACGGATTCCAGACCATGGCCCACGCCCTCGGCGGCACCGTGGGTCGCACGGGCACCCGCGAGTACGGGCACACCGAGGCCACGGTTTCTGCGGGTTCTTGCCTGTTCGCCGGCACCCCCGACGACCAGATCGTGTGGATGAGCCACGGTGACGCCGTCCAGGGCGCGCCCGAGGGCTTCACCGTCACCGCCTCCACCGCCGAGACCCCCGTCGCGGCCTTCGAGTCGCGCGAGCGTCGTCTCTACGGCCTGCAGTGGCACCCCGAGGTGGGCCACTCCCAGTTCGGCCAGGATGCCCTGAAGAACTTCCTGTACAAGGGTGCGGGCCTGGAGCCCACGTGGACCGCCGGTTCCATCGTGGACGAGCAGGTTGCCAAGATCCGCGAGCAGGTCGGTGACGCGCAGGTCATCTGTGCCCTGTCCGGCGGCGTGGACTCCTCCGTGGCCGCGGCCCTCGTGCACAAGGCTGTCGGCGACCAGCTGACCTGCTTCTTCATCGATCACGGCCTGCTGCGCGCGGGCGAGCGTGAGCAGGTCGAGAACGACTACGCGCGCGGCATGGGTATTCGCGTCATCACGTGCGATGAGTCCGAGCGGTTCTTGTCCGCCCTGGCGGGCGTCACCGAGCCCGAGGCGAAGCGTAAGATCATCGGCCGCGAGTTCATCCGCTCCTTCGAGGCCGCCCAGAAGCAGGTCATCGAAGAGGTCGGTGCCGCCGGCGGCGAGGTCAAGTTCCTCGTCCAGGGCACCCTGTACCCCGACGTCGTCGAGTCCGGCGGCGGCGAGGGTGCGGCCAACATCAAGAGCCATCACAACGTGGGCGGCCTGCCCGAGGACATGACCTTCGAGCTGGTTGAGCCCCTGCGCACCCTCTTCAAGGATGAGGTGCGTGCGGTCGGCCGCGAGCTGGGCCTGCCCGACTACCTGGTGAATCGTCAGCCCTTCCCGGGCCCCGGCCTCGGGATCCGCATCATCGGCGAGGTTACGCGCGAGCGCTTGGACATCCTGCGCGCCGCGGACCTCATTGCTCGCGAGGAGCTCACGGCGGCCGGCCTGGATCAGGAGATCTGGCAGTGCCCGGTCGTCCTGCTCGCCGACGTTCGTTCCGTGGGGGTCCAGGGGGATGGCCGCACCTACGGCCATCCGATCGTGCTGCGCCCCGTGTCTTCCGAGGATGCGATGACGGCCGACTGGACGCGCCTGCCCTACGATGTCCTGGCTCGCATCTCCACGCGCATCACTAACTCGGTGCCCGAGGTCAACCGCGTCGTCCTCGACGTGACCTCCAAGCCCCCGGCCACCATCGAGTGGGAGTGACGCTGCGCGCCCTGTAGCCGCGAACTTAAGCACCGGCCTCGTCCCTGATTCGTGGGACGAGGCCGGGATTTGTTTATTGGGTGAGCGTGGCGAGTGCCCGGCTGACTCGGTGTGCATCGCGCGGAGATAGCCTGCCGATCCGGCCCGCAGTGCCGAGGTATGTCGGTGGCAAGAGGGCTATTCGGTCCACCCGCACGAGGGATGGTTTCGTTAGCCCCGCTGCACGCCAGTCCTTGAGGGGAGTGTCGAGTGGGAGCGAGAGCTTGTTTGAGGCGCTGGTAATCATTGCTGCCAGCAAGCCATCGTGCGACCAAGCGAGGACGAGGACGGGGCGGTACTTATATCCGCGCCCGTCGAAGTTAAAACGCGCATGCCAAATTTCCCACGGTGATGGTTGTATGTCACTCGCCGTCATCCCAGTCTCCCGGGAGCTGTGCGACGCCGTTTGAGTCCATGGTGGGCCGATAGGCGTAGCGCTCGAGCCCATCAAACGTGGGGGTCTCGGGGCGCATGTCGAAGGGTAGACCGCCAACTTCAATCGACTTGGCGAGGAAGATATTGATTGCGTCCGAGAGGCTAATTCCCCAGCGTGCATAGACGGCTGCAGCATCGGCCTTGATCTGCGCGGTTGTGCGGGTCTTGACCTCTGCGTTACGGGTGATTGTCGGCATCATCGCTCCTTTCGTCCGTTCTTATTATACCCCTGACAGGGCATCTTGCGGTCCCAGTGTGGGTAGACTCCGGGTAACGTCTGGGGTGAGGGCATCGACTGCCCAAGGGTGTCCCCCTAGTTCGTCAAGGACTGGGCAGATTCTAGGGGTGGTTACAACATGTTTTATGCCCTGAGTCGCAGTTTGAGGCACTGCTTGATCTGAGGCCAGATTCTGGCCATAATTGTGGCTAAGGTTGAAAGGAGTGGTATGTCGACACTGACTATGGGTCTCGCTGAGGCGAAGAACAACTTTTCGCGAGTGACAGCAGAGGTGAACAGGACGGGGAGGCCTGTCACGATCCTCAAGAACAACAGGCCGTGGGTGGTTATTCAACCGGCGCAGCAGTCCGAGAGCGCTGTCGATGTCGCTGTTGACTTCATGGATGCCTACGCGGACGTGTTTGAAGAGCTCGCGAAGTGAACGCCTACGGGACGAGGTTCGCGTTAGCTGTGTCCCTGATTCATGGGAGGAGGCCGGAGCTCGTTTGTTTCTGAGGTGATCATGACGCCTCGCGTCGAGTAGGGTTCGTCGTAGAGAATCGGCAGTTGTTGATCAAGGAGGACGACACGTGGATCTGCTCGCATACATGCGCTCGCAGGACACCATCACGCAGGAGGAATGGGAATGTACCTTCGAGGAGGATGCTCGGGAAATTCTTGTTCTGCTCGCTGGTGGTGCAGGTGCCGGCAAGAGGAACGGATTCTGGGACGTCTCGCACTACTTCATTGCGTATGTGGACTGCCAGACCGGCGCACTGCACACGGGTGACGGCCGGATCGTCTATCCCGTCAGCGACGAGGAACATGATGCCGGAGGAATCCTCGATCGCTTCCGTCGGGAGGCGGTGTACCGACTCAAGGCGCGCAAGAAGATCCCGCACGAGGTCCCCGAGGGTGTTACCGCCTCGTCGCAGAACCAGTTCTTGATCGTGGAGGTCATGGAAGAGGATCCCCCGTGCCCCGCACTTGACGAGGTCCTGGCTGAGTATCGCAGGCCGGTAGTCCTCAACGACGATAAGTTGGGCGAGCTTACTCTCGACAAGGACCTCGACATGTTCGAAGGGGAGGTCCTGTGGTGCGGCGAGCAGATTTGCCTGTCGCTCGAGGTCGATGCGGCGAATGAGGGCACCTGGGCTGACGCCAGGCGTGCGATGAAGGTGATGCTGGCGGAGCAGGATCGCTGGGACCGTGACATGCGTGCGAGCGCCGCACGTGAGCTCACCGAACTCGCGTGCGAGTGGCGCGAATCCGCCGACGAGGAGGTCCCCGAGATTACGGAAGAGAGCTTCGCTCGCCGGATCGAGCTGCGCAGCATCGCGATGGACGCCGACGGGTCATTTTCCGCCTACTTCGATGACGACGACATGTTCTTCGGACATTGCGTCACCGCGTACGGAACTCTGGCGGACGGGGTGACCGCGGCGAATATGGAGGGGTGAGTACTGGCTGCTGGAGGCGAGGTGATGATTCGTGGGCGTGTATGCGCCGAACCTTCTCTGGTCGGTGCCGATGCATCAGTTCCCGTGTTTGTAAGTCTCGGCTTTGTTCTCGCTTCGTTGGACCGGGCCGAGGCTGTTCTCTGATGAGGAGAGTGGACCCGAGTCAAAACAGACGTATATACACCAATCGTGATGATGTGATGTGTAAACGTCTGCAAAGGGGTGGTCTCCGTGAGGGTGGATGAGCTCGTCGACTTCGTCGCGCTCGTGGGTGGTGTTGCTTCTTCTTCTCAGCTGAAATCTGCAGGATTCTCGGCTGGACTCATTGCGCATGCTAGTGAGGGCGGTCGCATTGAGCGGCTCACTCGAGGAGTTTACTGCACTCCAGATGTCTTTGCCGATGACTTTCTTGTGATTAGTGCTCGGTGGAAAAAGAGTATTTTCTCCCATGCCAGCGCCCTGTATCTCAATGGACTGTCGGATCGTCTGCCTGTCGCACAGTCCGTGACAGTGCCGCGGGGATATAACTCTGTGAAGATGGCTCAGGAATTTCCGGGTATTCAGGTTCATTGGGTGCGGCCTGACCTATACGAACTTGGCGTAACGTGCCTTGTAACGCCTTTCGGTAACACAGTGAGGAGTTATGGTGCTGAGCGCGCAATCGCCGACCTGATTCGGGAAAGGAAGGCTGGAACTGTCGATGCTCAGCTTATGCAAGATGCTATCGGAGGGTACTTTCGGAGGGGCGAGAAGGACCTGCAAGGGTTGACTGATATGTGCTCAGCTCTTGGAGTACGTCGTGAGTTGCAGGTGTATCTGGAGGTGTTGTAATCATGGCGATTCGTAACGATGCGAGTCTGCGTGGAAAGATTCGAGCAATTGCGAAGAGAGAGGGGCTGCGCCCTCAAGAAGTCCTGCAGATGTTTCTATTTGAACATTTGCTGCTTCGTCTCGAGAAAACGTCGTATGTTGATAAGTTCATTCTCAAAGGTGGCCTGCTGATTTCTTCGATGATCGGTGTTTCTCTGCGTACGACGATGGATATGGATACAACTGTTGTTGGTATGCCTCTTGATCGCGACTCTATTGAGCAAACGATGGAGCAGATCTGCTCTGTTGATGTCGGTGACGGAATGGAATACATCTTCGAGCGGGTCGAGTCAATCAGAACAGAAGACGAATATCCAAATTGGCGTGCTCATATTATGGTCAGGTATGGAAGAATGAATGCGCCAATTTAAGTTGATATCACAACAGGTGATTCCATCGTTCCTGCGGAGGTTGAGTATCCGTATCCGATGCTGTTCGAAGATCGCGCAATAAGGCTTATGTCTTATCCTGTGGCGACGATTCTCGCTGAGAAGTTTGAAACGGTCGTTAGCAGAGGTGTTGCCAATACATGTGGGAGGGACTTCTATGACATTTACGTATTCTTGAATACTCGTGGTGATCAGATTGAATATGGCCAGGTCAATCGTGCCCTCGAGGCAACAGCGCGCAAAAGGGGAACGTCTGCTTTTGTTGCCGATTATAGAAGTCGACTAGAGAAGGTGCGGCTTTCCGATGATATGCTGGCAGTATGGGAGTCTTATGTGAGATTGGCGCCTTACGCATCCGATATTTCCTTCGATGATGTGGTGAGTGCTGCAGTGCGGCTTGGCAACTTGGTGTCTGCGTGATTCGCCATTCCTGGTAATCGGATGAAGGATTCATCATAGTTGAGTGTGAGGAGGAGGCTAGGCCTGAGATGGCGCCTCCCTCGAAGCGTAGCTGGCAGGTCGCCCAGGTGTTTAACAATGCCCTGGATGTGCATACCGCCGGGTTCTGTTCAGTGAAGGTCCTCATGCTCAACTTGGAAGAGAGTTCCGCGCGCCGAATCGCGCTGAGGGGTGTCGCGATGGAATCTGACGACATGTTTGTCGGCCACTGCGTCGTGGTGTACGGAACCCTGGCCGATGGGGTGGCCTCGGCGGTCATGGCGGGTTAGGCGGTGATGGCGGGGTACGCGTCCTATGCGTTGGTCGGAGCGGTGCTGTCCAGTTGACGAAGGAGTAGGTAGAGCCTGATCGAGGAGACTAGGTCGGCGATGGGGATGGCGTGCCCTCGCTTGTACCTCTTGGCCGTTTCGTGGGATATCAGTTGCTCGTCGCGCGCACGGGCGATCGCCGCGAACCCGTGGGTCGAGGTGACGATCATGATCATGTAGCTCCCCAGGAGCACCGGGGGGAGGACGAATGCCTGAGGGGAGGGGCCGCCTGGCGCGAACAGGTAAGCCCCCAGGACAAGAGACAACAAGCATGCGGTGAGGATGAAGGGGAGGAAGCAGAGTTTGATGACGAGGCCCCAGAATGCCAGTTCGCGGGGTGTGCGTGTGTTGCGAGAGAAGTGCGTGCAGGCGACAGTCGCCGTGGCGGAGGCAATCATCACGAGTGGCCAGACGTCGATTCGGAGTATCGGGAAGGGAGAGGGGAACACCATGGTAAAAGGCGCGCCCGTGTAGGCCGTCACGACAAAACAGAATGAGGCCGCGAGGGACGCAACTGTGGGCCAGAGGATTCGTGAGGCTCTGGGGGCCCTCGTGGTGACGGTGTTGTCGATGAGGGGAACTGATTGAGCAGCGCTGTGTGGGCGTGAGGGCTGGTTGGCGTCCTGCGCGTTGTCTCCGGCGGCGCGGTCCGGTCGGCGCAGGAGCATGTAGAGCCTGATCGAGGCGACCAAGTCGGCGATGGGAATGGTGTGCCAACGCTTGTAATTCTTTGCCGTTTCAGGGGAGATCACCTGCTCGTCGCGCGCGCGGATAATCGCCGCGAATCCGTAGCACGAAGTGACGATCATGAGAGCGTATGACAGGACGGCATAGGGGGTGAGCAGGGCAAATTCCAGCGGTAATGCCTCAGGGCGGAGGGAGAACTGGCTACCAATAAGCGCAAAGACAAAGAGGCTCACCAGGAATATTGGCAGAAAGCATACTTTGAGGACGAGGCCCCACAAGGCGAGGTCGCGCGTGCGCTCCGTGCGTACAAGCCCGAACGCGACGGCCGCATTCGCGGCGCCGAGGGCGACCAGTAGAAAGAACCACGCCACCGGAGGAATCACGTTGAAGGCCCAGCAGCCGAACAGGGTCCCCGCGGGTTCGCCCGCGTAGAACACGACGATGAACGCGATGGGCAGAACGACCCTGAGTATTTTGGACACGTGGGGACTCCCTCGTCGATCGTCGTTGATTGGAATCGAATATAGCAGTCCTCCTCCTGTGAAGATCTTGGTTTCCGTTGGTGGGTGAATGCTCCTAGCGTCTCGTCTGCGCGTGAGCGCGGCGACAGCGACCGTTGGCTGGTCAAGCCGATTGCGTAACGACGAAGAAAAGCTCGAAAACCTCAATGATGCCGATGTGCTGCCCGCCGCTCATCCCTTCGCAGGCAGAGGGCCAGGCTGATTGCTCCTGCCGCGCCGAGTGTCGCGCCGAAGGCTGCGTTCGCGGACACGTCTATGGCGGGGATTCCCCTAAGCGTGCTGCAGAGGTAGGGGAGCAGTCAGATCGTCCACATGGCGACGCCAATTATGGTCGAACCGTCCCATCGAGTCTGCGCGAACCTCCTGGTGAGATTCGCTCTCACTGTCGATGCCTAGGGGGCGTGGCCATGAACAACAAGGCCCCCTTGTTTACGCCACGAGGCCTACCCCGCCAAGCAGGGTAGGCCTCGCTAGTGCACGTGGAGCCGCTATCGACATGGTCGGTGCACGGTCGCGCCATACTCACGCGCTGGTGTGAGTGTTCCCTACCTTGTCTGGCCCTCACAAGTCTAAGACCGCTGCGCGCACTGTCAGTTTTTGTGTGCGGTGATCGCAAACTGAAGGGGCAGACGTTCGGGATGCTCGCGAAGGTGCCAGCCTCCAGCGGAATCTTGTTCCATGAGTTCTGGCCACGGGCACCATGCAGCGCGTGGGGTCTCTTCGAGTTCATCGATCACTAGCCCTGCGTTGATGAGAGCGGTGACGATCTGGCCAAGGGAGTGATTCCACTGGTGGTTTGTTGTGTGAGTAATCCGCGGCGCACCGGGGGAATCTACGTAGCTTGAATCGTCATCCCATGTCAGCGGTGCATCTTGCTCGAAGTATGGCTGCTCAATCTTTAAGCCATCGGAAATATCCTCCCCGATTGTCATGAACATCGGGTGGTCATCGCGGATGAAGAAAGTGCCGCCCGGCTTGAGTAGGGAAGCAACGACTCTTGCCCACTGAGCGATATCGGGCAGCCAACACAGAACGCCGATCGAGGTGTACACAATATCGAAGCTGTCGGACACTGCTTGACGCGCGTCGTACACGTTCGCGTGAACAAACTCTACGTCAGCGCCCGCGCGGTCGGCGATGTTGCGTGCGTGGGCAAGTGAGGCCTCGGACAGGTCGAGGCCGATGACACGCGAGGCTCCGCGGCGCGCAAAGCCGATTGTGTCCGTTCCGACGTGGCACTGCAGGTGGATAACATCTTTGCCGGTGAGATCGCCGAATCGTTCGATATCTTGGGCCAGTTCGGCGCTGATGGCCGTCGGGTCCTCGAGAAGGCGCTGGTAGTCGCAGTAGTTGCCAGACATGTGCAGCTCGGCTCGGTCGTCCCAGTTGCGCTCGTTATCGGAAAACCACTGTGCTTGGCTATTCGTTTCGGTCATTTCGTTATTGTATGCAGGTGGAATGTTGGGGAGGCGTACCCCCGCACCTCGCGCTATCGAGTCGACGCAGAAGCACGTACAGCCAGATAGCTGCAACAAGGTCTGCGATGGGAACAGCGTGCATCTTCCTGAGTCTTTTTACTGTTGCTGATGGGATTGTCTGTTCGGCCAGTAGGCGTTTTGTTGCAGCAAATCCATGGAAGGATGACACGAGCATCAAGCAGTAGACTCCCGCGTCAAGGGGGAGGATGAGGAAAAACATCAGAAAGCCGCTGACGTTGCCGTTGGAGCTATCTAGCGGAACGATGATCGTGAGAATGAGCATGATGAGGAAAATGGGGAGGAGAGCAAGCTTGATGATGAGTCCCCAAAAAGCGAGTACGCGTGGAGTGACCTTGTCTTGAGAGTGGAGTACTGTCAGTGCGCTGAAGCAAGTGGCGATGAGTAGTGCGACGATCCACGGGCCTGGCGAGAGTAGCGGCTGGATGGGGAGGTTGAGGTCGAAGCGCCACCCTGCGTAGACCATGGCGATGAAGAAGAGGGGTGCGGCGATGCGTGCAACTCTGTCCATGTGCAGCTTTCTTCATAGGGCTTTATTGGCTCGCGATGACTATAACATCGCTGTCGTGGAACGCGGCCTGCCCCGCCTGGCAGGGTAGGACTCGTCAATGCCTGATGAGTAGCTGGTGGCGGTGGTGTGATCCCTAGTGTTTTCTGTTGACACGGGGCTGGGCGACCCTATACTGAACACTGTTCATTATAGATTGTTGCAGGTAGCAGGACAGTAGGATTTCGTGCCCAAACAAGTGATCGACCCGGAGAAGCTGGTCGCCCAGGCCTACGCCATCGCCTCGCGCGACGGCATCTCCGCGCTCTCCGTGCGCAAGGTCGCCGCCGCGTGCGGCATCGCGGTCGGCTCGCTCTATGGCTACTTCCCGACCAAGGCGGACCTGACGGCCGCCGTCCTCACCCGTTTCTTTGAGGAGAACCTCTCCGACGAGCTGTGCGCCGTGCGCCCCGGCGAACGCTTCACCTCCTACGTGCGGAGATTCCGCGAGGCCCTAAGCTCCGCGCGCGCCGACATGAGCGTCGACTGGTTTGCCGAGATGCGCCGCCTGCCCAGCAGCGAACAGGAAGCCCTCGAGGCCGTGCGTGCCCCCATGCTCGCCCATATCGAGCGCGGACTCGCGCGTGTTCTCGACGCGGACGAGGCCGTGGATCGCGCGCGGCTCGTCGGCCCACTGAGCGCTGAGAGGCTGTGCCGCTACGTGCTGCGCGCCGTCTTCGCCTCCCTCATGGAGGGTGACGAATGTGAGACGCTGTTCGCCCTCCTCGACGTCGCCCTGTACAACGACACCGTAGAAGAAAAGGACGTGGTGACATGAGTCGATTCCGTATGAAGAAGCAGTCCCTGATCGCCGCCGCCGGCGTCGTCTGGCTGCTCGCCGGCCTGAATGTTGCGATCCTCGGCGTGCGTGCGGCTATCGACATGCGCGGAGTCGCCGCGATTATTGTCCTTGCGCTCGCGGGTGGCGCGGCCGCAATCTTCTGCGCGTTCCACTCGATGTTTTCCAAGCTCGTCAAAAAGAACGCCCAGCGCATCGCCGACCTGGACGGGGATCGTCACCATGTTGTGCGCTTCTTTGATCGCAAGAGCTACATGATGATGGCGTTCATGATGTCGCTCGGTATTGGTATGCGCGCCGCGGGTGTCTTCCCCGGCTGGTTCATCGCATTCTTCTATACGGGCCTCGGTCTCGCCCTGACCCTCGCGGGCGCCAGCTGCATCGCGCGCGGCGTGCGCGGTCGCGCCTGGGCGTTCCATGGGATTGACTGAGCGCTCCCTTGATCCCTGCCCCGGCCTCGTGGAATGAACTGCCTCCCGTTTCTTGGACATCGAAATTGAAGTCTAGGGAATGGGAGGCTTTTCATGTCTGTGGATCTGCGGTTGAGGCATGATCGTTTGCTTCGGGAGCAGGCGGCGGAGATGTTTGAGAGGCTGGTGCGGCCGCGTGATTACTGGTAGATGTGTCGGTGGTGGCCAACCGCAAATACCTCGATGATGAGGCGGTCGTCTTCGGTGATGCACAGGGCGCGGTAGCTGCCGATGCGGTAGCGCCACTCGCCTGATCGGTTGGCGGTGAGGCCCTTGCCGTGGACTCGTGGATCGGCGCATCCCTGAAGGTTCTTGTCGATCCAGGAAAGAATCAGGCGAGCCTCGAATCGGTCCATTTTCTTCAGTTGTGTGAGGGCTGTGTCGCTGTACTCGACGTGGTAGGACATTTATAGGCCCAGCTGCGCGAGTACCTGCTCGTGGCTGTGGCGAACGCCGTTGTCTGCGGTGATTGCTTCGCGCAGAGTGGCGAGGTCCTGCTGGTCCTCGATCTTCTCGAAGACGGCGTCTCGAACGAAGTCGGAGATTGTTTTTCCCTCGAATTCTGCGTACTTGCGCACAATCTCGGCGTCTGTCTCGTCGAGCCGCATGGTCATGGTGGGCATGGTGACCTCCTCGGCCTGAATACAACGTATTCTATTGCTTCCTGGAGCTAATGTGCAATGGTTGCCTCTTCTGTCTGGGAGGAGGTGAGGCTGATTATGGGGCCACTGCTCGATTACCGCCAGTGGCGGTATAATTGTGGCGGTAATAGGAGGTGGCTATGGTCTACGAGCCGTCTTTTGAACGCACCGACCTCATCGATGCGCTCAGCATGGAGATCGCTGAGCTCGTCGGTATGCTGTCGCCTCAAGCGCCCCTGTCGACCAGCCCCACGTTGCGTCGGGAGCTTCGGATCCGCACGATCTACTCCTCGCTCGTCATCGAAGGTAACAAGCTTGACGAGAGTGCCGTGAGCGCGATTATCGACGGCAAGCGGGTTCTCGGCGATCGGCGCGACATCCTCGAAGTTGAAAACGCGCGCATCGCCTACGATCTCATTCCTGAGCTGGATCCTCATTCAGTGGAAGATTTGCTGCGCGTTCACCGAGTGATGATGGGTGGCCTCGTCCCCGACGCCGGGCGCTTCCGCTCCGGTAACGTGGGTGTGTTCAACGGGGGTACCCTCATTCATGCTGGGACTCCAGCCGCGTATGTCCCCGAGGTCATGGGAGGCCTCTTCGATTGGCTGAGAGTGACGCGCATGCACCCTCTCCTCGTCTCGTGCATTTTCCACTTCGAGTTCGAGTTCTGCCACCCCCTTTCAGATGGGAATGGCCGGATGGGGCGGCTCTGGCACACGCTACTGTTGTCGCGGTGGCGTCCGGTGCTGGCCTGGGTGCCCATCGAGTCCGCGATCAGGAGGCGGCAGGCGGACTATTACGAGGCCTTGGCTCGCTCCGGCGCGGCCGGCTCGTGCGAGGACTTCGTGGAGTTCATGCTCGAAGCAATCAGGGAAGCCATACTTCCGTACGCGCGGCCAGAGAGTGCAGCGGACGCGGAGCGCGCCCGTGTGCTCGCTTTCTTCCGTGACAACACGCGGTCAACCGTCGCCCAGCTTGCGCAGCACCTCGGCTGCTCAAAGCGAAGCGCTGAGCGCATCGTCGCGCAGCTCAAGGAAGAAGGCGTGCTCGAGCGTCAGGGGAGTCCTCGTTCGGGTTCGTGGACTGTCCGCGTCGACCATCATTCGGCTCATTCCTAGGAAGATGAGGAGTCCGACGATGAGGTACGGCAAGACGGTGCTGTTAAAGGGTGGGGTGGAACTCCTCGTGAGGAACGCCGTCGCGTCGGACGCCCGAGCGCTGCGCGAGACCACGCAACGGACGCATGCGCAGACCGACTACCTGCTGTCCTACCCGGACGAGCAGAGCACCGACGATGAACAAGAGGCCCGCTCCCTCGAGGAAACGGAACGCAGCAGCAATGAGGTTGAACTCGTCGCCGTGATCGACGGGCGCATCGTTGGAAGCGCAGGAGTCTCAGCAGTGCGCAGTAGGCGCAAGGTCGCCCACCGGGCGCGTTTTGGGATCAGCATCCTCAAGGAGTACTGGGGGATGGGGATCGGCCGGGCGCTGATGGACGCGAGCGTCGACTGCGCGCGCGGGGCGGGCTACACCCAGCTTGAGCTCGAAGTGGTGGCGGACAACGAACGGGCGGTGTCCCTTTACCGCCGCGCAGGGTTCGAGGAATACGGGCGCAATCCCAGGGGGTACCGGTCCGCGTCTGCGGGCTACCAGGAACTCGTGTACATGAGGCTGGAACTGTAGCGCTCCGCAGGGTAGCTGGCGGTTATGTGTCTAGCTTGAGGAGCCTAGCACTCCATTTCCATGCAGGCCCGCGCGTGTGTAGCGTCTGCCATTGCCGGCAGTCACAGCGGCATGCAGAGTGGTGAGATCCTGCAGGCTCGCGAGCGCTGCTCAGTCGACGTCCTCGTGCCAGATCTGGCGCATGGGAACGCCCTTGTCGAAGGTGCGGGTGGAGCCGTCCTGGAAGGTGACCTCGACCTTCTCCTTGTCCTCATCCTCCGGATCTTCGATCCAGTCCACCCAGTCGATGGCGGGGGAGAGGGTGCCGTCCTCCCAGACGATTCGATAGCCCTCGCCCAGCAGCTCGGACATGACGTCCTCGATTTTGTCGGTGTTCACGGTGGTCCTTCCTTGCGTCGGTGCGTGGTAGCGCTGCGGGTGCGCGATTGAGAACCAGTTTAGTCACGATGCACCCTGGGCTTATTCCAAGGATCAGCGCCGGCCTCGTTTATGGGGAAAACGAGGCCGGGGCGGGGTTATGGCGCTCGGTGAGCGTCAGCGCCCTGTTGTGAGCGGCGTACCCTTGACACGTGAAGGTTCTCGTCGTTCCCATGGTTGCCCGCTCGCGGATGGGTGGACCGTGGTCGCGCGCGCAGCGCGTCGCCCGCGCCTTCCGGGATGGCGGCCACGAGGTCACGCTCGCGTGGGGAGACGACGGCAACTGCGTCGATCCGTGCGGCCCAACGCTCGAGATTCCGGTGCCCTCGCCCCTCGGACTTCCCGAGGCCATCGCCCGCCACACCTTCCCCCTCGCCTCGCGCCTCGGCCTCATGGGCCGCAAGCCCGTGCACAGCTTCGAGGAGGTCCTCTGGCTGACCGGTGCCCTCGACGCGCGCTACACGCGCGCCGCCGTCGAGGTCCTCCGCGCCCACATGCGAGCCGAGCGCCCCGACGTCGTCTACTCGGAATTCAACCTCGCCGCCATCATCGCCGCCCGCGCCGAGGGCATCCCGTGCGTGGGCAGCGGCTCGCAGCCGACGACCGCCTCCTACGCTTCCCACCCGCGTAAATCCGCGGGAATTCGACGCCTGCTGCGCGAGGTGGGAATGCCCGCCCCGGCCTCGTCCCTGACGATCCTTGAGGGGATGGCGCGCCGCTTCATCCCAAGTGGCCCGACCCTGGAACCGCGCGCGGGGGAGCGGGCCGTCTACTGCGGTTTCCTGGACGAGCCGCCCGCACTGACGCCGACGCCTCGCGATTGCGCCCTCGTCTACCTCGGTGCGGGCAGCGTCCCCGCGGGCCTGGCCGTGCGCGCAGGGCGAGAACTCGCCGAGGTGCTGAGCTGCGACGTCTACGTCGCGGGCGTGTCCGAGGCCGTCCACGCTGTGGGGGACCAGGAGGTGACCTGCGCGCCCCACTTCGACGTCGCTGAGCTCCTGCCGCGCGCCCGCGTTTTCGTGCACCACGGCGGGCAAAACTCGATGATGGACGCTCTGTCCTATGACGTTCCCCAGGTGATCGTCCCGGGGCGCGTCTTTGAGCGTCAATTCAACGCCGAGGCCGTGGAAAGCGCGCGCTGTGGCCTGACCGTGCGCGCTTCCCAGCCTGCGCTTATCGCGCGCGCTGCCCGACGTATCGTTGTCGATGAACCCGCCCTGACCTCGGGAATCCGAGGGCTGCGCGCGGAACTGTCCTCTCTGGGCGGCACCAAGCGCATCGTGCGCGAGGTCGAAAAGCTGGTCAGCTAGGCCCAGCCGCGCAGGATCGCCTCCAGGCCTCGTTCGAACTGGGCGGTGAAGTCGTAGCGGCCGTCCAGGAGATCCTCGATGAGCGGGCGCAGCGCCTGCGCGTCCTCGGGATCGAGCGCGGCGCTCGCGGCCGACAGATCGGCGGGCTGCTCGGGGGAGCCGCCCACGGGCGGAACCACCTCGGCGGCGACGAAGGCCGTCGTGTAGATCGACACCGCATTGACCAGCCCCAGCATGTCCGCATTCGGCGTGAAACCGCGCCGGGCCAGCGTCACGAACACGCGCGCCAGGAGCGACAGCTGCTCGGGCGTTGACATGGGGTGCGTGAGTAGCAGCATGACCGCGCCCGGGTGGGAGCGCAGTGTCGACGCCAAACAATGCGCGTAGGTGCGCATGTAGGTCAGCAGGGGCGAGGCCGGGGTGCCCTCGGTCGGCTCCGATGCCTCGTGCGTGGGTGTCGATTCGGGGTCGAACGCCCCGGTATCTACTTGGTCGAGGAACGACTCGAAAGTGAGGCGCCAGACCTGCTCGGCAATGCCCTCCAGGAGCGCCGCCTTGTCTGGGAAATGACGATAAAAAGCGGCCTGGGAGACGCCGAGGCGCTTTCCCAAGGACCGCAGAGACAAAGCGGAGAGCCCCTCCTCGTCAACCAAGTCGAGCGCGGTCGACAAGATGATCTCTCGCGATAGCGCGCGCTGCTTCGGCTGAGGCATGGACTCTCCGCTTCGGTGGTCGTTACTCCCTGTGATAACGGAACTGTATCAGTGCCAGCCCAGCGATCACGGCGAAGAACCCCCACAGGACGCCGATCCGCATCCCGACGTCGGCAAGTCCCGCCCCGTCCAGGCTCACCTCGTGAATCGCGGTGATCGCCCAGTATGCGGGGGACAGGCGTGCGGCGTGCTGCGCCCAATCCGGGAACGAGGAGACCGTGGAGAAGGAGCCGCCGATGCCGGCCGCCAGCATGCCGATGATGTTCGACAGTGACAGGGCCGCGTCTCGGCTGCGTGACCACAGTGCGAGCGCGACGCCGAGCGCCGACAGAACCGCCGAGAAACTGAGGAGAATCGCGGCCAGCGCGACGAGGGATCCGGTCGGCCGATAGCCGAAAACGAGAGCGCCGAGCGCGAGGACAACCGCGATCTGAACGGTCTGCATGAGGAAGGCGACCAGCGCCTTGCCCGTCAGAATGGACGCGCGCGAGGTGGGGGAGGCCTCGAGACGCTCCCACGTGCCCCACGAGCGCTCGTTGAAGAATGAGCTGATGATGTTCTGCACGGCCAGGAACGAGAAGAGGATCGCGATTGACGGCACTGCCTGCTCGGCGCCGGTGACGCCCGTGTAGCCGTCGGCCAGAAGCATCGACTTGAACGCCGGCATCATGAAGGGAATCAAGACGAGGGGGATCACCGTCAGGATGAGCGTGGGCGCCGGGTCGGTGAGCTGCAGGCGGATGTTCAGGCGGGTCATTGCCCCGAGTTGCTTAAGCTGCGACATGGTCACTCTCCTTGATGATCTGCAGGTACGCGTTGTGCAGGCTCGCCTGCGTGATGCGCACGTCCGTCAGTCGCGCGCCTTGAAGGGCGGGCGAGGCCAGGGCTTCGCCGATCCGCGAACCCGGGTCGGCCTCGTCCCCGATGAGTTGGAGGCGCCTGTCGTCGGCGTTCCACCCGTCGATCGAGGGGACGGGGCGGTCGAACTCGAGCGTGACCTCGGCGCGCGCGTGGTGAGAGACGATCTCTTCGAGCGTGCCGCTCGCGACGACGCGCCCCTCGTTCAGGATCGCGATGTCGGAGCCGAGCTCCTCGAACTCGGCGAGGTAGTGCGAGGTATAGACGATGGCCGCGCCATCCTGCGCGAGCTGGCGCACCGCTCCCAGGATCTGGCTGCGCGCCTCCACGTCCGCGCCGACGGTCGGCTCGTCCATGAACACCAGGCGCGGGCGGTGCATGATCGCCATGCCTGTGTGAAGCCTGCGCTGCTGCCCACCCGACAGGTGCGAGGCGCGCTGACCGCGTTTCTCTGTGAGGCCGAGCAGGTCCATTACCTCACCCGCGCGCGAGGCCGCCTCGCGTCGGCCGAGTCCGTGCAGTTCTCCGAAGGCCGCCAGATTCTGGGCGACGCTCAGGTCAGGGTAGATGCCCAGCTCCTGGGGTGCGTATCCGATTGACCGTGCGGCCTCGGCGGATGCGGGGCGGTGGCCGCAGATGGATGCGGTCCCAGAGTCGGCGCGGCGCAGGCCGCACAGGATCGTGATGAGCGTGGACTTGCCCGCTCCGTTTCGTCCGAGCAGGCCGAGGACCTGACCGGGTTCGACGCGCAGGTCGACCCCGCGCAGGACCTTGTGGGTGCCGTAGCTTTTGTGGATTCCCCGGGCCTCCAGGCCTGGAGTGTGTGGGTGTGACACGGTGATTCTCCCATTGGTTAACGCTGTTAACTTTGTGTCGCCAGTAAGGTTAACAGTGTTAACTTGCGTGCGCAAGCCGGTGTCGCTCGCCGGGAAAAACTGCTGATTTGCTGCGTTTTTCTGACAATCTGTCGCTGCATGGGGGAGGGAAGCGGCCCTACACTGTCCACGCTAGGCGTGAAGGAGGACTGAAAGTGCCAGGTATGGATACCTACGACGCGATCATGCTGCTGTCCTACGGTGGCCCGAACGGCGAGGAAGACGTTCTGCCCTTCATGCGCAACGCGACGCGCGGTCGCGGAATCCCCGACGAGCGCCTGCTCCAGGTCGCCGCCCACTACAAGCGCTTCGGCGGCATCTCGCCCATCAATGCCTGCAACCAGCGCCTCATCGCCGACTTGTCCGCGGAGCTTGCCAGGCGCGGGCACGACATCCCCGTTGGATGGGGAAACCGCAACTGGCATCCCTTTGTTGCCGAAGGCCTCGACGAGCTCGCGGGGGCTGGTGCCCGGCGCATCCTCGTCCTGCCCACCTCCGCCTACGCCTCGTACTCGGGGTGTCGTCAGTACCGCGAAGACCTCGCCGAGGCCGCGGCGGCCCTGCGCGAGAAGTGGGGCGACGTCGTCCTGGGGGCTGAAGACAGCGCCGACAATCCCGACGCCGACATCATCCTGGACAAGGTCCGCCCCTACTACTCGACCCCCGGCATGGCGAGCGCGCAGATCGCATCCATCCGGCGTTCGTGGGAGACTCTGACGGCGCGCGGCGTCGACCCGTCCGGGATTCGCCTGATCTTTGTCACCCACTCCATCCCCGTCAGCATGGAGGCAGGGTCCTCGCCCTTCCCATTCCGATCCGCTATCGACGAGGCCGTGGCGGCCTCGGGCGGTCACGGCGAGCGGCAGGGGGGCGCGGCGTCGTCGCAAGCGGGAACACCCGCAACCGAAATCAGCTACGTCGCCCAGCACCACGCCCTCATCGGGGCGATCATGCCCGAGCTGCGGCGCGTCCTGGGGCGCGCGGATATGGGCTACGACCTCGTGTATTGCTCGCGATCAGGACCCCCGCAGGCCCGCTGGCTCGAGCCCGATATCAACGACTTCCTCGAGGAGATCGCCGGCGACGCCGCGTTAGACGGGACGGCACCGAGCGGCGTCGTGGTCGTCCCCATCGGGTTCATCTGCGACCACATGGAGGTCGTCTACGACCTCGACACCGAGGCGAAGGAGACCGCCGCGCGCCTGGGTATTCCCTACGAGCGCGCCGACACGGTCTCCACCGACCCGGGCTTCGTGTCCTCTCTGGTCGACGTGCTCGAAGAGCGCGCCGCTCAGGCGCGAGGCGAGAATCCCGCGCGCGTGACGGTTACGGGCACCGGTCCCTTCCATACCGTCTGCCCGAGTGACTGCTGCCTCTCCCCGGCGCGCCCCGGCCACCCCGCACCCGCTGCCGGAGGTGCTCACCCCGGCGCGGTATCCGCCCCTCATTCTTCCGGTGCGCCCACCCGAGTCGCCGGTCAACCAGCCACAACCCAGGAGGACTCTATGTCTACCCCGCATCCCCACGCCGTCGTGCCGCCCGAGCAGAACCCGGAAAACCCGGGACATCCCGCAGGAGTGCCGGACCGCGTTGGTGAGCACGCCGCGCGCCACCAGGCCCGTCACGCGGGCACCGAGGCAACGCCCCACTCGCACGCTGCGCACGCCCGTGTCACCGACCCGCGTGACGCGACGGACGTCGACTTCGACGAGGTCAACAACAAGCAGCACTACGCGCTCTACTCCGTGTTCGCGCTCGGTGAGTCCCTGCCCGCCGACGACGGCGAGCGTGGCCGTATTATCGCCGAGTCCCTGGACTATGTGAAGGGCGCAGGCGCGGAAATCCGCGGCTTCTACGACGTGTCCGGCTTCCGCGCCGAGGCCGACCTGATGGTGTGGTGGCTCGACGACGATCCCGAGGTCCTGCAGGACGCCTACCACCGCCTGCGCGCCAGCGCGCTCGGCAAGTTCCTGGATCCCGTGTGGTCGTGCATGGGCCTGCACACCCCCGCCGAGTTCAACAAGCGCCACATTCCCGCCTGCTTCGGCGGCGTCGCGCCCCGCGACTGGGCGATGGTCTACCCCTTCGTGCGCTCCTACGACTGGTACCTGAAGGCCCCCGAAGAGCGCGCCCGCATCATGGCCGAACACGGCCGCAACGGCTTCGCGCAGTACCCGGACGTCAAGGGCTCGACACTGTCCGCCTTCGGCTTCTCCGACTACGAGTGGGTGCTCGCGTTCGAGGCAGACAGCCTGGACCGCCTGGAGGGTGTCATGCACGCCCAGCGCTACACCGAGGCGCGCCTCTACGTGCGCGAGGACACCCCCTTCTTCACGGGTCCGCGCGTGAGCCTCGGTGAGTGGGCGGAGCGCCAGCCCCGCGCATAAGGGCCCTTATCTGAGAGCTGGCCCCGGCCTCGTCCCTGAGAATTGGAACGAGGCCGGGGCTGAGTGCATTGTGATCGCGCGGCGTGGGCGGTGCACCCTACTTGCCTGGGAAGAGCAGCGGCAGGTTGTGTTCGACCTGGTTGGCGACCGACGAGCTGGAATGAGTCTCGCCCTCGTCGATCCACATCTGTAGGCTGGTCTGCGTCATGAGGTCGGGGTAGGCCTCGTCAAGCTCCTCGAGCTGAGGGGTCATGTCCCATAGCGCCGGATCTTCGGAGCCGACAGAGGCGAGGATTCGGAAATCGGAGGGGCCGTAGCCCTCGCGCATCGCCCCAGCGGTCATCAGCTCGGCTATCCGCTCGTCGTCGGCCCCCTCCTCGCGCCCGATCCAGGACTCGCCGGCCATCGGCATGTATCCGTAGAAGTACTGCGGGCGCAGGGCAAACACGTCCCACGTCGTCGTCGCACCCATCGAGAAGCCGCCGAACGCGCGGTGCCTGCGCGTTTCTCGCAGCGACTGATCTGATAAATCGCCGCGCGCGAACGTCGTGTAGCGTGATTCGACCGTCTTGATCAGCGTGTCGATCTCGGTGGTTGCGAAAAAGCGGTTGAGCGCGTAGTCGTCCTCGTAGTCGTCCGTCGCGAACGAGCGGTCCGGGTAATAGGTCGCGAACACGACGATGGTGGGGGCAACCTCGCGCCTGTCCTCCAAGTCGTCGACGACGGGTGCGACCGTGTCGGCCAGCCCCGCCGCGTTGCCCCACCAGCCGTGTGTCAGGTAGACAACATTCGCCGGGTGGTCGGGGGAATAGGAGTCGGGGACGTAGACGAAGGCTTCCTTGTCATACGTCGTGCCCTGGTAGTCCTGCTGGTAGGCGAGGGAGTCGATCCTGCCGTGCAAGGACGAGGCCGTGTCCAGCAGGGCGGCCACAGCCTCGGGGATGGGGTCGGCATCCTCCGAAATGGCGATGGGGGAGGGGTCTTTTTGCTCAAGCCTCGAGGGGTCCAGTGCAACCGATGCGATGCCCGCGAGACCAAGGAGGAAGAGCATGAGTACGGCCGACACTGCAAAGACGGTTGAGTTTGTCGACGATCGCCTGATCAGCCGGGTCTTCACTGTCCTCGCCTCGCGCGCATGGACTCTGCTTGCTTCATGCCCGTTACTGTAAGCCTGTTGGGGCCGTATCTCCTCGCCAGTGTGGCCGATTGTGCGTCATCCCCCTCAATCTCGCATGTAATTCCCCCTGCCGGTCTTTCGGGATTTGAATTGTAATCGTTGAAATTGCGGGGTTTGTGGGGGACCGATGGCAGGGGTGGTTGGGGAATTGTATACGGAATGTGGGGGACGATGAGGACGAGGCGGGGGAGTGGGAAGAAAGACAAGGAGCCTGAGCGGAGGATCGGGATAGTTATCGTGTTACTCTTCCGGTGTCTATCGAGAGTTGCATGGGAGCAATCATGACCCGAGACCTGACCCGTCGCGGAGACAACGAGCGTCTGGTGTTTTCTACAACACCCCTTCCTCAGCTGACGGACGTTCCCGTCGAGGGGACGTACGAGGTGAGCCTGAATGAGGGCAGCGAGCCGGACGAAACCGCAGCGTTCGAATTCGATCCCAACGCCTCGCCCGCGCAAGCCAGGGACTACGTTGTCGCCACAGCGAGCGGCATCCTTATGGGAGCTCTGAATGTCCTGTGGCAACAGGACCTCAACCTGGCCGATGCGCGCAGGCTCGGGGATGAAAAGATCGAGAAGATCGTCATCGGAGCGGCCCAGAGGGTGGGCCTGAACAAAGACAACCCGAGCATCGCAGACGCGATCCGCTTCCTCGAAAAGAGCTCCCCATTCGTGGGGGATAAGCTCACCGCCGCATTCGGTGGCAGCCTCCAGCATCACCTCCGCGATTTCTCCCATCACCCCTCGCCCGTGGGGCTCGTGTGCTCCATCCTCATGCAATTCACCGGCAAGGGGTTTGGAACCGCGACGGATGGGAGCTTCCTGATTGTCGACCTGCCCGCCGAGGCGCTCAAGGATGGGATGCTATTCGGTAGGAATAGCGAGGAGAAGTTCCTTTATGGCACCCTCAACTGGATGCTCCACCTCATCAGCGACATGGCGGGATCGAGCTCGACACCCGGCGCAGGCACGGGCATTCCTGGCCCGCTTCTCTCCTTCCTCAAGGAGGCCTCGGCCTTGCCCTTCTTCCGCGATCTGTCCATCGGTCACGAGGGTAAGATGCGGACGCTGTCGCAGTGGATTTCCAAAGCATTCAACGGCACCCTCCTGAAGGACGAGGATGGAAACCCTCTGCGCTTTGATCTGCGGACTGAGGTTGGCCTTGCGAGTCAGATCCTCACGCAGGTTCCTGCCGTCCTCGCGAATGAGTGCATTGTTCGTGGCTTCTACACGATCACTCGGTTCGTCGACGAGTTGAAGCGCTGCGACGTGTCCAGCGTCAAGGATCTGGCGCGCATCAATCCCTCGCGATTCCTGCCTCTCAACAGCCGTGCGCTCACGCGCATGCTGACCGTTGCCTCGGGTTCCTTCGTGGTCGTCAACACTGCCATCGCCGCGGTTCGCGCGGTGGTGGAAGGTTCTGCCAGTGGTGGGGTGGGAGCGGTCCCCCTGTTCTTCATGCGCCTCAACTACGCCGGGATTGGCCGTTTTGCTTTCGCCCTTCGGGCCGACAGCTCCTACATCTACGAGGACGTCGAACAGTGGTGGGAGCGGCGCCGCGCGAGCAAGGCGGGTGCGGATGTTGCCGTGTTTGCGCCCATGGGTGATGACGTGCAGCGAGTGCTCGATTCGCTGCGCATGGCGTGGCTCGAGGACGACTGTCGCCGCGACAAGAAGGATGCTGTGCGCGCGCGTAAGGAAATCCTGATCGGTGCGTGGAAGCGTCGGCAACTCGCCGCCTGTGAAGAGACGGACGCGAATTATTTCCGAGACTCTGCCGATGCCTACCGTGAGTTGAGCGCCTTGTGCGCGAGAGAGGGTGGGGAGGCTCTTCGGCTCGCCATCGCCCAGCAGTTGCTCGTGTTCGAACCCTACGTCATGGACAAGAAACTCTCGTTGTCGCACACGTGGCTTACCGATGTCTTTGTGACCGAGCAAGATGTTATCGATGCAGCAACCCTTAAACGCCTCCGGAGTGCTCGCACGTCGTACGATCGTTGGCTTTCGGGTACATACACGAGGCTGGCGGTGGGCGGCGCGGCGGCTGCCGCTGCGACCGTCGCCACGGGTGGGGTGGCCGTCGTCGCTGCTCCCGCGATTGCGGCCGCCCTGGCCGGCGAGGCCGTGGTCGGGTTGAGCGGTGCGGCGCTGACGAGTGCGAGCCTGGCCTGGGTCGGCGGAGGCTCCCTCGCTGCGGGAGGCCTCGGAATGGCGGGCGGAAGCGCGATCATCACGGGAGGGGGCGCGGTTCTGGGCCTGACGACCGCTTCCGGAGGAGCGGCGCTCGTGGGAGCGCTGAGCAAGGACTACGCCGAACATGTGAAGCGAGGGTGTGTCGAGTGGCTCGCCCAGTGTTCGGTGCTTGTGGAGGAAACGCCGACACTGGCCTTGAGGACTATCGAGGAGTCGAAGGCGCGTTTGGAGCGTGCGATCGATGCTGATAAGCGCACGATTGAGACCCTGAAGGGGGCGAAAGAACGAGATCAGAAGAAGCTGAGGAAAAGCCTGGAAAAGGGGGTTTCTCACCTCGGCTACGCCGTGGCCGAGCTGGGCAGGCTGGAAAAGAAAGCGCGTCAGGCATCCCTGGAGAGCGGCGACCTGGCGCCCAGCGCGAGCTCCGACGTCGCCTGTGCTGGGCGCTCTCGCGCGAACCTCTAGGAGGCGTCGTAGATCTCGCGGGCGGCCAGGACTTCGCCCGCATGATTGTTGACCCAGTCGCGCAGGGCCAGGATGGGGTCGGTGAGCGTGCGTCCCAGGGGGGTTAGTTCGTAGGTGACCTGCGGCGGTATGGAAGCGACGACCTCGCGTGTCACCAACCCGTCGCGTTCCATTGAGCGCAGCGTCTGGGTGAGAACCTTCGCGGTAATCCCGCCGACGGCCTCGCGCAGCTGTCCGAAACGCAGTGGGCCGGCTTCGAGGTTGGCGACGATGAGTGGCGTCCAGCGGTCGGTGAGGTGGCGCAGCACCGTGCGCGATGGGCAAGCGGGGGCCATGACGTCGTAGTTGTCGGTGCGCAGAGCGGTGAGTTTTCCTGCGGGTTCTGCACAAGTGGCTGGCGCATGCAGTGTTGGCGTGGTGGCCTGTGTGTGGGTCCTGCTCATCTCCACCTTCTGAGTTGTATCTACTGAGTCACAGATTCTATTAGTTACCTTGAGGTATCTGGTTTCTAAAAGATACTTTAATGTCATCAGGCCACACCGGCAAACGAACTGAAGGAGTTCTCATGAAGATCAACGTTATCGGAGCGACTGGCATGGTCGGCACGCAGGCAGTTGCCGAGGCGGCCGCCCGCGGACACGAGGTCGTCGCCTACTCTCGCTCCGGCAAGGCTGTCGAGGGAGCGGCTCGTGCCGCCGCTCTGGACATGGCTGATACCGCGCGCATCGTCGAAGCAGTCAACGGCGCCGACGTCACCATCATTGCCGTGTCCGCAGGTCGTGGGGGTCAGGATCCCCAGCCTGTCATCGATGCCTACCGTGCGCTGATCGCCGCGCAGCCTGCCGCTCGCATCATCGCCGTTGGTGGAGCTGGCTCGCTCAACGCCGACGAGGCAGGCACCCTCATCAAGGACACGCCGTCCTTCCCGGCGGACTACTACCCCGAGGCCAACGCATTCGCCACCATTCTTCAGGAATTCCGGAACTCTCACGGCGTCGACTGGACTGTCGTGGCGCCGTCCCCCGTGATTGTTCCCGGCAAGCGCACCGGTGAATACGTGACCGCCGATGACGTGCCGGCCGGCGAGGGAGTGTCCACCCAGGACTTCGCTGTCGCCCTGATCGACGAGGCGGAGAACCCGACTCACCGTCAGGCCCGTTTCACCGTCGCCTCCAACGGCCTCGCCTGAGGCTCACTGTGCGCCGCGGAATCGCCCGCCCGTCGCCTCGATGTGGGCGGGTGGGCATTCCGTGGCCTGTGATCTATCAGCTGTCGGCGGTCGCGCGCTCGCGGGACGGGCATACCCTGGAGGCATGACGCCCGAGATTACCGACCCAGCCATCCGCGCAATCGCCGAGGAGATCGCCGCAGACCCAGCCAACGCCTCGTTCACGAAGCGAGGCGTGCAGCCGCTGTTCTACGCGGGACCTGAGTGCCGCATCATGATCGTCGGCCAGGCGCCCGGGCGCGTCGCCGAAGAGACCGGCATCGTGTGGAACGACCGCAGCGGCGACCGGCTGCGCGACTGGATGGGCATCGACCGCGATACGTTCTATCAGTCGGGCAAACTTGCGATCGTCCCCATGGACTTCTACTTCCCGGGCACCGGAAAGAGTGGCGACCTGCCTCCGCGCAAGGATTTCGCCGACACGTGGCACCCGCGCCTGCTTGAGCTCATGCCGCACCTGGAGATGACGATCCTCGTCGGCGCGTACGCGACCAGGCGCTACCTGCACCTGCCCTCCTCGGCCTCGCTGACCGACGTGGTGCGCGACTACAAGCAGTATCTGCCCACCTACTTCCCGCTGGTCCACCCCTCGCCGCGCAACCAGATGTGGATGAAGAAAAACCCGTGGTTCGCCGCTGACGTGCTGCCCGATCTCAAGGACCGGGTCTGCGCGCTCCTGGCCTGACCGTTATACGTGAGAGGCGACGTATAAATGTACGGCGGCTCCTACGTACGTTCAGCGCCCTCGGGTTCACGAGGTCGGGGCGGGGTATGGCGCTCCGCCTCGGCTCGCGGGTAGCACACTGGTCCCATGGACGATCTGCGTATTCCCGCTGCGCCCGGTTGCCCGCGCGGCCTTCTCGTGCCCGCTGGGGAGCTGGTCGAGCGTTTCTCGCACGCCTCGGGCCCCGGCGGACAGGGCGTCAACACCGCGGACTCGCGCGTCCAGCTGAGTCTGGACCTGGGCTCGACGAGCGCCCTCAACGAGAAGCAGCGTGAGCGCGCCCTGCGTGAACTGGGGGAGCGCCTGGTCGGCACCGTCCTGACCGTCACCGCCGCCGAGACCCGCTCCCAGCGCCGCAACCGCGCCGCCGCCCGCGAACGCCTCGGCGAGATCCTGCGCGCGTCGCTGGTTCCGCCCACCCCTCGCCGCCCCACGAAGCCGACGCGCGCCTCGAAGCTGCGCCGCCTGGATGCCAAGAAGAGGCGTTCGGAGGTCAAGGCGCGCAGGCGTCGCCCCGACGCCGATTAAAACAGGGACGAGGCCGGGGCTGGGTCAGCCCCACGGGCTCCCGTCGGTGCGCCAGCCGATGAACACCCACGTGACGGGCAACGCGTAGTCGAGGACCCACATCTGCGACGTCTCCCCAGACGGGGATTCGGCTGCCCGGCGCACGATGTGCTGGGCCGAGTAGGCGTCGAACAGTCGCTGCTCGCGTGCGGTGAACGGCTCGGGGCCGGCCAGGCGGCGCAGGTCCGCGCGGGCCTCGTCGAAGGAAGAAAAACGCATCGGACGGAAGGTCCGTGTGGTCGCGAAAGCCGGGATCCGCCCCAGGGATGTGAGTGCGCGGGTTACGTCGCGGACGACGCGTGGGCGCTTGGCCGTGCGCCCCAGGTAGGTGAGTAGGCGAGGGTCGCGGGAGGGGAGCAGGCTGTCGGGCACGACGACCGCCGCTCTGGACCTGGCCGCAGAGTTGAGCTTGGCGACGAAGGGGCCCACGGCCTCGGCCATGAGGGAACGGGAGGCGAAGGCGACATCGACGCTGTCGGTGCCGAGACCTGCCGCCTCCCAGTCGTCTTCCCATGCCAGGAGGTGGGATGTGATGGGCAGGTGCTCTGCGGCTGCGCGCTCGTCGAGGATGGCGAGCATCGCCTCGGCGAAGTCGCAGCCGTGGACGCGGTGCCCGGCGCGGGCGAGGGGGACGGCGAGTGTGCCCGTCGCGCACCCCATGTCGAGGACCTCCTCGCCCGCTTCGAGCGCGAGCAGATCGAGGAGCCATCGCTCGTAGTCGCTGGTCGCGTCTCTCGTGAACGTTGTGGCCCGCTTGTTCCAATAGGCCTGCGAGTCTCGGTTGATTGTGCTGTTCTGTGTTGACATGAGGGCCCTTCACTGCGCCTACTGTTATGAGCCTCACGAGAGGTCTTGCACGTATAATGTCATGCAAAAGGAGGCCCTGTCGTGAGCGAAACTGAGATCGGCGCGCGTCGTTCGGCGCTGCTGATGCGGCTTCGCGACGAAAAAGATGCAGGTGTGCGTGGGGGCGTCTACCACCGCCTACAGGTGGAGATGACCTACAACTCCAATCACATTGAGGGTTCTCAGCTGTCCGAAGAACAGACCCGACTTATCTTCGAGACGGCGACTGTTGGCGGCGAGGGCCTGAGAGTCGATGACATTATCGAGGCGCGGAACCACTTCCGCGCTATCGATCGCGTCATCGAATGCGCCGGAACTCCTATCGGCGAGGAATATGTGAAGGATCTGCATCGCATACTCAAGCAGGGGAGCAGCCAGGCTGATCTTGATTGGTTTGCGGTCGGCGATTACAAGCGTCTGCCGAACGAGGTCGCAATGCGTGAGACGAGCGCGCCCGCTGATGTTGCTGAGCATATGCGGCCTCTGTTCGAGTGCGTCAACGATGTTGATTCTCTCGCGCAGATCCTGGACTGGCATGTGCGCTTCGAACGCATCCATCCTTTCCAGGATGGTAACGGGCGGGTTGGTAGGCTCCTCATGCTTCAGCAGTGCCTCGCCGCGGGAGTCCTCCCGTTCATCATCACCGACGATCTGAAGGCCTGCTACTACCGAGGTCTGGAGAGGTGGGGTGACGAGAATGGTTTCCTTATGGATACGTGCCTGAGTGCGCAGGACCGTTTCGCGGTGATGCTCGATTACTTCCGGGTCCCCTACGAGCGTTCGGATAACTAGCCATCAGTTGTCGGCGAGGAAGGGATTGTTGCTGTCCGGTGGGCGGGCCGGGTGGATCGGGGGCGCTGGGCCGGGTTAGCCTGGGTGCATGACACTCACCGCTGAGATGAACGACTTTTCCGTCCTGGCCGCCTCCCGTCGCTCGACCCGCGCCTTCACGGATCGCGAGATGCCCGCTGGCGTTATCGACGCGATCCTCGCTGACGCGACGACGGCGCCGTCCTGGTCGAACACACGCGCTTTCCGCGTCGCGATCGCTTCCGGTGCGCGCGCCCAGCGCCTGCGCGAGCGCTTCGGGAAGCTGTTTGACGAGGAGGTCGAGGCCCACGCCCGCAAGGCCATCGACCCCGACGTGGAGATTCCCGTCCCGGATGGCGACTTCCCGGTGCGCAAGCGCTATCCAGACGAGCTGCGTCCCGCCCAGATCGAGGTCGCGAAGCTCCTGTATGGCACCTACGGCGTGGAGCGCGCCGACATTGAGGGGCGTAACCGTGTCAACCGTCGCAATGTCATGGCATTCGATGCGCCCGTCATGGGTTTTGTCTTCGTTCACGAGGACATGCTGCCCTGGAGCGCGATGGACGCTGGCCTCATGCTTCAGACCCTGTTCCTGTCCGCCAAGTCGCGCGGCATCGACTCGTGCCCGGTCGGCATCTTGGCCACCTGGCGCGCCCCCGTCGATGAGGAGTTCGAGATCCCCGAAGGCTACAAGTTCATCACCGGCTTCGCCCTCGGCTACGCCGATCCGGACGCGCCGATCAATTCGATGCAGGCGCCGCGCCCGTCGATCCAGCTCCTCGAAGGTAAGTAACGCTACGAGCGATACACCTGCCGACGGTGTGCGACGCGCACGACCGTCACAACGAGGACGTCGTCTTCGATGGAGTAGATGACTCGGTAGTCACCGACGCGGATGCGCCACGCGTTCTCCGTGCTCGCGAGCTTCGTGACCCCGTCGGGCGAGGGGAACTAGCGAGCGATTCGATCGCGTCCAGTAGGCGGGTTCGCACCGGGCGGTCCAGCTTGCGTACCTGGCGCGCCGCCGCCGAGGTGAATTCGATGCGGTACATCGCTAGTCGTTGAGTTCAGCGCGCAGGTCGGCCAGGCTCACGCGCTGCCCGTCGTCGTTGCGCGCTGCCTCCCGGAACGCCGCAAGATCGCGCGCGTCCTCGAGTTCTTCCAGGGCCAACAAGTCGTCGACGCCAATCACGATCGCAGTGAGGCGGCCGTTTTTCGTCACACCAATTCGTTCGCCGCCGTAGGACGCTCGTCCGAGGACGTCGGAGAGGTTCGCGCGCAGCTCCCGAGTCGATAGGGTTGTGGCAAGTGTGTTCATAGTGTCAGTTTAGTACCTTGTGTACACGTCTGTGTCTGGATGAGCCTTCCTGGGCGTGAACAGTTTCACACGGACATATGTGGCACCCAGGTGAGCGTCTACCGTGGAGCGGGGCTTCGGTCTCGTGAAACGTTCACAATTCGTGCGCGGTGGTTCGATGCTGCGTATCGGTGAAGCTCGTCGTGCCGGTCATATTGATGGTGTGTTGATTGCACTGGTCCTCGGCGCGGATGCTCTGGCCCTGTACCTTAATGTGGATCGAATGTGGGGCTTCGACGCCCGTGGATCGGGGCAGGTAGGTTCCTGCAATCTCGACTGAGACCAAGATCTCAAAGCGCCGTTTTCGTGGGATTAGGTTGAGTGTTAGGTATTTAGTCCCGTTTGTACAAGCTTAAGTAAGGCTATCTTTAATCAATTATAAGTATTTCTGCATAGAATGGCGGCAGGCGCTGTCAAACCAGCGCTTGCCGAGGAACTAGGTCGTCCCTCGGTGCATGTTTGCGATCGGAAGGACCGCCATGTCAAAAAAGTACCTCTCTGTTGCCTTTGCTTATGTGGGCGTTATCGTCGGCGCGGGACTGGCCAGCGGCCAGGATTTGCTCCAGTACTTCCTCTCCTTCGGTGCCACCGGATTGATTGGAATCGCCGCCCTGGGAGTCCTTAACATCATCTTCGGTGTTGTTGCCCTGCAGCTGGGTTCCTACTTCCGCTCCGGCCACCACGATGAAGTCTTCGAACGCATCACCCATCCGGCCGTGCGCCGCGTTATCGACGTGGTGCTCGTCTTTTCTGGTTTCGCGATGGGCTTCGTGATGCTCGCGGGCGCGGGCGCGAACCTTGAGCAGCAATTCGGTCTGCCTGCGTGGGCTGGCAGCGCGGTGTGCGCCGGCCTCGTGATCCTCACCGCTTTCCTGGATTTCGACCGAATCATGAAGGTGATCGGCGTCTTCACGCCCATGATCGTCATCGCGATCGTCATTCTCGTCATCTACTCGCTGGCAACCCCGCACCCGAGCGTGGCCGAGCTGAACGCGACCGCCACGAAGGTCACCCCGGCTCTGCCGAACCTGTGGTTCTCGGCGATCAACTACTTCGCGCTGTGCGTCGTCAACGGTATCGGCATGGCCTTCGTGCTGGGCGGCTCGGTGCTGCGCATCCGCGAGGCTCGCCTTGCTGGCCGTATCGGCGGCGCGATCATCGCCCTGGTGATTGGCGGCGATGCCCTCGCCCTCTACATGAACATGGACCGCATCTGGGACGTCAACGTGCCGGCCCTCGAGATTGCGCGCATGATTCACCCGGCCTTCGCCTTCGTCTACACCCTCATCATTTTCGCGCTCATCTACAACACGGTTTTCTCGCTCTTCTTCGCGACGGCGCGTCGTTTCTCGGGTGGGTCGACAAAGCGCATGCGCATCGTCCTCATGGGCGTCGTCGCGCTGGGCTATGCGGCCTCGCTGATGGGCTTCAAGAAGCTGATCGGCGGCATGTATCCGATCATCGGCTGGCTGGGCGTCGCGCTCCTGGTGGTCCTGGCCGCGGGCTGGTTGCGCGAGCGTGCGGGCGTCTCGCACGAGGAGAAGCTGCGCCGCACGCTCATTCGCCTCCTGGTCCACAAGCACGCCGATCACCTGGAGTACACGGACGAGCATCGCGAAAAGGCCCGGGAGCTCTCCCGAGCGTCGGTTGCGGACTCCAAGCAGCTGCGCCGCGACGCCAGCGCGCTCGCCAAGGATATTGCCGATCGCAAGCCCAACGCCTCGCCCTCCGAACTGGTTACGCAGGGCGCGGGTGAGGGCTAACGCGCGGATCGCGCGCCGGGCGGCCCGTCGACGAGGCCTCGGCGGCCGAGGCGATCAGGGCAGGTCAGGTGCGTGGCTGACTCACGAAAGGGACGAGGCCGTGGCTGCCTCGCGCTCGAGGAGCCAACGTTTCAGGGGGGCACCTCCCGCATAGCCGCCCGGGCCGGTAGACGCGACCACGCGGTGGCAGGGACGAATGAGGAGCAACGGGTTGCGTGCCACCGCCCCGCCGACTGCGCGCGCCGACGCGGCGACCCCAGCCTCGCGCAGGCGAGACGCCAGCTGGCCGTAGGTCATTGTGTGCCCGTAGGGAATGGCGCTCATGGCCTCCCAGACGCGGAGCTGAAACTCGCTGCCCACGGGCGAGAGCGGAACGCGGGCGGGGGAGGGGACCCTCCAGGCGAAATAGTCGTCCAACCAGGACGCGGCCGCAGCCAATGCGGCCGCGTCCTCGTCTCTTCCAAGGCCCGCGTCGCGCCCGCAACCATCGAGGGAGGACACCGACTGCGCGGAAGCGGCCACGGCCTCGTCGATGCCATAGGGAGAGCCGAAGAAGCGCTGCCCGGCCACCCACAGGCCCACGAGCGCGCCGCCCCGCGCGGTCAGCGTGAGGCTACCGATGGGGGAGTTGTAGGTGGCGAGCGTCGGGTCAGAACTGCTCGGGGTGATCGCGGTAGGCATACGCCCACACTGTCACGGCGACGGTGACCGCGCGAGTCCAAGCGTCACGCACGGCGCTCAGCTCTTCGCCCTCGAAGCCCTCTGCAAGGAGACGGTGGCCGACCTCCACGGTCGGGGCGATAAAAGCGAGCACATAGCGCAGGGGCACGAATGGCGTCGAGTCCGCCCCATCCGTCGCGTTCTTCGCCGCAGACATATGCCGTGCGCCGATCAGGTACTGGTAGTCCAACCACGCCTGATCCCGCTCGCGCGTGCACATGTCGATGATCCACTGGGCGAATCGAGGCTTTGAGGCCTGCGCGTACTCGGGGTTCGGCTGCCCGTCCGGGTGCGCGGAATGTGCTGCCAGATACGTCTTTTGAGCCAAAATCCCACGCCACGTGTCGACCATTTCCATGGCATGGGGCGCCAGGATGGGTTCTGCTCGTGAGAGCAGCTCTGCGTCACCGGGCTGGACGTGAGCGGCAGCCTCAATCTGGCGTAGATCATCGAGTGTGAGCGGGGACGTGGGGACGGCATCCGTGCCGTAGGCGTACCCCGACGAGTGTTCGTAACCGGTCATCAGAACCTCCTTGAACCGATGCGTTCATGATAAAACGTGCTCTGCGTGTGTGCATCTGTTTGATCTCCGGGGCTGGTGTGGAGAGCAGGTGGGCGGTGAAGTGCTCCGCGCGAGTTCGCGGCGCGCGTAGCCGCTGTGGCGAGATGGTGACGACGCCGGTGGGGGTTGCTCGCAATACAATTGGTGTGTGGACCCCCTTCTTATCGCCCTGGCCGGAATGCTCATCATCGTGGCATGTCAATTCGTCGCGCCCAAGGTGGGTGTGGCATCCCCCCTGATCCTTCTCGCCGTCGGCCTGGCGATCGGCTTCCTTCCGCAGGTGGGGGCCATCGAGATCGAACCGCACATCGTCCTCGAGATGGTGCTGCCGCCCCTGCTGTTCTCGGCGGCCGTGCGTATGCCGACCATGGACTTCCGGCGCGAGATGCAAGCCGTCGCGATGCTCGCGATTCCCCTCGTGTTCCTCTCCGCCTTCGCGGTCGGCTTCGTCATCAACTGGCTGGTCCCCGCGATCTCCCTGCCCTGGGGCGTCGCGCTCGGCGCGGTCCTGTCCCCGACGGACGCGGTCGCCATCTCGATCGCGAAACGCTCCGGCGTCTCCCACCGAATCATCACCGTGCTCGAAGGCGAGGGACTCTTCAATGATGCAACCTCGCTGGTCCTGCTCTCCGCAGCGATGAGCGCCGGTCTGGCCGCCGACGAACACGCCCTCAACCCGGGCCTGCTTATCGGCAAGGTGGCCATCGCCCTCGGTATCGCCGCGGGTATTGGCTGGGTCGTTGGCGAGGTCGGCGTGCGCCTGCGCGCCCTCATCAAGGACCCTTCCGCCGACACCGTCTTCTCCTTCACCATGCCTTTCATCGCCTCGATCCCCGCCGAGCACCTGGGAGGCTCCGGCCTGGTCGCGGCCGTCGTCGCCGGCCTGGTCGTCTCGCGCCGACGCGCCGCCATGATCTCCGCGGCGAACAGGCGATTCTCCCAGCAGAACTGGCAGACCATGACGCTCGTCTTGGAGAGCGGGATCTTCCTGACGATGGGCCTGCAGGCCTTCGGCATTGTCGAGGAGACCGCCGCGTTCTCCGGTGGCTTGGCCTTCGCGGCCTTCCTCGCCGTCACCCTCGGCGCGCTCATCATGGTCATGCGAGCCATCTTCATCGCCATCATGCTCGCCTGGCTGGATCACCGACACAAGCGCCGTCAGCGCCGCTACGAGGCCGAGGCCGCCCGCATTGAACGCTTCGAGAAGCGCATGCACAAGGCGAGCGAGGTCGATGCCGACATGCTTGAGGCGCGCGACCTGAGTCCCGAACGCTGGGAAGAGGCGCTCAACCACTATCGCCGCCGACTCAAGCGTCGCGCGCGCCGCAACGCCATGCGCGGATCCGACCTGGATTACTTCGAGAATGAACCGCTGGGCCCGCGCGAGGGCAGCGTCATCGTCTGGGCGGGCATGCGCGGAGCGATCACCCTGGCCGCCGCGCAGACCATCTCGACGCACGCCCCGATGCGCGCGCTGCTGCTCACGATCGCCCTGTTCATCGCGGCGGGGGCCCTCATCATCCAGGGGCTCACCCTGCCCGGCCTCATCCGCATTGTCAAGCCCCAGATGGCCTCGGGCGACATCTCCGAGGAGGAGCGCGCAAAGCTCTTGACAGTCATGGGTTCCGCGCTGGTCGACACAGCCCTGGCCCAAGCGATCCACGAGGTCGACGGCCAGACCCTGCTCTCCGCCGGCGTCTCTCGCACCCTGTCGCGCATCGGGCACGCGGTCTCCACAACCGACGAGGCCGAGGGGACTCGCATCGCGCGAATGGCCGACCGCGTCTTGACCGATATCCTCCAGGACGGCGCTGCTCACGCAGGGGCGACGCGCGACGGGCTGTGCCCCGAATGTGCGGACGACGACCTCGAGACCGCTGCCTCCCCGGGTGTGGCTCCTACGAGTGAGGCCAGCGACGATGAAGGCAACGCCACCGTCGACATGAGCGAGGAGGAGGTCGAGCGCTCCTTTACCCGCGAGCAGATCCGCGAACTCGCCCTCGAGGCCATCCACGCCCAGCGCGACGCCCTCCTGCAAGCCCGCGACGAGGGAGTCTTCTCCTCGGCCGCCCTCGAAGGTGCGCTCGCCAGGCTCGACAACGAGGAAATCCTCCTGGTCTCCAGCCGAGGCTCGGAGCACTGAGAGGCGTCCAGGCCGCGCGCGAAAGCGGGCCGCGCCCGGCACAGGGGCGGCCCAGCGGGAGCAGCACTCCCCGAAAGCGGCGTCAGTCGGTTGTCACCCGCGACGCGTAGGCCGGGTCATCCGTCACCGAATTGAGGGCCTCCTCCAAGCGCTGCGGCGCCACGATCCCGTCGCGCGCCAGGACCCGGTAGGTCTGGTCGGCCTCGTGCGTGCGCATGTTCGTAACCTCAAAGCCGTTGCGCTCGTAGAACGCCAAGCGGCGCACGCGCTGCTGGTAGTTCCCGGCCTCGCGCACGACCGGCTCGATCTCCAGCAGCTGGGGCACATCCCCGTAGCGCTCGCGGAAGTGGGTGAGGATGCGCGAGCCGTAGCCAGCGCTGCGCATGCGCCCGTCCACCGCGAGGAAACCCAGGTAGAACAGGTCATGAAAGGCGAAGGAAAAGGTCAGGGCGACCACGTTGTCCGCCCCGGTCTCGCCGGCGGGCAGCGAGTCGTCAACCCACGCGACGAAGGAGACTTCGTCCAGCTCGGCGCTCTCCAGCAGCTCGGGCAGCGGGATCTGCTCCTCGGGCGGGAAGGAGCGGTCGTAGATCTCCTTGACTTTGTCGGTGATCGGCCCTTCGTTGGGCACCGGAATCTGAGTGAGGTCGGTCATGGGATCAGTCTAGCCGCTCGGTCTCGCGCACCCGGGTAGGCAGTCGATGGACGAGGCCAGGGCAGGGCTTTGGGGACCGCGATGTGATGTGGGAGATACCAGTTCAGGGGTTCATCAGGGAGCGATCAGGGGTCACTCAGTGACCATCGGCGCTCAGACACGCCGTTCGCTCACCTAAACTTGTAGAGGTTTCAACAGCAAATGTGAGGATGAAGCGTGCTAGAGCTCAAGGAGATCGTCAAGGCCTACCAGACCGCCAACCTGGTGCAGGTGGCGCTCAACAAGGTCTCCGTGGCGTTCCGCGACAACGAGTTTGTAGCCGTGCTGGGCCAGTCCGGTTCCGGCAAGACGACGATGCTCAACGTCATCGGCGGCCTCGACCGCTTCCAAAGCGGCGACCTCGTGATCGACGGCATCTCCACGAAGAACTACAAGGCGCGTGACTGGGACGCGTACCGAAACAACCGCATCGGTTTCGTCTTCCAGGCCTACAACCTGATCCCGCACCAGAGCGTCCTGGCCAACGTCGAGCTGGCCCTGACCCTGTCGGGCGTCTCCCGCTCCGAACGACGTAAGCGCGCCCTCGACGCTCTGGAACGGGTCGGCCTGAAGGATCACGTCCACAAGAAGCCCTCGCAGATGTCGGGCGGCCAGATGCAGCGCGTCGCCATCGCGCGCGCCCTCATCAACGACCCCGAAATCCTGCTGGCCGACGAGCCCACCGGTGCTCTCGACTCCAAGACGAGCGTGCAGGTCATGGACCTGCTGCGCGACGTGGCCCGCGACCGCCTCGTCATCATGGTCACGCACAACCCCGAGCTGGCCCACCAGTACGCCACACGCATCGTCGAGCTCGCCGACGGCTCCATCGTCGCCGACTCCGACCCCTTCGTGCCCGCCGCCGAGGACCGCCGCGAAGCCAAGCCGGCGCGCCGCACCTCCATGGGCTTCCTCACCGCCCTGTCCCTGTCCGCCAACAATCTGATGACCAAGAAGGGCCGCACCCTCATGACCTCCTTCGCAGGGTCCATCGGCATCATCGGTATTGCCGCGATCCTTGCGCTGGCCAACGGCACGAACGCCTACATCGCGCGCACCGAGGAAGAAACTCTCGGCTCCTACCCTCTCACGATCCAAAAGACCGGCGTCGACATGACCGCCGCCCTATCCGTCTCCGCCTCGGACTCCGCACAAGCGAAAACAGCGCCCGACGGGAAAGTGGGCGTGTCCAACATGCGCACCTTCGCGGACACCATCCGCGACGCCAAGACCAACGACCTGGCCTCCCTCAAGGTCTTCCTGGACAACAACGGCGGCGGCATCGAGACGATGACCAACGCCATCGAATACGACTACGACGTGATCCCCCAGATCTACCAGTCCGACACCTCCAAGACGACCGTGCAGGTCAGCCCCGACCAGTCGATGAAGCAGATGGAGGCCGGTTTTGGCTCCGGGGCCTTCTCTTCAATGATGGTCACCAACCCCTTCTACCAGATGCCCGCCACAACCTCGCTGTACACATCCGCGTACACCGTGGTCGCCGGAAACTGGCCCACGGGCGCGAACCAGGTGGTCCTGGTCCTCGACGAGGACGGCAACATCCCCAACCTCTTCGAATACACCCTGGGTCTCAAAGACCACAAGGAATTCGACGACCTCATGCGCAAGTACTACCAGGGCGCCCTCGGTGGTAATTCCCAGTCGGGCGCGCAGTCCGGCGCCCAGTCCGGGACAGCCAACGACGCTACCTACGATTACTCGACGATCCTGGGCACCACCTTCCGCCGCGTCAACGCCTTCGACAAGTACACGTGGGACGACACCTACAAGGTGTGGACCGACCGCTCCAACGATGCTGACTACATGAAGAAGCTCGTGGACGGCGGCCAGGAACTGACCATCGCCGGTATCGTCAAGCCCAACTCCAACAAGGGCGGCGCCCTGCGTCAGGGCATCGCTTACACGCCCGCCCTGACCTACCAGATGATCGAGGAAGCCGCTGCCAGCCCCATCGTCAAGGCCCAGCGCGCCAAGCCCGACGTCGACGTCTTCACCGGGAAGACCTTCAAGGAACTGGCAGACAACCAAAAGAGCCAGTCCGGCGGCTTCGACATGTCCTCCCTGTTCACGGTCGACGAGACCAAGCTGTCGGCCGCATTCCAGATCGACCCCGACAAGATGCAGATGGACCTGTCGGCCATGGACTTTTCCGGCATGGACCTGTCCAGCCTTGACTTCTCCACCCTCGACATGTCGGGCATGGACCTATCTAAGCTCGACCTGTCCGCCCTCGTCCCGCAGTCTGGCGCCCAGTCCGGCCCGGCCTTCGACCTGTCCAACCTCAACCTGGGTGACCTCACCAAGGACCTGCCCCAGCTCGCCGACGTCGACTTCGCCACGATCATCAACTCCGCGCTCGCGGACGGCGCCGTGAAGGACGGGGCCGGCGACTACCTGGCCACCCAGGCCAGCGAGATCGCGCAGGGCTTCCAGGAGTACGCTCAGAAGCAGATCGAAGAAGGCGGCACGACCGACTTCGCGACCATGGCCTCGAACTACTTCACCCAACCCGAGGTCCTCGAGAAGATCCGCACGGCGGTGACCTCCGACCAGGTCGTGGACGCCGACAAGCTCAGCGCCAACCTGATCAAGGCCATCGGGGACGACCCGGCCCTGGCGAAGATCGGCACCGACATCTCCACCCAGGTCATGAACGCCATCTCCACGCAGATCGCGACGCAGCTGGGCGCGACCCTCACGCAGGGCGTGGGCGCAGCCATCGGGGCGGTCATGCAAGAGACGATGACGACCGCGATGACCCAGATGATGACGCAGCTCTCCGGCGCGATCAGCACGCAGATCGGCACGGTCATGGACCAGTTTGCAACCAACATGTCCAGCGCCTTCTCGATTGACCCGAACGCCTTTGCCGAGGCCTTCAAGTCCAACGTGGACGAGAAATCCCTCGCGGCGCTCATGGCGACCATGTTCTCCACGAACGTTCCGACCCTGGATACGAACCTGAGGAACCTGGGGTGGGCGGACATCGCCTCGCCCTCCAACATCTCGATCTACCCCAAGTCCTTCGCGGACAAGGATAAGGTCAAGGCGGCACTGGACACCTACAACAAGGACAATGAGGCGGCCGGCGCCTCCGACAAGGTCATCACCTACTCCGACGTCATGGGTACTCTCATGAGCTCGGTGACCAAGATCGTCGACATCATCTCGTGGCTGCTCATCGCCTTCGTGTCCATCTCGCTCGTGGTCTCCTCGATCATGATCTCGATCATCACCTACATTTCGGTGCTCGAGCGTCGCAAGGAGATCGGCATCCTGCGCTCGATCGGCGCTTCCAAGGGCGACGTGTCCCGCGTGTTCAACGCGGAAACCGTCATCGAGGGCTTCCTCGCCGGCGCGATCGGCGTGGGCGTGACCTACGGGCTGTGCGCCATCGCCAACTCGATCGCCTACTCCTCCTTTAACGTGGAGAACATCGCGCAGCTCTCGCCGGTCACCGCCGTGGTGCTGGTCGCCGTCTCCGTCGGCCTGACCGTCATCGCCGGCATCATCCCGGCCGCGCGCGCCTCGCGTCAGGATCCCGTCGAGGCACTGCGATCCGAATAAGGACCACGGCCTCGGCCCCATGGACGAGGCCGTGGTGCGCTCACGGGGTGGGCGCGGCTGCGCTAACCTGGGGGTAACGCCCGCCGTGATCGATGAGGAAAGAGGAATCATGCCCACTCCCGAGAATCTTGCCACCGACGCCACCGTCGCCATCATGCTGGCCGACGGCTTCGAAGAGGTCGAGGCCCTGGCCGTCGCCGACCTCCTGTACCGCGCGGGAGTGCGCTCCGACCTGATCTCCGTGACCGATGCACGCCACGTGACCAGCTCGCACGGCATCCGCGTCGTCGCCGACCTCATGCTCGAGGACGTGGACCTGTCCGCCTACACCCTTCTCTTCCTGCCCGGCGGCATGCCGGGCACGCTGGGCCTGAAGGGCACGCCCGCGATCCAGACCGAGGTGCTGCGCCGAGCGGACGAGGGCCAGCCCGTGGCCGCGATCTGCGCCGCCCCCTCGATCCTGGCCGAGCTCGGCGTCCTCGACGGCCGCCACGCGACCGCCAACCCCGCCTTCGTCAAGGCCATCGCCGCCGGTGGCGCCATCGTTCACGACAACCCCGTCGTTGTCGACGAGTTCATCACGACCAGCCGCGGCGCGGGAACCTCCCTGGAACTGGGCCTGGAGATCGTGCGTCAGCTCCTGGGCGACGAGGCCGTCGAGGAGGTCGCGCGCGGCGTCGTACTCACCCGCTGACGCCCGCCACCCCGCACGTTTCCGAAAGGACACCTCTTCCGTATGAGCCCGCGTAAGCCTCGTCCCTGGCCCGACACGCCTGCGCCCCTGGCGGCACCCGTGGTGGACAACCACACGCACCTGCCCACCCACGTCGGCGAGATTCCCCGGCGCGAGGGTGTGGCTCTCGGCCTGGACGAGCAGCTGGATCGGGCCCGTCAGGTCGGCGTGACCGCGTTCATTTCGAGCGCCTGCGAGCTGCCCGATTTCGACCCGATGATTGAGCTGGCTCGTCTCCACGAAGGGGTGCGCGTCGCCCTGGCGATCCACCCGAACGAGGCAGCGCTGCACGCGGGCTGCGCCGAGCCCTCGCCCGACGGGCTGACCCCGCGCGTGCGCGAGCATCACGTGCCCCTCGACGAGGCGCTGGCCGCCGTCGAGGCGCGCCTGGGCGATCCGATGGTCATCGCGGTGGGGGAGAGCGGTCTGGACTACTTTCGCACCGCGGACCCGGGACGTCAGGCGCAGAAGGAATCCTTCCGCGCGCACATCGAGATGGCTGCGCGCGCTGGCCTGCCCCTGCAGATCCACGACCGCGAGGCGCACGAGGACACCCTGGCGATCCTCGACGAGTGCGCGACGCCGGACCAGCGCATCGTCTTTCACTGCTACTCGGGGGACGCGGCGATGGCCCAGCGCCTCGCCGAGCGCGGCTGGTACGCGTCCTTCGCGGGGCCCATCACCTACCCGGCCAACTCCGACCTGCGCGACGCCCTGGCCGCGCTGCCTCGCGAGCTCGTGCTGGTGGAAACCGACGCCCCCTACTTGACACCCATCCCGTGGCGCGGCTGCCCCAACGCCTCCTACGTCATGGCCCACACCGTGCGCTTCATTGCGCAGCTGTGGGACGTTACGGAGGAAACCGCCTGCGATCAGCTGCGTGCGAACACCCAGGCCGTGTACGGGTCTTGGTGGTGAGTCGCGTCGGTTCTGCGCAGGCCCGGAATGGCGCTCGTTGACGAGGCCGTGGCTGGGCAGCGGGATGCGCGCACGCACGCGTGAGGTGCATCAAAAGTACTCGCAAAACGGTAACAAATTGGTTACGGTGGGTGTGTCAGTCTGATTCGGGCAACTCGTCTGAACTCTCCGCGCGCCGCGGGGCAAGCGTTGACGAGGCCCTCGAAACGGAACCTACGAACTCTGGAGACACGTGAGCGTTCAGCCCTCCCGCACAACCGTCATTTCCGTCGCGGCTGCCACGGCCCTTCTGGTGGCAGGCACCGCAGCCGCTGCCGTCGGTACGTCCTACCGCCACGTCACCGTTGAGGTGGACGGCGTGAGCAGCGACGTGTCCGGCTTCTTCACCACCGCCGGGGACGCCCTGAGCACCGCGGGCGTGAGCGTGGGGGCCCACGACCTCGTCGCCCCCGCCTCCGACCAGTCCGTCTCGAACGGCGACACGGTCGTCGTGCGCACCGCAACCGAATACACCGTGACCGTCGATGGCACCGCGACCACCGCCTGGTCCACGGCCTCGACCGTCAGCGGCGTCCTGAACGCACTGCCCGCCCAGGCCTCGTCGATGGCGGCCGACCGCTCCTACACCCGCGCCGAAATGCCCCTGGGTGAAGTCGGCCAGACCATCCACGTCGTCGCCGACGGCACGACCACCGACGTCGTCGCCTCCGCCTCCGAGGGTGCGAGCGCCATCCTCGACAAGGCCGGGGTCAGTGCCGGCCCCATCGACCGTGTGACCCTGGAAAACAACGGCGGCGAGACGACGCTGCGCGTGGCGCGCGTCGTGCGCGGCACGGTCACCACGACCACCGAAATTCCCTACGAGACCGAAGAGCGCGAGGACCCCGAGGCCGAGCAGGGCACCGAGACCGTCGTGCAGGAAGGCGTCGCCGGCTCCGAGGTCACCGAGGCTTACCAGGAGACCATCGACGGCAACGTGACCGTCTCCGCAGTCCTGGCCACGACCCGCACCGAGCCCACGACGCGTATCGTCTCCAAGGGAACCAAGGAAAAGAAGAAGGCCGAAGAGACTAAGCAAAACACCGACTCCTCCTCGTCGGCCTCCGGCTCCTCCTCGTCGTCCTCCTCGGGCGGCTCGTCCTCCTCGGGCGGCTCGGCTGCCGTTTCCGGCGACGACGCCGCGATCTGGGCGGCTATCGCCCAGTGCGAGTCCGGCGGCAACCCGACGACCAACACGGGCAACGGCTACTACGGCATGTACCAGTTCTCCCTGCCGACCTGGCAGTCCGTGGGCGGCACCGGCCTGCCCTCCGACGCCTCGGCTGAGGAGCAGACCATGCGCGCGCGTATGCTCCAGCAGCGCGCGGGCTGGGGCCAGTGGGGCTGCGCCTACAAGCTCGGCCTTGTCTAACGTGACGTTAGCCCCGGTGACACTACAGTTCTAGCGTTTTCCGGGGCTCTCACGCTAAGCTGACCAGTAGAACCAATATCGAGTAACCGGGAGTATCGTGAGTCACCACCTGAGCAACTCGCTGAGCGCCTCCGCTGCCAGCGCCCTGCATGTCCTCGGCGGACACGTGCGTGCTTTTGCCCCCTCGCCGCGCGTCGTTCTGGGCGTCGCGGCCCTCGCCTCCGTCGGCGTCCTGGGAATCGCCGGCGTGGGCGTGGCGTCCTCGCATACCACCGTCATGCTTGAAGTCAACGGCGTGTCCCGCCCTGTCACCGCATGGGGCAACACCGTCGCCGACGCGCTCAAGGTTGCCAACGTGAGCGTCGGCAGCGGCGACCTGATCCAGCCCGGCATGGCGGAGACCGTACGCGAGGGTGACACGATCGTCGTGCGCACCTCCAAGGCCTACACGGTGACCGTGGACGGTGAGCCCCGCACCCTGTGGACCACGGCCGCCTCTGCCGACAGCATCCTCGCGGACGCCGCGCCCCTGGGCGAGACGGTCACGCTGGCCGCCGACCGCTCCGCCTCCCGCGACGAGCTCACCCCGCTGGTCTCCCGCGCCCGCAACGTCATCGTGAACGCCGATGGCACCACGCGCGAAGTCGCCGTGCGCCCCGGACAGGACGCGCGCGGCATTCTCGAGGCCGCTGGCGTGTCGGTCCACGCCCTCGACCGCGTAACCGTCGAGAACGACGCCACCGGCGAGCTGGCGATCACCGTGACCCGCGTGACGCGCGGCCAGGCCACCGAGACCGTCGACATTCCCTTCAGCGAAACCACGACGACCAGCTCCGACATGTTCGTCGGCGAATCCCAGGTGACCACGACCGGCGTCAACGGCGTGACGACCTGGACGGTGTGGCAGGAGAAGGACGGCGACCAGGTCCTGACCTCCGTGCCGATCACCGAGCACTCCACCTCCCAGCCCGTCACCCAGGTGCGTAGCGAGGGCACGAAGGAGGCAACGCCGACCGCCCTCGTCGCCGCCGGTATCGATCCGAAGGCCACGCTCGAGGAAAAGACCGAGCCCGACGGCACCACTTCCGTACGCTACCGCGCGAAGCTGGGCTCGATCTCCACGAAGGAAGAGATCGCCGAGATCACCGGCGAGGCGAAGAACACCGATCCGGCGACGGCAGCCGCGGCTGCGGCCGCGGCAGCTGAGGCTGGTGCCGTCCCGACGACCTACTCCGGGGAGGACCCGCGCTCCCTGGCCAAGCCGCTCGTCGCGGCCCAGGGTTGGGGTGACAGCGAGTACCAGTGCCTCGTGCTGCTGTGGAACCGCGAATCGCAGTGGAACCCCTACGCCGAGAACGCCTCCTCAGGTGCCTACGGTATCCCGCAGTCGCTGCCGGGCTCCAAGATGGCCTCGGCCGGTGCCGACTGGCGGACCAACCCGATCACCCAGATCAACTGGGGTATCGGCTACATCAAGGGCCGCTACGGCACGCCCTGCTCCGCGTGGGCGCACTCCAACGCGGTGGGCTGGTACTAAGGTCTGACGCTTGTGGGGCGGGGCTGGCAACGATGGTTGCCAGCCCCGCCCCCTTTTTGTCTCGTTGCGTCTCGTTGTCTTTCGTTGTGGCTCTTCGCGGCATCTGCGCCTCGCGGCGGGCTCGCACGCGGATAGGTTCTCAACTCATGGATAGGTTATGAACACGCGGATAGCTTAGTAACCTATCCGGATGTGGCTAACCTATCCGCGTGCGGCTAACCTATTCGGAAGCGTGCAACCTATCCGGAAGCGTGCAACCTATCCGGAAGCGTGCAACCTATCCGGATGTGCCGCCCGGCTTGGTGCACCGCCCGTTCCCTGGCCTCGTTTCCAATGTTGCACGTAATTCCCCGGCGTGTATTTCAGGATTTGAAATCGTATCGTTGGAATCATGCGGTTTTGTGGCATAACTAGAATCTGACCAGATTTAAATTACGTGCGACATTGTTGAGGAACGATGGGTGTTGGCAGGGTCGGTGATGGCCCGTGCCGAGCGCGCTGCCGGCTCCGAGCCTCACGGTGCCCCTTGCCCCGGCCTCGTTTCCAATGTTGCACGTAATTCCCCGGCGTGTATTTCAGGATTTGAAATCGTATCGTTGGAATCATGCGGTTTTGTGGCATAACTAGAATCTGACCAGATTTAAATTACGTGCGACATTGTTGAGGAACCTCGGGTGTTTTGGCGGTGGAGGTGGTGATGTGCCACGGGGAGTGCACGGTGGTGACTAGCGCGCCTCGTCTCATGCTCAGCTGGGCCTCACACCGTGCCCAGCCCCGGCCTCGTCGGCCCCGTGCACTAGACTTGCCAGCGTGAGCCGATCCCCCCGCCAACGCGACACGTGCCGCCGCCTCGACCCGACCCTGCCCGAGGGCGCCGTTCCCTCCGAGACGGGCCTGCTTGGCCCCCTCGAAGTCAAGGCCATTTCTGAGGCGCTCGGCATCCGCCCCACCAAGGTGTTGGGCCAGAACTTCGTGCACGACGCGGGCACGGTGCGCAAGATCGTCGCGGCCGGAGGCGTCGAAGAGGGTGACGAGGTCGTCGAGGTCGGCCCCGGCCTCGGCTCCCTGACCCTCGCGCTCCTGGAAGTCGGCGCGCGCGTGCGTGCCGTCGAGATCGACCCGCCCCTGGCCGCCGCCCTGCCCGAGACCGTGCGCGCCCGCATGAGCGAGGCCGCCGACCGCTTCCACGTCGTCACCATGGACGCCACCGAAATCAGCGGCCTCGACGACTTCGGCGTGGACTGGCCCGCCCCCACCAAGCTCGTCGCGAACCTGCCGTACAACGTGGCCGTGCCGGTTCTGCTCAACATGCTCGAGGCGTTCCCCTCCATCCAGGGCGTCGTCGTCATGGTCCAGGCCGAGGTCGCGGACCGCCTGGCCGCCGGCCCCGGATCGCGCACCTACGGCGTGCCCTCGGTGAAGGCCTCCTGGTACGGCTCGGTCGAGCGCGCCGGCACGATCGGCCGCTCCGTGTTTTGGCCCGTGCCCGGCGTGGATAGCGCCCTCGTGCGCCTGACGCGCCTTGAGGCCCCGCGCGGCGACGACGAGCTGCGCCGCGCCACCTTCGAGGTCACCGACGTGGCCTTCGGTCAGCGCCGCAAGACCCTGCGCGCGGCACTCAAGAACTGGGCGGGCGGCCCCGAGGCCTCCGAGGCCCTCCTGTCCGCCGCCGGCATCGACCCGACGCGCCGCGGCGAAACCCTGTCCATCGACGAGTTCGTCGAGCTGGGCCGCGCCGTCATCGACGCCCGAGGCCGTGGCACCCTCGCGCCCTCGACCGCGGCCCGCTGACGGCCGGTAGGAACCCGCTAGGAAGAAGGAACGCCATGCGTGAAGTGCGCGCCAGTGCGCCCGGAAAAGTCAACCTGACCCTGCGCGTCGGCGCGCCCACGCCCGACGGCTACCACCCCCTCGTCACGGTTTTCGAGGCCCTGAACCTGCGCGAGACCGTCACCGTGCGCACCTCCAAGACGCCCGGCGTGCGCGTCGAGACGATCGCGTACCTGCCCGACGGCAGTGTCGACGAGGCCACGACCCGCGCGATGGCGGACATCGACCCGGCCACCCACCTGGCCGTGCGCGCCGCGCGCGTCCTCCAGCGCCTCGCCGCCGCAGGTCCCTGGGCGTCCACCGCAGCGGGCCTGAGCATCCGCGTTGACAAGCGCGTCCCCGTCGCCGGCGGCATGGCCGGGGGATCCGCCGACGCGGCCGCCGCCCTCGTGGCCTGCAACGAGCTCTGGGAACTCGGCCTGGGCGACGAGCAGCTGCACGCCATCGGCCGCTCGCTGGGCGCCGACGTGCCCGCGTGTCTGGCCGGCGGGATCGCGCTGGGAACCGGGCGCGGCGACCACATGAGCGTCCTGCGTGAGGGGGACGAGGCCGGGGCGGAGTACCCGCATCACTGGGTCATGCTCCTGTCCCACGAGGGCCTATCCACCCCCGAGGTGTTCCGCGAGTTCGACCGTCTCGACGCGGCGGGCGCGCCCGCCCTGGCCGAACCCACGCCCGAGGAGGTCGCCGCCCTGTGCGGGGGACCCGAGGAACTGCGCCACTGCCTCGTCAATGACCTGCAGGCGCCCGCACTGCGGCTGCGCCCGGAGCTTGCCGACACGATTGCATCCGCCAAGGAAGCGGGCGCCCTGGCCGTCACGCTGTCCGGGTCCGGCCCGACCGTCGCGGCGCTCGCGCGCGACGCCGAGCACGCCCACACCCTCGCGGCCACACTGAGCGATGCGCCCACGGTCGCGCGCGCGATCCCCACCCACGGGCCCGAGCGCGGTGCCCGCATCGAATCAACGGAGGCCATCTGATGGCGCACCTGCTTGGAACCCAGAACGTCGGCGCCCTCGCGGGGTCGCGCAAGCTCCTCGAAGGGGTCACGGTCGGCCTCGATGATGGCAGCCGCGTCGGCATCCTCGGCCCCAACGGCGCCGGAAAGTCCACGCTCCTGCGCATCGTCGCCGGCACGCAGGAACCCGACGGGGGAGTGGTGACCCGCCGCGACGGCGTGCGCGTCGCCGTCCTCACCCAGGCGGACACCCTCGACCCCGAGGACACCGTCATCCAGGCCGTCCACCCCGGCATGGAGGAGTACGAGTGGGCCTCCGACCCGGCCGTGCGCGACATCCACGCCGGACTCCTCGCCGACATTAACCCCGCCGCCCTCGTCGGCACGCTGTCCGGTGGGCAGCGTCGCCGCGTTGCGCTCGCCCGCGTCCTCGCGGCCACGGCCGACATCGTGTGCCTGGACGAGCCCACCAACCACCTCGACGTCGAGGGCGTGGCCTGGCTGGCCGCGCACCTGAACGCCCGCTTCGCACGCCCCGGCGCGTCGGGCGCGCTCCTGGCCGTCACCCACGACCGCTGGTTCCTCGACGCCGTGTGCGAGCACATCTGGGAGGTCGTCCCCGGCGTCGACCCGGGTGGTGACCGCCCGCAGATCGCCGGGCATGTCGAAATCTACGATGGCTCCTACGCCGCCTACACGCTGGCCCGCGCCGAGCGCATGCGACAGGCGGACGTGGCCGCCGCCAAGCGCGCCAACCTGCTCACCAAGGAGCTCGCGTGGCTGCGGCGCGGGGCGCCCGCCCGCACCTCGAAGCCGAAGTTCCACATCGCCGCCGCCGAGGCCCTCATCGCCGACGTGCCGCCCCCGCGCGACACCGTCGAGCTGGTGAAGATGGCGACCGCGCGCCTGGGCAAGGACGTCATCGACCTCGAGGACGTTTCCGTGTCTTTCACGCGCCCTGACGGCTCGCGCCTGGACATCCTTGAGGGCGTCACGTGGCGCCTGGCCCCCGCCGAGCGCGTCGGTATCGTCGGCGTCAACGGCGCCGGCAAGACGACGATCCTCAACCTGCTGCGCGGCGACCTCGAGCCCACGTCAGGGCGCGTCAAGCGCGGCAAGACCGTCCAGGTTGCCACCCTCTCCCAGGACACGCACGAGCTCGACGCCCTGGCCGACATGCGCGTTGTCGAGGCCGTCGCCGATGTCGCCCAGACCGTCGTCGTGGATGGCAAGGAGGTCAGCGCCTCACAGATGACGGAGCGCATGGGATTTACGCGCGCCCGCGCCTACACGCGTATCAGCGAGATCTCGGGCGGCGAGCGCCGTCGCCTCCAGCTCATGCGCCTGCTGATGAGCCAGCCCAACGTGCTGCTCCTCGACGAGCCCACGAACGACCTCGATACCGACACTCTGGCGTCCATGGAGGACCTGCTCGACACCTTCCCGGGCACCCTCGTCGTCGTCTCCCACGACCGCTACCTCCTCGAGCGCGTCACCGACCACCAGGTCGCCCTCCTCGGTGACGGCCAGGTCCGCGCCCTGCCCGGCGGCGTCGAACAGTACCTCGACATGCGCGCCTCCGGCAACCTCGGGGCCTTCGGGCCGTCTTCTCGCGCCGACGAGGCCGGCTCCTCCTCCCGCTCCGCCGCGCAGCCTGCGGACGCAGCCTCGGGCGGGGAGAGTGCGGGGCAGGGGAGCGCTCGCGGCGGCGTGAGTGACGCTGCGGCGCGGCGCGCGGCCAAGAAGGAAGTGGCCCGCATCGAACGCAAGCTGGAGCGCCTGCGCGCCGAGGCCTCGTCCCTGGAGGCGAAGCTGGAGAAGCTGTCGATCCAGGTGGCGACGGACCCGTCCGCGGTCTCCGAGCTGACGAAGGTGTCTGCGCAGCATCAGGACGTCCTGGCCGAGATGGACGAGCTGGAGGAGGCTTGGCTCGAGGCGGCTGATTTGCTCGAGTGAGCGAAGGCGTGAGTAGCTGTGCCGTTCACTCGAACGAGGCGTGTGGGCGGTACTCGCTGTGCTCATCAGCTATCGAATGTGACTGGCAATCGGGAGGAAGATGGTGCTGAACGCATTGGGACGAATCTTCGGCAGGGGAACCTCCGGGGATAGGAATGACCCGATGGCCTTCCTGGACGAGTACGCGGCGGTCATGAACCGGCACACCGGGCTTGAGGTGTACAACGGCTTCAAACGGGGGCATACGGGTCTGTCGATCGATGCGGGGTTCGGATCGGGAATGCTCCTGTGGTTGGAGGACGGGCAATACTGCTTCGATGAGGAGGAGCGTGGAAAGGTGGTAAAGGGTGGCATTATTGCGTCGGCGTCGGTCGAGTTGACGCAGAAGGTGATGGTCAACTACACGGTCTCGATCTTGCGCCATAGTTTGGGGCTCCCGGTGTTGGGCGTTCCAACAAAAGTTGAGGAGCTCCCGGAGGGGTGGTCTTTGCATAAGGAGGCGGCTGCTCGTTACGACCGGCTGGATGGCCCTCATGGCGAGCGCCTTGATTTCGAGGCGGGAGCTCCGTCCTACTGCGTGGCCCTCGCCTGGCTCTACGACGTGACTCCCTCCGAGCTGCTCAATGCGTACATGCTTCCCGACGGCGGGCCACTGCTTCGTCGGTGGCTGGGGTACCCCTACCTGAGGTGATGATGAGCGCCCCGGTGGGGTGTGTCGGGGTCTTCTGATTGTTGTCGCCGTAATCGTGGTTTCCTGCTTGTCGACTGTGGGCCCCAGTCGCCCGCGCTGCCCCTCGGTGGCGCGGGCGAATCCTTGTCGTGAAGCCCCTCAGGGTAGGCCTGCCACACCCGTGCAGAGCAGGCTCACCTATCCGAATTATGCAAAAGAAATGCCTCATTTATTTACGTAATTAGTGACGGTCAAAGCGCGAAAATACCTTCCTGTATGCGCGTTGGGATCGTTGGAATCTCAACGAAAACATGCTTCGCTTGCACATGTTGCGAAAAGGCGTATCACTGGAGTCAACAGCGCGGCCAACCCGGTCGCGACCGGCTATCAAGAGGCCCCACGGGGCCACGTTGAAAGGACACTCCAATGGCAGATATGCCCCGCATCCTCGACTGCTCCGTTCTCGACTGCTCCTACAACAAGGAGAAGAGCTGCGGAGCCGCCGCGATCACCGTCGGCTACTCGACCTCCTGCACGACCTTCATCCCGCTGACCGTCAAGGGCGGCCTCGCCAAGGCTGAGACCTTCGTCGGCGCCTGCCAGAAGGCCGACTGCGCCCACAACAACGCCCTCGAGTGCACCGCCGCCTCCATCTCGGTCGGCGCGGGCACCGCGGACTGCCTCTCCTACGAGGCGCGCTGAGCGCACCACACACGAACGAGGCCGTGGCGGGAACACCTGCCACGGCCTCGTCGTATGTTTGGCGCCGACGGTGGAGCGGGCCTCGAGCTACTCGCTAGAGCGCGTCTGCCCCGCACTCCCGTCCCCGAGCGGATCGGAGGTTAGCGCTCCTCCTCCGAGCGCACCCGCAGCGTGGGGCGGGGGCTCAGGCCGCGCTGGCCGTTCCAAATGAGGTTGACGACGTGGGCGGCGACCTCGTCCTTCTTCATGCGCCGATCGTCCAGCCACCACTGACCGACCTGCGCGATGAGGCCGACGAGCATCTGGGCGTACAGGGGGGACCAGGTCGCGTCGAAGGCGGAGCGCTTGAACTGTTCGGCGATGATGTGCTCGACACTGACGGCCACGTCGCCCATGACGGAGGAAAACGACCCCGCTGTGCGATCCGAGGGCGCGTCGCGCACGAGCACGCGGAATCCGTCCGTGTTGCGCTCGATGTAGTCCAGCAGTCCCAGCGTCGCATTCTCCAGGATGAGGCGCGGGCGCTCCGACGACTCCAGGGAGGACTGCAGCGACGTGATGAGCGCCTGCACCTCACGGTCGACGATCACCGCGTACAGGCCCTCCTTGCCGCCGAAATGCTCGTAGATGACGGGCTTGGAGACTTTCGCTCGGGCGGCGATCTCCTCGACGCTGGTTGCCCCGAACCCCTTTTCGGCGAACAGGGAGCGCCCCACGCTCACCAGCTGCTCGCGGCGTGCGAAGCCGCTCATCCGTGTCCTCTTCTCAGCCATGCCTCCAGTATCACACGGGACGAGGCCGGGGCGGGGTGGGCGTTCCGCGCGCGGGGGAGTGGCGCGTTTGAAAGCGTGGGAGTGGTCCGGGTATTATCACCGTGGACGCATTCCGCCTTGGTGTAACGGCAGCACAGAGGTTTTTGGTGCCTTTAGTCTAGGTTCGAATCCTAGGGGCGGAGCGATCGGACCCGTTGGGGTCCGTTAACCCTTTGAGGAGGAATATGTCTCGCCCCGCCGCCGTCATCGTCCTGGCCGCCGGTCAGGGAACGCGCATGAAATCCGCCCTCCCGAAGGTCGTGCATCCCCTCGCCGGCCTGTCCATGATTGGACACGCTCTGCGCGCTGCCCACGGCCTCGACCCTGAGCATCTGGTTGCGGTCGTGCGTCACCAGCGCGAGGTGGTCGCCGCCGAGATCACGCGCGTCAGCCCGGCCGCCATCATCGCCGACCAGGATGAGATCCCCGGCACCGGACGAGCTGTCCAGTGTGGCCTTGCGGCCCTGGACGCCGCCGTCGCGCCCGCACCCGGCACCATCGTCGTCACCTACGGCGACGTTCCCCTCCTGTCCACGGACACCCTGGCCCAGCTGGTCGCCACCCACGAGGAAGCGGGTCACGCCGTCACCGTCTTGACCTCGCGCGTCGAGGACCCCACCGGCTACGGACGCATCATCCGTGACGCCTCGGGCACAGTCACCGCGATCGTCGAGCAGCGCGACGCGACGCCCGAGCAGGCCGCCATCAACGAGATTAACGCGGGCATCTACGCGTTCGACGCCCAGTTCCTGCGCGAGTCCCTGGCCTCCCTGGGGACCGACAACGACCAGGGCGAGGTCTACCTGACCGACGTGCTGGCCGCCGCCGCGCCCGCCGGGCGCACCGCTGGCGCCCTCGAGCTCACCGACCACTGGCAGAGCGCGGGCGCGAACGACCGTGTCCAACTCGCCGAGCTGGGCGCCGAGCTCAACAAGCGCATCTGCGAGGCGCTCATGCGCTCCGGCGTCACGATCGTCGATCCGGCCTCTACCTGGGTCGATGTCGACGTGAAGGTCGGTGCGGACACCACGATCTACCCCGGCACCTGCCTGAGGGGTACCACAAGCGTTGGGGGTAACTGTGAAATCGGTCCTAACGCCACGCTGATTGATGCGGAAATCGGGGACCGAGCTGTGGTTCCCACCGCGTGGATCGGTCAGGGCTGCGTTGCAGCCGATACGATGGTTACGCCATACGCCACCATCGGCACACTGATCGCGGCGCCTCGCGCCTGATCCAACACAAGGAGAGACAACCGCATGAGCGGACTGGTGACCACCGGAGAGAAGAACCTCGTCCTCGTTTCTGGACGAGCTCACATGGACCTGGCTCACGCCGTGGGCGAGGAAATCGGATGTGGGGTTTCGCCGGTGACGGCCTACGACTTCGCCTCCGGCGAGATTTACGTGCGCTTCAACGAGTCCGTTCGCGGCGCCGACGTGTTCGTCCTGCAGTCCATCGAGGGCGACATCAACAAGTGGATCATGGAGCAGCTCATCATGATTGATGCTGCCAAGCGCGCCTCCGCCAAGCGCATCACCGTGGTCGCTCCCTTCTACCCCTACTCGCGCCAGGACAAGAAGCACCAGGGCCGTGAGCCCATCTCGGCGCGCCTGATGGCTGACCTGTACCGCACCGCCGGTGCCGACCGCATCATGAGCGTCGACCTGCACGCCTCGCAGGAGCAGGGCTTCTTCGACGGCCCGGTTGACCACCTGTTCGCTATGCCGGTCCTCGTGGATTACGTGCGCGGCCGCGTCGACCTGTCCAACACGGCCGTCGTATCCCCGGACGCTGGCCGCATCCGCGTTGCGGAGAAGTGGTCGAAGAAGCTGGGCGGCGCGCCCCTGGCTTTCGTCCACAAGACCCGCGACACGACCCGCCCGAACGTCGCCGTCGCGAACCGCGTCGTCGGCGAGGTCGCTGGCAAGGAATGTGTCCTGGTTGACGACATGATCGACACCGCAGGCACGATCACGGAGGCCATTAAGGTCCTCAACGATGCCGGTGCCAAGAAGGTCATCGTTGTTGCCACGCACGGCATTCTCTCCGACCCCGCCACCAAGCGCCTGTCCGAGTCCGGCGCTGCCGAGGTCGTCGTCACCGACACCCTGCCGATCCCCGCTGAGAAGCGCTTCGAGCAGCTCACTGTCCTGTCGATCGCGCCGCTCCTGGCGCGCGCGATCCACGAGGTCTTCGAAGACGGTTCGGTCACATCCCTGTTTAACTGACCATCTCCCGCTTCACATCCGCCCTCGCCGTGAGGTACCCTGTTGGGGTTGCTCCGGCGAGGGCGGATCCGTATCCGCCGTTATCGACAGGGCCTGAATTGATGCGCGCCGCGCTTCCTTCACTCTGCCGACACCGACGCCGGACCTGAGATACGAAGGAAAACACATGAGCGACAACCCCGTCCTGCTTGCCGAAGAGCGTTCCGAGTTCGGTAAGGGTGCCTCCCGCCGCGCCCGCCGCGCCGGCAAGGTCCCCACGGTCCTCTACGGCCACGGCGAAGAGCCCCGTCACCTCGACGTTCCCGGTCACGATCTGTTCCTGATCGTCCGCGGCAACAAGAACGCGCTCGTTGAGCTGAAGATCGACGGCAAGTCCCAGCTGGCCCTCGTCAAGGACGTTCAGGTTCACCCCGTGCGCCGCGACATCCTGCACGCCGACTTCCAGGCCGTCAAGGCCGGCGAAAAGGTCGACGTTGAGGTCCCCGTCGTCGTGATCGGCGAGCCCGCCCCCGGCACCGTCCACTCCCTGGAGGAGTTCACCATCCTGGTGAAGGCCGCCGCCACCTCCATCCCCGAGAACCTCGAGGTTTCCATCGAGGGCCTCGAGGCCGGCTCCGCCGTGCACGTCTCCGACCTCAAGCTGCCCGTCGGCGTTGAGCTCGAGCTCGACCCCGAGACGGTCGTCGTGTCCGTCCAGGAAGCCGCCGCTGAAGAGGCCGAGGAAGCCGCTGAAGAGGCCGCCGCCGAGGGCGACGCCGAGTGACACTTGCGTAGAGCACGCGCTTTCCGGTGAGGGGGCGAGGCTAGGGCCTCGCCCCCTCACCGTATCTGCGATACTGGGGGCATGAGTGACCTCCACGTGATCATCCCCGCCGGCGGTGCCGGCACCCGCCTGTGGCCGCTGTCGCGGCGCCGCCGTCCCAAGTTCCTCCTCGACCTGGCGGGAACGGGCCGCACCCTCCTGCAGGGCACGGTGGACCGCCTGGCGTCCTCGGCCTCGTCAGTGACGATCGTGACCGGAGCGGCGCACCGCGACGGCGTGCTCGCCCAGCTGCCCGAGTTCGCCTCCGCGCAGGACCGCACCCTCCTCATCGAGCCCTCTGGTCGCGACTCCATGGCCGCGATCGGCCTGGCCGCATACGTCGTGCGCGAGCGCTTCGGGGAGGACGCCATCGTCGGCTCGTTCGCTGCAGATCACCTGATCGCCCGCCCCGAGCTGCTGCGCAGCGCCGTCGAGACCGCGATTGACGCCGCGCGCCAGGGCTACGTCGTCACGATCGGCCTGACGCCCACCGAGGCCTCGACCGCCTACGGGTACATCGCCCCCGGCCCGCAGTTGAGCGACGGGGACGAGGCCGGGGCCCCCAGCGCTCAGGCGAGGGCCCGCCGGGTCGCGGAGTTCGTCGAGAAGCCTGACGCGGATACTGCCGCCCGCTACGTGTCGCAGGGTTACCTGTGGAACGCCGGCATGTTCATCATGTCCGCGGGCGTCCTGGCCTCCCACCTGGCCCGTCTCATGCCCGACCTGCACAACCACCTGGAGACGATCGCGCGCGCGTGGGGCACCCCCGCGTTCGAGGCGACCCTCGAGGAGAACTGGCCGCACCTGACGAAGATCGCCATCGACCACGCAATCGCCGAGCCCGTCGCCGCCGACGGGGGAGTGGCCGTCGTTCCCGCCGACGCGCAGCTCGGCTGGACGGACCTGGGTGACTTCGAGGCTCTGACCGGTATCGCGGCCGCCGCGGGTGGCCTCGGCGAAGCAATTCGCGTTGATTCCGAGGGCGCCGCGGTCTACGGGACCACCGGTGAGGAGGGCCCGCTCGTCGCCCTCGTCGGCGTGCCCGATGTCGCGGTGGCCCTGACCCCCGACGCCATCCTCGTCACCCGACTCGATCGTGCGCAGTCCGTCAAGTCCGTCGTCGACACGCTCGCGCACAGCGGTCGCTCCGACCTGCTCTGAGCCCTGCACACAGGCGGCGCGAGATGACGCGTGGCGCGCCCACGCCTCGCGCCGCCTGCGCTTTTTCGCTTCCGGGTGAGGTGCGCCGCCCCGGGCGGCGGTCGGCGCACTGCGACTGGTACCGTGATGGGCAGAAAGACGCCCCGACGAAAGGCATCAGACGTGAATAAGCGGACCCTCGCCGCCCTCACTACTACGGCCACGGCTGTCGCCCTGGTCATGAGCGCCTGCTCTCAGGCACCCAGCGCCACACCGGCTGCCTCCGCGAAGATCTGCGCCGCCACATCGCACGCCGACCCCGCCACTGACCCCGCGGCGACCGCCCTCGCTGGCGCCGCCAACAAGTTGTCGATCGCCTACGAAGCGGCGTCCGGCGACGGAGCCCCGGCCTCGCTCGTGGCAGCTGGCTGCACCCTGATCGTCGGCACCGACTCGACCGTGGCCGTCTCCATGTCCGACGCCGCGCGCGCTAACCCGAAGGTCCGTTTCGCGCTCGTCGGTGCCTCGTTCACGGACGCGAAGGGCAACCCCACCTCCCTCAAGAACGGCTCCGTCGTCAACGTCAAGGCCTCGGAGGCCGCCTACCTGGCCGGATATGCCTCGGCCGGCATGACCACGACGGGCACGCTGGCCGTCGTCGGCGGCTCGCGCGATAACGTCACCAGCTCCCAGATGGATGCCTTCGCTGACGGCGTCGACGCCTACAACCTGGCCAAGGGAACCTCGATTACGATCCTGGGCTGGAAGAACGGGACGAAGGAAGGCACCTACGTCGACAGCGCTGAGCAGGTCGAGGCCACCACCGCCGATTTCATCGCCCAGGGCGCCGACATCATCCTGCCTATTGCCGGTGACAATAACGTGGGTGCCGCCCGCGCCGTCACGGCGGCGGCGAACCCGATGGTGCGCCTGGTGTGGACGGGCCTGACGAAGGCCGACCTTAAGGGCCTGACCCGCGACGAGGCCGCCTCCACCGAGGAGGTCATGTCGGGCCAGTCCGGCGCGCAGTCCGCTTCGCCCGTGGTCGAGCAGGTCGACACCCAGTCCTTCTCGGACGCGTTCAGCTACATTCAGATCTCCGACGCCGTGCGCTCCGCCATCGGCGCGCCCGTCCTGACCGGCATCGTCCTGGACTACTCCGCCGCCATGGACACCCTCGTGTCCGAGGCCATCGAGGGTAAGCCCGCGTCGACCGTCCCGGTGTCCCTGGTGTCCGGTGGCGTCATCCTCACTGGCTTCGGCGCCTACACGCCGATGCTCTCCTCCGACCTCAAGCTGGGCCTGTCCGACATGGCTGGCCAGATCGAGACGGGCGGCATGGTCATCTCCACGCCTTTCGACGTGTGAGCTGATTCCGCGAGACGTTCGTGCCCCGGGCCGTGAGGCTCGGGGCACGACTGCGTGCGCGTGTTCGGGCCGGGGCTGGCCTAGATCGCGAGGTCAAGGGGCAGGTCGGCGATGTCGCGCAGCCGCTGCCCGTCGATCAGGTTGTCCAGCGTCTTGGTGGCCTCGGCGTTGTCCGAGGCGTGGGTGGCCTCCACCAGCTCGGGCAGGGCGACGTGGTACATCGTGTCGATGTCGCCCGTTCCCAGGGCCAGCGACGCCAGACGCGAGGGTGCTGGCTCGCCGGTGACAACCACGATGTGGGGCGTGCGGCCCTTGCGATTGCGGATCAGGTTCAGCGCTTCGGAGCGAGCGTTTTGTGCGCGGTCCGAGCGCAGGGTCCACTTGCACGAGACGACGGCGTGCACGATCGGGGAGGATTGGTTACGTGCCAGCAGCGGGGAATACTGGGCGGCGCTGCCGACCGCGATTCCCGCCTCTTCGAGTTCCCGGTTCGTGATCGGTGAGCGAACGAGGAGAACGTCGGGCGAAATGTCGTAGGAGTTGCCCAGCACGGTCGCCAGCGTGGGGTTGCGCGCGATGGCCTCGGCCAGCTCATCCAGGTGGCGATAGGGCTCGTAGTGCGCCAGGAACTGGCCCTGTCGGGAGCTGCCGACGTTGAGGACCTCCCAGTGGCCCGGGCGCAGCGCCGACATGTGGGGGAAGGAGTCGCGCAGGAAAGCGGAGACGGCCTCCTCGAAGTTCTTTCCCGCGCGCTGCCCGTCGAGCTTACGCACGCCGCTCGGGCTGCCCAAGCGCTGCGCGACCGCCAGCGCCAGCTGGCACGAGAGGCGCTGGTTCTTGTCCGCATTGCTCGCCACGCCGTCGGCGTTGATCGACAGGGTGCCCGACTCCGTCAGGTGGCGGTGGAAGAGAGCACGCTGCTCGGCCAGGTTGACGCTCATGCGACGGCCTCGCCTGAGGCCGACGAGGCGTTCAACACGGAGGCGATCTGCTCGCCGACTGCGCGCGCGACGGGCGGCGGGAATGCGTTGCCGACCTGGCGATACGCGTTGGTCTTTGCCCCCGTGATCGTCCAGTCGTCAGGGAAACCCTGGATGCGGGCGGCCATGCGAACGGTCAAGCGCGGGTCGCCCTGGAAATCGGGGTCGGGGGCCTTAGGTGCGATCGTCGAACCGTTGACGCCCAGCTCAGCCCATGCGCGTCGGGCGCGTGTGGGCCCCAGGTCGGGGCCACCGTGCTTCTTGGAGCCGCCCACGAGGGTCGGCGCGATGCGGTTGGCGCGCTCGGCCCATTCCTGCGCGCCCTTCCAGCCGCGCGCCGCCATCAGGTCGACGAGGGTCTGGCCGACCGTGGGCGCGGCCTGCGGGGACGGCTCGGGGTACTCAAAGGAGGCCTCGATGTCATCGCGCAGACCCACGGCGATGACGCGCGGGCGCAGCTGAGGGACGCCGAAGTCGGAGGCCTGAAGGAGCTTCCACTGCAGGCCGTAGCCGATCTCGCGCAGGTGGTCTTCGACGTCCGCGCGATACTGCGCGAATTTGGGATCCAGCAGGCCGCGCACGTTCTCGATCATGATGGCTCGCGGGCGCACGACGCGCACGAGCTCGATCATGGCGGGAAAGAGGTCGCGTTCGTCGTCGGGGCCCAGCTGCTTGCCCGCGTAGGAGAAGGGCGGGCAGGGCACGCCTCCGGCGACCAGGTCGACCCCGGCGTACTCGTGCGCGTGCTCCTTGATCCAGGGGACGACGTCGCCCTCGATGACGTTCCAGCTCGGCCGGTTTTCGCGCAGCGTGTTGCAGGCGTGGTGATCAATTTCGACGACGGCCACGTGATCGAATCCGGCCTGCTCCAGTCCGAGCGCCTGTCCGCCCGCACCTGCACAGATCTCAATCGATGTCAGGGCCATGTCCCACCTTCCGCCGCTGTGTCTACCGGACGATTGTAGGGGAGGGGCGGATGGGGTGCGCCGATCGAAGCGCCGCACGGCGGGTGGCAGCGGGGTGTTCTCACTCATACGTGCAGGCTAGGGGCAGCCGTGCTCATCTGCGTCCCGCGTGGGTTGTCGGGGACGAGGCCGGGGTGCCGCGGGCGGTTAGCGCGCGGTCATGAGAGCAAGGGCCGCGCCCGCGGTGATCGCGTCGGCGTCCAGCACGAAGGCCGGGTCGACGCAGTACTGGCCGGGGCCGGAGGGCACCGCGGGGTTCGTCGTCAGGGCGTGCGCCAGGCACTGACGCACCGCCCCTTCGGGCAGGGAGGAAGTCAGAGTACGACCGTCGGTGGACACGCTCAGGGCCAGGCCCGCCCCGGCCTCGTCGATGGGGACGCCCAGGCGCTCCAGCAGGGTGGCCAGGAGGCCCGAGGCCTCGTCCACGCGCACGGGCACCGGCGAGCGAGACCCCAGGTCAGACAGGCGCGAGACGGCTCGGTCCACGTAGGCGCCGATCATGCCCTCGCCCACGAACTCCCAGCCGCCTTCGGCGCGCGGGAGGGCGGGGTCCTCGCCCAGCCCGGCCACGGCCTGGTCGATGAGGGCCAGCTCGGTCTCGGAAGCGGGGGCGCCCTCGCGCGTGCGCTCGACCGCGCGTCCGCCGAGGTAGACGATCGCCTCGCCGCTGGCGCACACATAGACGGCACCGTCGGCCATCACCATGCGTACCGCGAAGGCTGTCAGCGGCGCGGGCAGAGCGCGTGGCATGAGAAGGGCGTGGCCGTTGGCCGCCTCGATGATCGCGGCGCCGTCGCGGGCCAGCTCGTCGCAGCGCGGATCCTCGTAGCCGATGATGAGGCGGAAACGACCCCGCGTCGCAGAGGCGAGGAAGGAAGCGATACCCGCGAACAGGGACGGGCCAGCAGAGCGTGTCATGTGTTGAGGGTAACATTGCGTCTCGGGTGCGGAAAGTGGAGAGGCCGACGCTCCCACCCCGCGCGTTCGGACAGCCGCGGGACGCAGGTGGGGGAGCGCGCCGCTATTCTGGAGGCAGCGATGAAGGAGGAAATATGCAGCTGACGGACACAACGGACGCTCTTTGCCTGACGCGCCAGATGATCGACATCCCCTCGGAGTCGGGCAATGAAGGGCCGCTCGCGGACGCGGTCGAAGCCGCCCTGCGCGGCGCTGGCTTTGGATCCACGGACGCCCTGGAGATCCTGCGCGACGGGGACGCCGTGTGTGCGCGGACCCACCTCGGTCTGGCCGATCGCGTCGTTCTCGCGGGTCACCTGGACACAGTGCCGATTGCCGACAACGTGCCCGGGCGCACCGAGGTCCGCGACGGCGTCGAGGTCGTGTGGGGGCGCGGCTCGGTCGACATGCTCGCCGGTTGCGCGGCCGCGCTCGCGCTCGCGTGCGAGGCCGGGGCTGCGATCGCGGGCGGCGCGCAGCGGGTGCTGACCTCGGACGTCACCTGGATTTTCTACGACCATGAGGAGGTCGCCTCGCATCTGAACGGCCTGGGCCGCATCCAGCGACGCTTCCCCGACTGGTTGGCGGGCGACCTGGCGCTGTTGGGTGAGCCGACGGCCGCGCAGGTCGAGGGTGGCTGCAACGGGACACTGCGCGTCATCGCGCACTTCCCGGGGCGGGCCTCGCACTCGGCGCGCGCCTGGATGGGAGTGAACGCGATCCACGCGATGGCCCCGGTCATTGAGCGCATCGCCGCCTACGGAAACCCCGTCGAGGTGGTCGACGGCCTCGAGTTCCGCGAATCGTTGTCGGTCGTGCGCGTTGAGGGTGGCATCGCGAACAACGTGATCCCAGAGGCGGCCTCCATGACCGTCAACTACCGCTTCGCGCCCTCCAAGCGTGCCGACGACGCCCTGGAGTGGGTGCGCGGCCTCTTTGAGGGCACCGGCGCAACCATCGAGGTCGACGACCTGTGCGAGGGCGCCAGGCCCGGCGCGGATTCACCCGTCGCTGAGCGTTTCTTGTCCGTTGCTCGCGCGACCGCCGCCGAGGCCGGGGTTGAGCTGGGGCTGTCCGCCAAGGTCGGGTGGACCGACGTCGCCCGCTTTACGCAGGTGGGGGTCCCCGCGATGAACTTTGGCCCCGGGGATCCTCTGCTTGCCCACACGCGCGACGAACATACGCCGGTATCGGATATTGTCAGGGTGCACAACACCCTGCGTGCATTCCTGCTCGCGCAGTAGCGAGCGCTCACGCGCGCGTGGCGCGCACCCTCGTTGACCGGGAGGAAACGATCATGAGTACCCCTGAAGAGACCTACCGCCGCGGATCCGTCGTCCTGCGTGGGGACCAGATCCCGCGTCTGACGGCCGATGCGTCGCTGCTCCAGACCGAGCACAGCTCCGACTGGAAGCACACCGACCCCTGGCGTGTCCTGCGCATCCAGTCCGAGTTCGTGGAAGGCTTCGAGGCCCTCGCCAAGGTTGGCCCCGCGATCTCCGTCTTCGGGTCGGCCCGCACCCGCCCCGACGACCCCCTCTACGAGTGCGCTCGGCGCATCGGCGAGCTGCTGGTCGAGCGCGGCTACGCGGTCATCACGGGTGGCGGCCCGGGCATGATGGAGGCGGCGAACCGCGGCGCGTGGGAGGCCGGCGGCACGTCCGTGGGCCTGGGCATCGAGCTGCCGCACGAGCAGAGCATGAACCAGTGGATCAACCGCGGCGTGAACTTCCGCTACTTCTTTGCCCGCAAGACCATGTTCGTCAAGTACTCCCAGGGCTTTATCGTCATGCCGGGCGGTTTTGGCACGATGGATGAGCTCTTCGAGTCGGCGACCCTGGTTCAGACCGGCAAGATTCGTTCTTTCCCGCTGGTGCTCGTCGGCACGCAGTACTGGTCGGGACTGGTCGATTGGATTCGTTCCTCGATGGCCGATGCGGGCATGATCTCGCCCGGAGATGTCGACCTGCTGCACGTCGTGGACGATCCGGAGGAGGCGGTGCGCCTGGCCACGGGTGCCTAGTAGATGTCACGGCTTTGTGAGGGGTGCTGAGGAGGAAATATCGCCGGGTTGTCAGACTTAATTGATCGCTCAGCCTATTGTGAGGGTGTGATGCTGGGCGACCTGTCAAGGAAAGTGCGCGGGTTTTCCGGTAAGATTGATAGGTGCGCCGTCGCAGGTAGCGGTGGCGCTACTCTGAGAGGAGTCCTCAACATGGCAGCGATGAAACCTCGCACGGGGGATGGTCCCCTCGAAGCGACCGCGGAAGGTCGCAGCATTGTCGTGCGGATCCCCACCGAAGGGGGCGGTCGCCTCGTTATCGAAATGAGCCCGCAGGAAGCCCAGGACCTGGCTGAGGTTCTGACTTCGGCGATCTAAGGCGACATAACGGCGGTGGGACAGGCTAGGCCTGTCCCACCGCTTTGTTGTCTCTGGTGCGCCGCTCCCAGCGGCGATAGAGCGCGTCTCTCAGCGCTTGACGGCGACCGCCAGGCCGTCGCCGACGGGCAGCAGGGCGGGCACGAATTCTTCGGAGTCGCGCAGGTAGTTGACGACTTCGCGGGCAACGACGGTACGGGCGTCGCGGCGGGCGGGGTCGGCGACCTGGTCATGCCACAGGGCGTGAACGAAGGCGATGGTGCCGCCGGGGCGCAGGATGCGCACGGCATGATCCAGGTACTGCGGGGTCTCGTCGAGGTCCCCGTCCAGGACGACCATGTCGTAGCCGCGCGCGGCCATGCGGGGCAGCACGTCGAGGGCACGCCCGGCAATCAGACGCGTGCGGTGGGAAGACAGCCCGGCGGCGGCGAAGTTGCGGCGTGCGTGGCCCAGTAGCTCGGACTCGACGTCGATGGTCGTCAGGACGCCGTCGGGGGCCATACCGTCAAGGAGCCACAGGCCGGACACTCCGGCGCCCGTGCCCACTTCGAGGACGGCTCGCGCGCCCGCGACAGCGGCGAGCATACGCAGGGCGGCTCCGGTACCTGAGGACACGGGGGAAGCTCCAAGCTCGGATGCGACAGCGCGCGCGGCGGTCAGAGCGTCGCTCTCCGCCACGTAGTCTTCGGTGTACACCCAGGTTTGGGCCTTATCCGCCATCTGTGATCCTTACGTTTCCTCGGTCGCCACAGCAAGGTGCGTCCACGTGTGTGCGCCCCTCTCCAGGCATCAGGGTACAGGCGAGGGGCGACAGGGGCGCGTTGGCGCTCCGATCTCCCACGAAAAAAGTGACGAAAGCGCTGATGAGTGCACCCGGCAAGCCCTCGAAAAAGGAAAGAGGTCCCCGACATGCGACCACGGCCTCGTCGGTGAGGACGAGGCCATGGCGAGGAGCGCTGTCGCGGGCGTCAGTGCTGGATGGGGGAGACCCCGAGGGGGCGACCCGCCAGGCCGCGGTTCGTCGAGGCCAGGGTTGCGCCCAGCGAGGTCAAGACCTCGGCGGCGGGGCCGGAGGCCACGGCCACGGGCTCGCCGCGGTCGCCGCCCTCGCGCAGCGCAATGTCGATGGGCACCTGGGCCAGGAGCGGCACGTCGTAGCCGAGCTGGGCGGTCAGGCGGGCAGAGACGGACTCGCCGCCGCCCGCGCCGAAGATCTCCAGGCGAGAGCCGTCGGGCTGGGGCAGGAAGGACATGTTTTCGACGACGCCGATGACCTTCTGGTTCGTCTGCGAGGCGATGGAACCGGCGCGCTCGGCGACCTCGGCGGCTGCGACCTGCGGGGTCGTCACGACGAGGATCTCCGAGTTGGGCAGCAGCTGCGCGATCGAGATCGCCACGTCGCCCGTTCCCGGAGGCATGTCGATGAGCAGGACGTCCAGGTCGCCCCAGAACACGTCCGCGAGGAACTGCTGGAGGGCGCGGTGGAGCATGGGGCCGCGCCAGATGACGGCCTGGCCGTCGGGCACGAACATGCCGATCGAGATGACCTTGACGCCGCCGGCGCCTACGGGCGGGATCATCATGCCGTCGATGACCTGCGGGTCGTGGTCCACGCCGAGCATGCGCGGGATCGAAAAGCCGTAGATGTCCGCGTCCATGACGCCGACCTTGAGGCCCTGCGCGGCCAGTGCGGCGGCCAGGTTCGCGGTCATGGAGGACTTGCCGACGCCGCCCTTGCCGGAGGTGACGGCGATGACTCGCGTGAGGGAGTCGGGGCGGGCGAAGGGAATCTCGCGCTCGGGGCGACCGCCGTTGAGCTTTTCGCGCAGCGCCTTCTTCTGGGCCTCGTCCATGACGCCCATCTCGACGGAGACGTTCTCGACGCCCTCGATGGCGCTTACGCGCTCGGTGACGTCCTTGGTGATCTGGGTGCGCAGGGGGCATCCGGCGGTGGTGAGCAGGACCTTGACGGCGACGGATGAGCCGTCGATCGTGACCAGGTCGGGGGTCACCATGTTGAGGTCGGTGATGGGGCGGCGGATCTCGGGGTCGATGACCTGGCCGAGAGCGTCCATGACGGATTCAAGCGTGACTGGCATGGACTCCACTCTACTGGCCGGGGCAGCCATCTTCTAGGGGACGTTAGTCGGCCTGAGAACGTCCTTCGGTGTCCTGGGTGGCGTCCGCGTGTGGGTCGGAGGCCTTGGCTGCATCCGCGGCGATCTCGGCTCGCAGGTCCTCGAGCATGTCGCGCAGCTCGGAGCGCACGAAGTCTCGCGTGGCGACGTCCTGGAGGGCCAGGCGCAGGCCTGCGATCTCGCGGGCGAGGTACTCGGTGTCGGCCAGGTTGCGTTCGGCGCGCAGGCGGTCCTGTTCGGCCACGACGCGGTCGCGCGCGTCCTGGCGGTTCTGCGCGAGCATAATGAGCGGGGCCGAGTACGAGGCCTGGGTCGAGAACGCGAGGTTCAGGAGGATGAAGGGGTAGGGGTCCCAGGCGGCCTTATCGCTGATGCCCGCGAGCATCAGGTTCGCGCCGATCCAGGCGATGACGAAGATCGTCATGTACAGGACGAACTTGGGCGAGCCCATGAAACGGGCGGTGGCCTCGGCGAAGCGGCCGAAGCCGTCGCCGCTGCCGCCGCCGGGGCGATGGAAGAACCAGCGGCGCTTTTCGAGCGGGTTGTCGAGACGATCAGCCATCGATGCTCCTTGCCATCATGCGGTCGGTGACGTCGTCGTCGAAGTCACGCCAGTCCTCGGGCAGCAGTTCGTCGAGCACGTCGTCGACCGAGACGGCTCCGTGCAGGTGCCCGTCCTCGTCGACGACGGGCAGAACCGTCAGGTTGTAGGTTGCGAGCAGACGCGTCACGGTCGCGATGTGCACGTTGGGGTCCACGGACTCGATGTCGCGGTCCAGGATCGTGCCCAGAAGGGTCTGCGGGGGCTCGCGCAGCGCGCGCTGGATGTGGACCATGCCCAGGTACTGGCCGGTGGGAGTCTCCTGGGGCGGGCGGGCGATGAAGGCGACGGTGGCGATCGATGCGGGGATGTCCTCACGGCGAACCGCCGCGAGCATCTGGGCGACGGTCGCGTTGGGACCGAAGATGACCGGCTCCGTGGTCATCAGCGAGCCGGCGGTGGACTCCTCGTAGGTCATGAGTCGGCGCACGTCCTCGGCCTCTTCGGGCTCCATGAGGGCCAGCAGCGACTGGGCTTTCGCATCGGGCAGCTCGGCGACCAGGTCGGCGGCGTCGTCGGGCTGCATGACGTCGAGGACGTCGGCGGCTCGGGCGGCTTGGAGGGCGGAGACGATCGCGATACGGTCGTCGTTGCCCAGCTCCTCGAGCACGTCCGCCAGGCGCGCGTCGGTCAGCTGCTGGGCGACCGCGATCTTGCGGTCCTGGGGCAGGGAGTGGATGAAGTCCGCCAGGTCGGCGGGGCGCATGTCCTCGGTGTACTGCAGCAGCGCGGTCGCCGACTGATTCGAGTCGGTCTTGAGCAGGCCCGATACCTCTTTCACGTCCACCGTGAGGGTCTCGCCGCTGCGAGTGAAGCCGAGCGAGGATGTGCGCACGCGCTGGACGTGCAGGGTGGAGATGACCCAGTCCTTGGGACGGCGCTGGCGCATTGCCACGTCCAGGATGCGCGCCTGGCCGGAGCCGTCGTTCATGGTCACGACGCGGTCGAAGAGCTCGGAGAGCACGAGAGTTTCGATGGGGCGCTGCGTGAACGAACGGATGTTGAGCAGGCCCGTCGTAATGACCGAGCCGGCCTCGATGGAGGTCACGCGGGTGAGCGGCAGGAAGACGCGCTTGCGCGGGCCGACCTCGACGACGAAGCCGATGACGTTGGCTTCGGATTTCAGCCGAAAGATGACAACGACATCGTGAATCTTGCCGACCTGGTCGCCCAAAGGGTCGAAAACACCGGTGCCAGCAAGCTTTCCGATGTATACGCGGCGACCTTTGGTGCCGACCTCAATAGATGCAATGCTCACTCAATCATTTTAGGCTGATCTCGTTCAATGCGTCGTTACGGCGAGCCGGTGCCGGTGGGACAATGAGTCTCACGCCACCGGGGCTTGAGGATTGGAGAGACAATGGCCATCGTGTTGGAACCGCAGATGCCGACGGGAACTGAGGTCGGTTCGTACCAGAGCTACGCGCAGGCGCGCGCCGCGGTTGATTTCCTGTCCGATCACGGCTTCGACGTCGCCTCCATCACGATTGTCGGCACCGATCTGCACATGGTGGAGCGCGTCAAGGGGCGCCTGACGATCGCCCGCGCCTCCATGTCGGGTGCCTCCAGCGGCGCCCTGTGGGGTGCGCTGGCGGGCATGTTCATGTCGGCCGGGCAGAACGCTGGCGGCACGGGAGCGTGGGTCGCGGGTGGCATCTTCATCGGTGCTCTCGTCGGCATGGCGCTGTCCGCGCTGGCCTTCATCGTGCGTGGGCGCAGCCGGGATCTGGTGTCCACCCAGCAGGTTGTGGCGCTTCGTTACGCGATCCTGGCCTCCGCTGACATCGATCAGGCCTTCGCGCTCCTTCAGCGCACGCCCGGTAACCAAGCGCGCCCCAAGCGCGCCCCGGAGAAGGTCGAGCGTCCCCGCAAGGACTCCGTGGGCTTCTTCCCCGACGGCCGCCCGCGCTTTGGTGCGGCGACCAGGGAGGGTGAGATCCCCGGCGGCGCCGGGCAGCCCGCCGACTCTGGTGCGTCCGCCGCGCACGAGGCCGTGGTGGCCTCGCCGGTCACGCAGCCCGAGCCGTCGGCGATGCCCGCCCCGGAGGTAGCCCCCCACGGAAACGAAGCGACCCACGGCGAGCCGACGCCAGATACGTACGAGGACGCCCCGGCCTCGTCCCCTGAGGGAGACCAGACCGAGGCGTCGGGAGAGCGCCGCTAGGGCGTTCCAAGCGAAGAGACGCTCAGCGGGCGCTTAACGCCCCTGGATGCGCGCGATCCACTCCTCAACGTCCGCGATCGTGCGCGGGATATCCTCGGAGATGCGCGTGACCGTACCGTCGGCGTTCACCACGACGTCGTCCTCGATGCGCACGCCGATCCCACGGTATTCCTCGGGGATCAGCAGGTCGTCGGCGCGGAAGTACAGGCCGGGCTCGATCGTGAAGACCATGCCCGGCTCGAGCAGCGCGCCCTGGTAGAGCTCGGCGCGAGCCTTCGCGCAGTCGTGCACGTCCAGGCCCAGGTGGTGGCTGGTGCCGTGCGGCATCCAGCGGCGGTGCTGCTGGCCCTCGGGAGACAGGGACTCTTCCGGGGTGACGGGCAGGATGCCCCACTCGTGCAGGCGGGCGGCGATGACTGTCATCGCGGCGTCGTGCACGTCCTTGAAGCGGCAGCCCGGCTCGCCTGCGCGGGCCAGGGCGGCCTCGCAGGCGTCCAGGACGGCCTGGTAGACGCGAGCCTGCACCTCGGTGAAGCGGCCGTTGACGGGCAGCGTGCGCGTGATGTCGGCCGTGTAGAGGGAGTCGACCTCGACGCCGGCGTCGACGAGTACCAGGTCGCCCTCACGCACTTCGCCGTCGTTGTCGATCCAGTGCAGGGTGTTCGCGTGGTTGCCCGAGGCCGCGATGGTCTCGTAGCCCTCGCCGTTGCCCTCCTCGCGGGCGACCGCTCGGAATGCGCCCTCGATGACGCGCTCGCCGCGACGGTGGCCCACGGCGCGGGGCAGGACGCGGATGATGTCCTCGAAGCCGACCTTGGTCACCTCGACGGCTCGCACCATCTCCTCGAGCTCGAACGCATCCTTGGTCAGGCGGATCTCGGAGAGGCGCTCCTCGAGGGCCTCGTCGTCTTCGCGGGCCTCCTCGCCTGCCGGCAGGCCAGCCTGGGTGCGCACCTCGTTCACCATCGCCTCAACGTTCGCGTCCACGCCGCGCACGATGCGCAGCTGAACGGTCCCGGCGTCCTTGGCCAGCACGTCGCGCAGCGTGTCGATGTGGCGGGTCTCCAGGCCGGTCTGCGCGCTCAGCTCCTCGAGCGAGGGGCGCGCGCCCACCCAGAACTCGCCGTAGCGGGCGTCCGCGTAAAACTCCTTGGAGGAGCGCGAGGCGCGGGGCTTGAAGAAGAGCAGGGGAGTGTGGGTGCCGTCCTCGTTCGGCTCCAGCACCAGGACGGTGTCCGGTTCCTTCTCGCCGCCCAGGCCCGACAGGTGCGCGAAGGCGGAGTGCGCGCGGAAACGGTAGTCGCAGTCGTTGGAGCGGACCTTGTAGGGGCCCGCGGGCACGACGAGGCGCTCACCCGGGAAGGGAGCGCCGGCCTTGAGGGTGCGGTCGTGCAGGAAGTCGGCGACGCGCTCGCGCTCGGGCAGTTCGGAGGGGCGAGGCCCCCATCCGGAGCCGATGAAATCGCGGAAGGCGGAGGACTGGGGCTGACGGGAGCGGCTTTCGCCTCGGTCGGCCATTGACTGGGATTCTTCTTCGCTCATGGCCCCATTCTAGGGGCGCGAGCCCCTCTTGTGCGTCGCGCGCGGGTATGACAAACCCCGGCCTCGTCCCATTGCGCGGAGTGCGGGGGAGGAGGCCGGGGCTGGGGGCGCTTAGTCCTGCGGGGTGAGCTCTCCGGCGATGGATGTGTCCATCCAGCGCGCGAAGTCCGTGCCGCGCGCTCCCTGCGAGAGCAGGAAGACGGTCTTGGCGTACAGGGCTTCGAGCGTCATGTCGTGGGCACCGACCGCGCCGAGCTTGGCCAGGGCGTTGCCGGCCTCGTAGTGGCCGAGCATGACTTCTGCCTGGTAGCACTGGGAGGCGACGATGATCGGCACCTCGGCCTGCGCGAGCTCCTCCAACACCGCGACCAGCCCAGGTTCGGAGGCCGGGATGTTACCCACGCCGAAGGTGCGCAGGATGAGGGCGTCCGGGTGGGGCGTCGTCATCGCGCGCAGGCGCGCGGCGCTCATGCCCGGGACGACGTCGATGACGGCGACGTCCTGGCGCGCGTACGGGCTCGGATCCTGCCAGCCGGTGCCCGGCTGGGGCGCGCCGTACCAGCGCCACGGAGCGCCCGTGCGCGCCATGGGCGACACGGAGGGCGACTCGAAGCCGCGGAAGGCCCACGACGAGGTCTTGGTGGCCCGGTTGCCGGCCAGGAGCTTGTGCCCGAAGAAGAGCATGACGCCGCGCGCTCGGGTCGAGAGCGCGGCCCGCAGTGCGCCCGTGACGTTGGCCGACGCATCCGAGCCGACGACGCCGAGGGGGTACTGGGAGCCGGTCAGGACGACCGGCTTGCCCATGCTCGCCAGCGCGTAGGACAGGGCCGCAGCCGAGTAGGCCATCGTGTCCGTGCCGTGCAGGACCAGGAAGGCGTCGGCCTCGTCCGCGTGGGCGTTGATGTCGTCGATGATGGCCTGCCAGTCCTCGGGGGTGGCCTCCGAGGAGTCGATGAGCGGGTCCAGGGTGGACATCGTGATGTTCTGGGCCAGCTCGATGCCCTCGAGCTGGGAGCCGAACCATCCCTGCAGGTCAGCGCCGGGACGAAGCCCCTCGGGGGAATCGACCATGCCGATGGTGCCACCGGCATACGTGACGTGAAGACGCACTGTTCGTCCTTTCTCAGTCGCCCGCCACCAGGGTTTCCTCGCCCTGCAGCGAGGCGGCGGCCTCGTCGGTCAGGTTGCCGACGCGCCCGCGCACGTAGTACCAGCCGGCGACCATGAGGACGATGACCACGCCGAAGAGCGCGAGGGTCGCTTGGCCTTCGAACGTCATGACGTTCGAGCCGACGACGATAGCGAAGAAAAGCAGCGCCAGGTAGTTGGTGTAGGGGGCACCGGGCATGCGGAACTGCGGACGCTGCGCCTCGCCATGCTTGACCTTGCGCAGGAACGCCAGGTGTGTGATGAGGATCATCGCCCAGGTGCCGGCGATGCCGATGCCCGCCAGGCTCATCACAATCTCGAAGGCGCTTTTTGGAACAAGGGCGTTGAGCAGGACGCCGAGCAGGCCCAGCGACGCGGTGATGATGATGCCGCCGTAGGGGACGTGGTTCTTGTTGAGGCGAGCGGCGTAGCGCGGTCCCTCGCCCACGAGCGCCATCGAGCGCAGCGTGCGGCCGGTCGCGTACAGGCCTGCGTTCAGCGAGGACAGAGCCGCAGTCAGGACGACGACCTGCATGATGTCGTCCGCGTGGGGCACGCCGATGCGAGAGAAGAAGGAAACGAAGGGGGAAACCTCCGCCGAGTAGGCGGTGTAGGGCAGCGCCAGGGCGAAGAGCACGACGGAGCCGACGTAGAAGAAGAAGATGCGGATGATCATCGAGTTGATGGCCTTGGGCAGGATCTTGGCGGCGTCCTTAGCCTCGCCCGCCGCGACGCCCACCATCTCGGTGCCGCCGAAGGCGAAGACGACGCCGAGCGTGAGGGCAAAGACAACGGGAAGGGACGCGGGGAACCAACCGCCCGATTCGGCGATGTTGTGCACGCCGGCCGTGTACTCACCGACCGGTGCCTGCGTGAGGATCGCCCAGATGGCGACGCCCATGAAGATGAGGATCGTCGCGACCTTGATCAACGCGAACCAGAACTCGGCCTCGCCGAAGGCCTTGACGCTCATCATGTTGAGGACGAACACGAGGGCCAGCGCGATGAGGGCGAAGCCCCACTGAGGGATCACCTTGAACTTCTCCCAGTGGTGCATGTAGAGCGCCACGGCGGTGATGTCGGCCATGACCGTGACCGCCCAGTCCAGGAAGAAGAACCAGCCGGTGATGAACGCGCCCTTCTCGCCCAGGAACTCGCGGGCGTAGGACACGAACGCGCCCGAGGAGGGACGACGCACCGCCAGCTCGCCGAGGGCACGGACCATCAGGAACGCGAAGACGCCACACACCGCATAGGACAGTGCCAGCACAGGGCCACCCTGGGCCAGACGGCCGCCCGCACCCAGGAACAGGCCGGTGCCGATCGAACCGCCGATGGCGATCATCTGGATATGTCGGTTTTTCAGAGCCTTGTTGTACCCGGCGTCTCCCGCGTCGGCCGCGGTAGACACCTGGGTCTGATTCGAATCAGACACGCGCGTACTCCAATCAGTGTTGAGGGGGCCAAACGGCCGTTAACAGTCAGTTTCCTACAGTGATCGGCGTCTCGCCGGGGGTGGACATATGCGCACAGGCGGGTTGTGAGCCGCGAAAAGACGTGCGGAAAGGCGACGTCCCACCGCTCACAATCAAGGGTTTTCACGAGGCCTCGGCGCGCTCGCGGGGCTCGTCTCCTCCACCCGGTGGTGTGATCGGATTAATGCGGTAATCTCGGATGGTGAAGCGAATTGATCCCCATACTCATAGTGCTTATTCGGATGGAACAGACACGCCCGCGCAGCTTCTGGCAATTGCTGCCCGCGCCGGGCTGGACACAATCGCCCTGACGGACCACGACACGACCGTCGGATGGGACGAGGCCGCGGCCGCCGTCGCTGACACCGGCGTGAACCTCATCCGAGGCGCGGAAATGTCTTGCTCTGCCTCGGGCATCACGGTGCACCTGCTGGCGTACCTGTTCGACCCGACCAGCCCCGGCCTCGTCGATAATTTCCGCCGAACCCGTGAGGACCGCGAAACCCGCGCCCAGCGGATGGTGGCGAACCTGTCCGCGGACTATCCGATCACGTGGGAGGACGTGGCGGCCTTCGCGCCCGAGGATGGCCCCATCGGGCGCCCCCACATCGCCGACGCGCTCGTGGCCGCGGGCTCCTTCCCCGATCGCGGCGCCGCCTTCGAGCGTGCCCTGCACCCGTCGGGCCCCTACTACGTGCATCACTGGGCGCCCGATCCGGTCGAGGCCGTGCGCTGCGTGCGCCGGGCCGGGGGAGTGCCCGTCCTGGCTCACCCGCGCGCCCGCAAGCGCCAGCGCCTGCTACCCGAGGAAACCATCGCGCAGATGGCCGAGGCGGGACTCTTCGGGATCGAGCGGGACCATCGCGACCACGGGCCTGAGGATCGCGCCGACGTTGAGCGCATGGCGGGTGAGCTGGGGCTTGCGATCTTCGGGTCCTCCGACTATCACGGCACCGGCAAGCCGAACCGCATTGGCGAAAACACGACTGACCCCGACGTGATCGCAGAGGTCATTGCGCAGGGCAGCATCGAGGTGGTGCGCCCGTGAGCATCTTCGATGTCGCGCTCTTTGCCACAGCCTTCACGACACTGACGGTCATCATGGACCCGATCGGCACCGTGCCGATTTTCCTGGGACTGACCTCCCGCTACTCCCAGCACAAGCAGCGGCGGGCCGCGATCCAAGCGACCTCCGTGTCTTTCGGAGTCATCCTCACCTTCGCGATCTTGGGCGGCCAGATCCTGCGTCTCCTCCACATCTCAATGGAGGCTCTCCAACTCTCCGGGGGCGTCCTGCTGTTCCTGGTCGCCATGGAGCTCCTCATGGGCACCGACTCAGGGACCCCCGATACGGGCGATGAGAACGTCAACGTTGCCCTCGTGCCGCTGGGGACCCCGCTACTGGCCGGCCCCGGCTCAATCGTCGCCGTCATGGTGGCCGTCGGGCAGGCTGGAACGAACGTCGGCTCGTGGATTGCCGTCGTGCTCGCCGTTATCCTCGCGCACGTCGTTATGTGGTTGACCATGCGATTCTCGCTCATGCTCTCCCGGCTCCTGGGCCCTGGCGGCATCATGCTCTTGACCAAGATCTCGGGTTTGTTGCTCGCTGCCATCGCAACGCAGCTCATCATGGAAGGAATCTTCATGTTTATCGCGTCAGCACAGGGATCTTGATGTGATTCACGCTGGTAAGATTACTCAGTATTTGACCTCAATTCTGACTGTCTGGACAGCCTGACGGGGTGTGATTTTAAGAAAACCCTTCTCCGTGGTCAGGAAGTGTTGTAGGGTAAGGGTGAGTCCCTGGCGTGACGCGGTTGGCGCCGGTCAGGGTCGTGCACTACATCCCTCATCACATCTGTCTCAGGAGAGATCATGAAGAAGACGACTGCCTCCGTGTTCGCCGCGACCGCGGCTTTTGGCATCATCGCTGCTTCCGCCGGCATCGCTTTCGCCGCTGAGTCCCCGGTTGGCGATGGCGTGAAGGGCAACCCTTCCATTGGTGAGCCGTCGAAGGGCAACCCCTCCATTGGTCAGCCCACCCCCGAGCCTTCCGCTCCCAGCGTTGGCCCCGAGGATCCGATGCCCACCCCCGAGCCCTCCGCTCCCAGCGTTGGCCCCGAGAATCCGATGCCCACCCCCGAGCCGTCCAACCCCACCCCCGAGGGTCCCTCGGAAGAGCCGACCCCCGAGCCCATGACCCCCGGCACTCGCGTGCCCGGTGGTGAGACGCCCGCCCCCAACGAGGAGCCCTCCACTCCCGAGCCGGCTGCCCCCGGCATGGGTACCAGCGTGACCACCCGCGGCGAGGTGACGACCGGTAACGGCCCCGCCCCCGTGAGCGCTCGCACCGGCATTCGTAACACGAACGCCCCCGCCGAGACCTCCGCTCCGATGCTGGCGAACACCGGCTCCTCCGCGACCATCGCCGCGGGCGCTGGCGTCATCGCCCTTGCCGGCGGTGTGACCCTGGTGATCGCTCGCAAGCGTCACTGAGTCGCACGCGCCTGACAAACATCGCGGGCCCGCTCCCTTGGAGCGGGCCCGCGTTTCGTCTAGTTTGCGCAGTTCGGACGGGATTCGTGAACAAATGTGCAGGGAGGATCCGCAGATTTGCAACGAAAACCAGGTGTTTCGCCTTGAAATGATGCGCGCGTCACATGCACAATGGGGATACCGAAAGTCACCATGAATTGAGCCCTCATGATGAACCGGTGATGGAAAGTGGCACCGCTCCATCGGAGAGGTGCCACTTTCCTGTATATGCGTCCCTGCGGGCAGTGCCCCCCGCAGGGGCGCGCCCCTGCGGGGGTGTGCGCTCAGCGCTGGCGACGACGCAGTGCGAGAGCTCCCAGGCCCGCCACTCCAGCCGCGATGGCTGCTCCGGCCAGCATCGGCGTGTCAGCGCCCGTGCGAGCAAGATCGGTGCTCGGAGTCGCGGTCGGGGTCGTGGACGGGGCAGGAGCGGGGGCGCTCGGCTCGGGCGTCGGCTCGGTCGACGGTGCCGGGGTGGTCGGTTCCTCGGTGGGAACCGTGCACTCGCTGTCGGTACCCGTCAGCCAGTTGTGCAGAACGATCGGAGCCAGGACCGGCGAGTCCTCGAGAGTCTCGCCCGTCAGGACGCCGTTGATGTTGAAGGAGAAGCCGGAGTTGGCCGGCATGTGCTCGATCGTGACGGTGATGGTCGTGCCATCCTCGCTGACCTTGATCTCGCCCAGGCCCTCGACGGTGTTCGTGAAGCCGTTGCCCTGGAGCGCGCCGGCGCCGGGGTTGGAGATCGTGTTGATCGTGGAGGCGTCGAACGTCAGGCCCTGGACGGCCTTGATCGTCAGCGTTGCGTTGGTGAGGTCCTTGTGGGTGGCGCCGTAGAGGCGCAGGGTGCGCGAGTCGCCGGCCTTCGGATCGGTGCCGGTGGCGACGAACCAGCCGTCAGCGTTGGCCTCGCCCCACTTGGGCTCCTCAGAACCCCAGGAGCCCGCGTACTTGGAGCGCTCGTTGATGTCGCGCGAGTAGGGGCTCCACACGGTGCGGTCCACGGTCGTCACCTGGCACTTGGTGAGCTCGGGGGTCTTGGGCGTGGGCAGATCGCCGCACAGCTGGCCGTTGGCCTGGGGCTGGGCGCCGACCAGGTTGGCGGTCGCGGTCGAGGACTCGGCGCCCTCGGGGAAAGTGCCCGTAAACTGGAAGATCGTACCGGTGTTGGCGTCGAGGCCCTTGTTGAGGGTGATGGTCCAGATGTTCTTCGCGGCATCCGTCTGGGTGGCTGTGAAGTCGCCGTCGTTCCACGTGTACTCGGCTTCACGCGGGCCCCAGGCCTGCATGTAAGCGTTGAGGCCAGCGCGGGTCTCAAGCTTGGGGATGAAGACGGTGTCGGTCATGTCGTCGGGCAGGTCGACGGTGATCGTCGTGCCGGCGGCCAGCTTGTTCTTCGTGCCCAGGGGGAAGCGCCAGTTCTGGGTGGAACCGGCGATCCAGTGGTTGGCCTCGAACATGCCCGGGGCCTTGTAGGTCTCGGTATTGAAGTTGGTCGAGATCTTGGAGGTGTAGCCGTTGTTTGAGCCGGTGGCGATCTTGTTGACGGAGCCGTCGGCGTTGCGGGTGATCTCGGCAGGGTTCACCAGCTCGGGGTGGTGAGCCAGGATGTCCGTATCGAGGATCGCGGCGGCGGTCCAGTCGGCGCGGCACGCGGTGGACTTGTCTCCGTTAGCGGTGCCGGGACCCGTGGGTACGTTCTCGTCGGAGGGCGAGGCCATGGCGGGGCCTGCGATCAGGGCGGTGGTGAGCGTGGCGCTCAGAGCTGTCGCGATGGTCAACCTATGCGTCAGTTTCATCGTTCTCCTCGTGTCGATACGGATGTTTTGTCAAGAATGCTGTCCTTGTGGCGTGACGAGAGGCCGGTCAGCATTGGTTACATGAGAACCTTAGTCGATGAATGCTGACCGTGTCTCAGGGTTGTGAAACATCATCGGGCGATTATTACCTGCCTTGGTGCAGGTGGGGAAATCCTTGTTGTCTGCAAATGCGTGCCAATCTGGGTCTTTAGTCATGGGGTCGTTCCTGGGGGTGTAGTCGGTCACGTGGGCGGGGGTGGTGAATCTCCCAGAGGGTGGTCACAACGGGGAATTAGCTGCGCGGATAGGTAATCTCTAAGGCGAGGCCCGATCCCAACCCGGGGCTCGCCGCTTGGCGGGAGGGCATAGACACAAAAAAGGAAGTCATATGACGCTGGATCTGACGCAGTCGCTGCCCTCGCACGTGCGTGCGACCTCCGGACGCCCCGTTGAAGACTCGACTCTGATGGAGGTGTGGCAGGGTCTGTCCGCTGCCATCGTCGATCAGATCGCCGATAACTGGGCCGCCACCACTGAGCGTTACGCCAAGGGTCGTCAGGAACACTACTTCTCTGCCGAGTTCCTCATGGGTCGCGCCCTGCTCAACAACCTGTCGAACCTCGGCCTCGTCGAGAAGGCCCGCGAAGCCCTCGCCGCCTACGGCCTCGACCTGGGTCAGGTCCTCGAAGAGGAGCCGGATGCAGCTCTCGGTAACGGTGGCCTCGGCCGCCTCGCCGCCTGCTTCCTGGACTCTTGCGCCACCCTGGACCTGCCCGTGCGCGGCTACGGCATCCTCTACCGCTACGGCCTGTTCAAGCAGCTCTTCGACAACGGCTTCCAGACCGAGCACCCGGACCCGTGGATGGAAGAGGGCTACCCCTTCGTTATCCGCCGCGAAGAGCGCTCCCGCATCGTCTCCTACGCCGACCTGACCGTGCGCGCCGTCCCCTACGACATCGCGATCACCGGCTACGGCACCAAGAACGTGGGCACCCTGCGCCTGTGGAAGGCCGAGCCCATCGAAGAGTTCGACTACGACGCCTTCAACTCCCAGCGCTTCACCGACGCAATCATCGACCGTGAGCGCACCATGGACATCTCCCGCGTCCTGTACCCCAACGACACCACGTTCGAGGGCAAGGTCCTGCGCGTGCGTCAGCAGTACTTCTTCTGCTCCGCCTCCCTGCAGGAAATCGTCGCCAACTACGTGCGTCACCACGGCACCGACCTGACCGGCTTCGCCGAGTACAACGCGGTCCAGCTCAACGACACCCACCCGGTCCTCGCCATCCCCGAGCTCATGCGCATCCTCATGGACGAGCACGGCCTCGGCTGGGAAGAGGCCTGGAAGGTCGTCTCCAAGACCTTCGCCTACACGAACCACACGGTTCTCGCCGAGGCCCTGGAGACCTGGGACATCCACATCTTCAACCGCCTCTTCCCGCGCATCGCCGAGATCGTCCGCGAGATCGACCGTCGCTTCCGCATCGACATGGCCGAGCGCGGCCTCGACCAGGGCACCATCGACTACATGGCCCCCGTCTCCGGCAACACCGTGCGCATGGCCTGGATCGCCTGCTACGCGTCCTACTCCATCAACGGCGTCGCCGCCCTCCACACGGAGATCATCAAGCGCGACACCCTCAAGGAGTGGCACGCCATCTGGCCCGAGCGCTTCAACAACAAGACCAATGGCGTGACCCCGCGCCGCTGGCTCAAGCAGTGCAACCCCCGCCTGGCCGCCCTCCTCGACGAGGTCACCGGCTCCGACGCGTGGGTCCGCGACCTCACCGAGCTGTCCAAGTTCACCGAGGCCGGCACCGACGAGGTTCTCGAGCGCCTGGGCGAGATCAAGCACGCCAACAAGGTGGACTTCGCCGCGTGGGTTAAGGAGCGCGAGGGCGTCGAGATCGACCCCGACGCGATCTTCGACGTGCAGATCAAGCGTCTGCACGAGTACAAGCGTCAGCTGCTCAACGCCTTCTACGTCCTGGACCTGTACTTCCGCATGAAGGATGACCCGACGCTGGATACGCCCAACCGCGTGTTCATCTTCGGTGCGAAGGCTGCCCCCGGCTACATCCGCGCGAAGGCCATCATCAAGCTCATCAATGCCATCGGCGAGCTGGTGAACAACGACAAGGACATCAACGGCCGCATCAAGGTTGTCTTCGTCCACAACTACAACGTCTCGCCCGCCGAGCACATCATCCCCGCCGCCGACGTCTCCGAGCAGATCTCGATGGCTGGCAAGGAGGCCTCGGGCACGTCCAACATGAAGTTCATGATGAACGGCGCCCTCACCCTGGGCACCCTCGACGGCGCGAACGTCGAGATTCTCGAGGCCGTGGGCGCGGACAACGCCTACATCTTCGGCGCGACCGACGATGAGCTGCCCGAGCTGCGTCGCCACTACGACCCCCGTTGGCACTACGAGAACGTCCCCGGCCTCAAGCGCGTCATCGACGCCCTGACCGACGGCACGCTCGACGACTCCAACTCCGGCTGGTTCCACGACATCCGCCACTCGATCCTCGAGGGTGGCTACGACCCGGCCGACGTGTACTACGTCCTGGGCGACTTCGGAGCGTACCGCGAGACCAAGGACCGCATGGCCGCCGATTACCGCGACCAGAAGGCCTGGAACGCCCGCGTGTGGGCGAACATCTCCCGCTCCGGCCGCTTCTCCTCGGACCGCACGATCTCCGACTACGCTCGCGAGGTCTGGCACATCGAGGGTGAGCCGATCGCCTGACGCAATCGCGTAGGGGGGCCCGGAACCGCATGGTTCCGGGCCTCTCTTGTTGCCTGGAAGGGGGTCGGTGTATCGCTCTGTGAACCAACTGTATTAGTGGGTTGACACAGTTGGGCATCTGTGTCATTGTATTAGTGTATTAATACAGAAAGGCAGGAGGGATGTATCAATGCGCTTTGATGACACCCGCCCCATCTGGATCCAGCTGGCCGACAGCTTCCGCGCCCGCATCACCGACGGCACGTGGAAGCCCGGCCAAAAGATCCCCTCCGTCCGCGACCTCGCCATCGAGGCCGGCACCAACCCCAACACCGTCCAGCGAGCCCTCGCCGCCCTCGACGACGAAGGACTCACCGTCTCCAAACGGACGGCCGGACGATTCGTCGCCACCGACGACACGGCGCTCCATGCCCTCCGCCAGGAGGACGCGCGCGCCGCAGCAGACGCCTTTATTCGCGCCTGCCGAGCCCTCGGCGTCGATGTTGAAGGTGCCCACGGCCTCGTCGATGAACGCTGGAACGCGGACCTGTAAACCAGGAGGAAATACTCTCATGACCACCCAACCCACAGGCGCGAGCGCGGCTGGCCCCGGCCTCGTCGAGGTCACCGGCCTGACGAAGAGCTACCGAGCGACCCCCGCCCTGCGCGACTACAACCTGACCCTCGAGTCTGGCCACATCGTCGGCCTCATGGGCCCCAACGGCTGCGGCAAGACCACGCTGCTCAAGATCCTCGCCGGAGTCCTCTCCGACTACGAGGGAACCGTGACCATCGACGGGCACGCGCCCGGCGTCGCCACCAAGGAGATCGTCTCCTACCTGCCCGACGCCGACTTCCTGAACACCGAGTGGACGGCAGTGGATGCGATCCGCATCTACTCCACGTTCTTCGCCGACTTCGACGCGGACAAGGCAGCCTCGATGGTCGACTTCTTCGGACTGCCCACCGACCGACGCCTCGGCGAGATGAGCAAGGGCATGGGGGAGAAGCTCCAGATTAGCCTCGTCATGTCCCGGCGCGCCCGCGTGTACCTGCTCGACGAACCCATCAGCGGCGTCGACCCCGCCACGCGCGACGTCATCCTCGACGGCATCCTGCGCGAGTTCGACCCCGCCTCGCTGCTCATCATGTCCACCCACCTCATCTCCGACATCGAACACTTCGTCGACTACGCGCTCTTCATGAAGGACGGACAGGTCTTTCTGCGCGGTGACGCCGACGACCTGCGGGCCGCCCACGGCGATTCCCTCGACGCCATCTTCCGGAAGGAGTACCGCTGATGTTCACCAAGCTGCTTGCCTACGAGATCCGCTCGCGCTACCGCACGGATGCGCGCTCCTTCGGGGCGTTCATCGCTGTGATCGCGGTTGCCGCGGGAATCGTCGCCGCGGGGCTGCCGGGGATCAGTGGCTTCACCGCTGTCTTCGCCTACGTCCTGTGTGCGCTCACTCCGGTCGCCTGCGCGATCGCGGCGATGGCCGACTACTGGAAGACCCTGTACGGGCAGCGCGGATACTTCACGATGAGCCTGCCGGTCTCAGGAAAGGTCATCTTCTGGGCGAAGAACACGCGCATCATGATCGAGTGCCTCCTGGCTCTCGCCCTGGCCGTCGGCGGAATTATCGCCGTCGCCTCGGCTGCCGCGTGGAGCGACGGCATTAGCCTCGCTGAGTACACGGCCGACCTTCGTTCGCAACTCGCGATTTTTTCACCATCGGTGCAGGTGATCCTGATCATGTCGCAGCTCATCGCTGGCGCCGCGATGATTGTTCAGGTCTGTGCGGTCATGACTCTGGCCGCCGAAGGACGCTTTAACCACATGGGCTTCGGCGCGGTAGCTATCGGCCTGGTCCTGCTCTACATCGTCAATCAGATTTTGAGCGGCGTTGGAACATTCTTCCTGCCCTTCTCGATCACCCCAGACGGACATTTCAGCACCGAGAGCATGTGGAGCTCCTATCGCGCGGCTTTGGAAACCGATGCAGAGCCGACTGTTTGGGGACTGGGAGCCTGTATTGTGATTCCCATCTTCGCACTCTTGTTGGCAGCATGGGCCTCCCGCTCGATCGAGAAGCACACGTCCCTGCGCTGATGGTGTGATGCGCTGAGGAGCAGTCGGCGGTGGGATAGGGTTGTTGCACCCGATCCCGCCGCCGACTTGTCTGTGAGGAGCGCCAATGACAGCCGAGGGACCTCGCTTTGGGGCCACGCCCCAGAACCCCGACCTGCTGCGGTGGATCGGCATTCAGGTCCTTCTTCTCGTCATCGCCTGGGTGATTGGCATGGTCGTGCGGCGCCTCCTTGCCTCGCGCATGACGATGTCCACGGCCTCGGCCACGCTCACCGGCCTGGGTGGCCTGTGGGGCGGCCTGCTGGTCGCTGGCTGGATCTTCTCCTCCTCCGACATGTGGCGCCCCGCGATGATCGGCGTGGCCGCCCTGGTGGCGCTCGTCGTCGTCATCGTCGTCTCACTGATCGTCGCGTACCTGCATCCGCGCCCCGGCCTCGACCCCATCGCCGAGGTCGCCAAGCGCGGCGAATCCGACTCCCTCGAATTCAAGTCGAGCGCCCGCTGGAACATGCGCGCCGGCAAGCGTGACGACGCCATGGAAACCGTCATCGCCAAGACCGTCGCCGCGTTCATGAACTCCGGCGGCGGCACTCTCCTCATCGGCGTGGACGACGACGGGCGCCTCATCGGGCTCGGCCCTGACTACGCGACTCTCAAGACCCCGGACGCCGACCGTTTCGAGCTGTGGATCCGTGACCTGTGGGGTCAGCGCCTGGGCACCAACGCGGCCGCGCTGCCCCTCCTCGACTTCGCCGAGGCCTCGGACCCCCAGGAGGGTTACGGACCCCAGGACGTGTGCCGCGTGACCATTCCGCCCGCCCTGGGGCCGGTGTACCTGCGCGGCCCGAAGGGCAAAGGCGAGGCCGAGCTGTGGGTGCGCGTCGGCAACTCGACGCGGCGCCTCGACGTGACCGATGCCGTGCAGTACGTGGCGATGCGTTGGCCGGCGTATGCGCGCGTCTCGCTGCTCACTCGCCTGCGCCTCACCCTGACGCTGCGCCGCCACCGCAACACTCCGGCCCGCCTTCCCCAGGTCGTCGAGCGGACGCTCACCGAACGCATCTTCAGTGACCGGGCGCGTAATGGCAGCATGGGGGCTGGCGAGGAGTAGGAGCGCGGTGAGGCTGGCCCCAGGAACTCAGAGAGGAGAGTAGGCATGCGCCTGCGCAAGACCCTGCCCGCGGACATCGAGCAGGTCATCGCATCCGGGGACGTCGAGGCCGTGGCGCGCGCGGTCGAACGCTGCGAGGTCGGCGCGTACTTGCGGGGCTCCGCCTATGAGTCGCGGCTCATGCACTTCCCGGCCTCCGAGGAGATCACGGACTTCCTGCTGGCGCGGGGCGAGGATATCAACTCGCGCGATCGGTATGAACGTACCCCGATCCACGCGCGCGTTCGGTCGCGATGCCTCGACCAGATTCCGATGCTGATCGCTCGCGGAGGCGACATCAATGCGCGCGATACCTCCGACCAGACGGCGTTGTTTGACGTCGTCGAGCGTTTTCCCGTTGCCGACGTGTCGCGGATGATGTCGTGGGGCGCGGATCCGCTGGTTGTTGCTGATTCGAGGGTGTACGGGAAGGCGACGCTTGTCGAGAACGTGGTGTCCTGGCACAACTTCCTGGACGCCCCACGAGCGCTCGCGGTGATTCGGTTGCTTCTGTCCGTTGGGGCACCTGTTGGCGAGCGTGTGCCGACCGCGCTGCGGTCGATGGATCGGATGCGCTGCACGTTCATCACGCACGGGCTGCCGGAGACGGTGTCTCAGGAGGAGTTCGACGAGGCCTCGGCCGCGTTGTCGGAGCTGTGCGCCCTGTTCGGGGTGGAACAGCGGGAGGCGCAGCGCGCACCTGTCGTGGGGGAGCGGCTGGAGCTGGATCCGTCCGTGCCTGCTCTGTGCCAGTACGGGGAATTATGGGATCTTCTCGTGCCCGACAGCGGCCAGTGTCGGACGCTGCAGGGCGAGGTCATTCGCATTGCGGGTCGGGTTGGCCACGAAGTGTACGACAACGGCGGTATCAACTGGGATCGCTCTTTTGGGAAGCTGCTAGACCAGTATCTGCGTGTTGTCGCGTCCGGTGTTTCGCTGCCGCCTGATTCTCTGTCCCGCGCCGAGGTCGCTGTCACCTCCTTGAAGGGTCGCTCCATGTCCCACCAGGCAGTCGACGACATCACGGAGCTGGCGGTGGCCTGGGTACGCTTGAACCCGGTCCTGGTGGAGGCAAATCTGCCCGACGTGGGGCGGTGAGCGGGGCTAGGTGTCAAGCGCGCGGCGGTACACTGTGAGCATGGGTAAACGAATTTTCGGATGGCTGCGACAAAGGCGTGTTGTGGTGACGTATGGAGTGTTATGGTGTTTCTTGCTCTGTGTAATTGTAATGTATTTTTTCAAAACGCTCGCTGCTATCGCGCATCGTGCTGATGGGGAAAATGCTAAAGTTTGCGTGGTGATGTATGTGACTTCTATTGTTCTCAGTGCGAATTGCTGTTTTTTTGGACTGTCGATTCGTCGGGGACAACGCCGTCTGTGTGTGACGATGCAATTGCTGGCATTGACCATACTTTTGATAATATTCCGCTCGGTGTTCGATGTGCTTGGTGGAGAGGGGCTTGCGTTTTCCATTGGAGTATCCGCTTCTGGAGTTGTGTCGGTTTATGAAGCGTTCTTTATATGGGCACTTTTTATCGTAGGATCAGGGCTTCAAATTGCTTTGATTTCTAATGAAGCTCGACGTTCTGAAATGAATATGCTTCACGGTGGGGTTCTCATTATTGTGGGAATCCTGCTTCCGAAGATGCTTGATTCTTATTCGCTGCTTCGTGCTCACTGCTATGAGGCGCAATGTGGTAACGGTGAGCTTGGTAGTGTTATGCTGTTTGAAATGGCTATTGCTTATGCGGCAGCTCTAGCCGTAATGTTTGTTTTTGGGGTCTTTTCTCCATCTATTCGTACTTCTATGCGTAAGTGGACTGGGGAAAGCAAATTTGAAGGCGTAACGCGTTCTGAGGCTGTCCCGCACCACTGCGATCGGCCCATCTCCTCTAGTGTGGAAAAGGAATCATTTGATAAGAGTATGTTGGCAGGTTCTCCCAACGGCTTAAGTGGTGTTACTCTACCCAAGCAGCTGATGAGTGCTGCTGTCAGTGGCCTCGTTGCTGGCACCTGTTTCTCGGTCGTGAGTCGTCTTTTTAGTCGCCGCTGAGCTACGCTGCCTCGCGTTTCGACTGGATCGGCGAGGCATATCTCCACACTGATACTTGTTGCCAAGTGGTATTACACCACTTAGCGGGGTGTTACACCAGCTCGGAGGTGGTGTAATGCTCCCTAACTGGTACAGCGCCTCTCATGTGGAGCCGGGGCGAGCGTTTCGAGGATGTGTGGCTGCGTCTGATGTTGCCGGTTGGGGTTTGTGGGGAGAGATTGCCCGCGGTTGTGCTTGTTGTGGGAGGCGGTGCACCCGATCCGTAGGCATTACACCCCTTCTGATCGGGTGCAGCGCCACGTAACGGGTGCATCGCGACGTAACGGGTGTATCGCGACGTAACGGGTGTTTCGCGACGTAACGGGTGCAGCGCCTGTTGTTCGGGGCCGAGGTGAGCGTTTCGAGGCTGCGAGGCTGCGTCCGAGGCGGGGCTGGTTGGTGTGTGTCGGGAGAGGCTCCCCGCAATTGCGCTTGTTGTGGGAGGCGGTGCACCCGATCCGTAGGCAATACACCCCTTCTGTTCGGGTGCAGCGCCACGTAACGGGTGCAACGCGACGTAACGGGTGTAAGGCTGCCCGGTCTGGTTCGGCCGGAGGCTTGTTGAGGGGGGGCTAGGGGGCGTACCTGGCCGCGTGTTGGCTTGTTGCTAGGTGGCATTGCACTAGTTAGCGCAGCATTGCACTGGATAGTAGGCAGTGCAATGCTCTCCTATCTAGTGCAATGCTGCTGTATCTAGTGCATTGCTGCACGGCCTGGGCCTCTTGGGCGCCGGCGTGGGCGGCTCTAGCGAGGCAACCCGCGCGCAAGCTTGTTACCGATGAGGTGTTACACCCGATCGGGAAGATTCAACCCCTTCTGATCGGGTTGAATCTTCTCTAACGGGTTGAATGTTCCCGATCAGTTTGAATCTTGCCGCGCCCTGTGGCCCGAAACAGGGGAGGGGCCCAAGCCTTGCGGCTCGGACCCCCTCCTCATGTCGTATCAACGCGACGCTATCGCCTCACTCCGCGCTCTTGCGGCGGCGGATGCGCTTGCGGGCGCGGGGCGCGCGCTCAGAACCAGCAGCAGAACCGGAGCCAGCCGAACCAGCAGCACCAGCATCACCGGAACCCGATCGCGGCGAGTGCTCGCCACGGCCACGGCCACGCGTTCCGCGGTCGGAACGGCCGCCCTTGCCGGCGTTCAGCGTGCGATCGCCGTCCTGGGAGCCGCGACGCGAACCGCGCGAACGCGACCCCTCGGAAGAAGCACCACGCGACGAACGCCCACGGCCGCCACGCGACCCCGAACGCGAACCGCCGCGCGACCCGGAACGGCCGCCCCGGCCTCGTCCCTCGGAGCGGGGAGCCGAGCCGCCCAGGTCTTCGAGGACCTCGGCGTCCAGGCCGGCGCGCGTGCGTTTGGCGCGCGGCAGGCGACCCGTCGTGCCCTCCGGAATGTCCAGGTCGGTGAACAGGTGGGGGGAGGTGTGGTAGGTCTCGAGCGGATCCGGCACGCCCAGGCCCAGGGCCTTGGAGATGAGCGACCAGCGCGGCGTGTCGTCCCAATCGACGAAGGTGACGGCCGTGCCCGAGTTGCCCGCGCGGCCCGTGCGGCCGATGCGGTGGATGTAGATCTTCTCGTCTTCGGGGCACTGGTAGTTGATGACGTGCGTGACGTCGTCAACGTCGATGCCTCGCGCGGCGACGTCGGTGGCGACCAGGACGTCGACCTTGCCGTTACGGAATGCGCGCAGCGCCTGCTCGCGGGCGCCCTGGCCCAGGTCGCCGTGCAGTGAGCCGACGGCGAAGCCGCGGGCGGTCAGGTCCTCGCCCAGGCGGGCGGCGGTGCGCTTGGTGCGGCAGAAGATGACGGTGCGGCCGCGACCCTCCGCCTGGAGGATGCGGGCGACGACCTCGACCTTGTTCATGGCGTGAACGCGGTAGATGACCTGCTTGACCGTGTTGACGGTCTGGTTCTGGTCGTCGGGGTCCTGCGCGCGGATGTGGGTCGGCTGGACCATGAAGCGGCGGGCGAGGGCCACGACGGGGCCGGGCATGGTCGCGGAGAACAGCATGGTGTGGCGGTTCTCGGGGACGCGGCTGAGCAGCGTCTCGACGTCGGGCAGGAAGCCCAGGTCGAGCATTTCGTCGGCCTCGTCGAGGACGACGGTCTCGACGCCCGACAGGTGCAGGTGGCCCTTGCGCAGCAGGTCGATGAGGCGGCCGGGCGTGCCCACGACGATGTCGGCGCCACGCTCGAGAGCCTCGATCTGGGGTTCGAAGGCGACGCCGCCGTAGATTTCGACGATGCGGGTGGACAGGTACTTGGCGGCGTCGCGCAGGTCCTGGGCGACCTGCTTGGTGAGCTCGCGCGTGGGCAGGATGATGAGCGCCTGCGGCTTGTTCGGGTTGAGCAGGTCCTCGTAGCCTTCTTCGTCGGGCGCGATGACGTCTTCGAGGACGGGGATGCCGAAGCCGAGGGTCTTGCCGGTGCCGGTCTTGGCCTGGCCGATGATGTCGTGGCGCTCCAGCGCGGGGCCAAGCGTCAGGGCCTGGATGGGGAAGGGGTGCGTGATGCCCTTGTCTTCGAGGGCGTCGACGATCGGGTCGGTGACGCCGAAGTCCGCGAAGGATTTCTTCTCCAGGTCGTCGCCGCCCTTGTCGGTGATGTCGGGTGTGGCCTCTTCGACCTCGGGGGCTGCGGGTTTGATGGTGCCGAGGCGGACGACGCCTGCGGAGTATTCGACGGACGAGGCCGGGGCGGGGGCCTGTGCGGATGCCGCGGCCTGGGTGGTGGCGTCGTTGTCGGGGGTGGGCTCGATGGCCTCGTTGCTCGTGTTGGTCACGATCTGCCTTGTCTCCCGGGCTTTTCCGGGCTTGGGGTCGGTGCCGATCGCGCATTGTCTGGCGCGGGGATTGTCGTCCGCGCGAACGTGTGATGTGCAAAAAGAATGCGACCGGGCTTCCGGTGGTCACCTTTCAGTGTAATCGTGTCAAGGCTGACAGCGGGGGAGGTGCTGGTCACAGGGAGCTGGGAGAATGGGGGATTGTGTGGACAGTGGGAGCCGGAGGGCTTGTCAGGCACTATGCTGGACTCATGGCTCACGAATATGTTTCTGTCCCGGCCGACGACACTGATGTCATTGGTATTCTCGCCTATTCGTCGCTGGCGTTTATGACGCGCCTGGCGAAGGACGGCGAGCAGGCTCCCACGTTCGAGGCGCACGTGGAACACGCGCGCATGGCTGCGCAGTGTTTCGCGCTGTACCAGCAGCTGGAGGTGTGGTGCGAGCACCGTGACTTTGATCTGATGGAGGCCGCTGGTGCGTTTATGAGCGCGTATGACGATTTGGATGCGCGCACCCGTCCGACGACGTTCGCGGAACGATCGGTGAAGACATTTATTACGCGCGGCATGCTCGGCGATATGTTGATCCGCGTCGCCCGAGTCCACGGCCTGTTTGAGGGTATTGAGGACGTGTGGCCCTTCGAGCAGGGGCATTGGGTGCGCGCCCATCTTGGCCCGCAGATTGAGGCGGACCCGCAGCTGGCGGATCGCCTGTCCCTGTGGGGTCGCCGCGTGGCGGGTGAGGCCCTCGGCCTCGTGCGCGCCACGCTGTTCACCTACCCGCAGCTGGCGATGACGCCGGAGAACGTCGATGAGATCACGGAGTACGTGATCAAGCGTCACGGCGAGCGCATGAAGGACATTCACCTGAAGGCTTGAGGCCACAGGGTATAAACGAGGCCGGGGTTCCTCGGGCGGTATGGTGTCCGCTCGGGTTCCCCGGCCTCGTCTGTCTGGCGCGAATTAGTGGAGCGCGAAGCCGACGCGACGCTCGGTCTTGGCGGCGATCTGCACGTATGCGAGGGCGTGGGCGGGCACGAGGGTGCGCTGGCCCTTGGTGTCGGTGAGGTCGAGGACGCCGTTGGGAGTGGTAAGGGCCTCGTTGACCTTGGCCATGAGCTCGCCTTCGGTCATGTCGACGTCGAGACCGAGCTGACGCGTGTTATCGCGAATGCCGATGAAGATCTCCATGGTGACTCCTTGCTGGTAAATGTCGTCACGCCCATCATATGTGCCGCAGATGTGGGTGGGGTCTGCCAGTATTGCGTCATGAGCGAAATCAAGGTCAGGTTGCGGCGTCGCCCGGAGGGTTGGTGGCGCCTGCCGCAGCTGAACGAGGCACAGCGCGCGGTCGTCGATGCGGCGCGCGGCGCGGACGTGATCGCGCGTGGGGCTCCCGGTTCGGGGCGCAGCACGTGCGCGCTCGCGGTGTTTGAGCAGGCTGTGCGCGCGGGCGGTTCGGCCTTGATTCTGGCTCCTGATCGCACGCGCGCCGATGTGTTGACGCCGCGCGCGCAGGCGCTGGGCCCCGATGTGGTGCGTCCGGTGCGCACGCCCGCGTCTTTTGCGTATCAGGTGGTGGCGACGTGGCGCACACAGCGCCTTGAGCCGCTGGAGGGCGTGGAGCTGGTGACGGGCGCGGCCCAGGATCAGATGCTGGCGGAGCTGTTGCGCAGCGTGGAAGCGCCGTGGCCGGAGGATATCGGTGAGCAGATGCGAGGGATGCCGGCGTTCCGCGCTGAGCTGCGTAACCTGGTGGCCCGCGCGGGCGAGGCCGGGATGAACGCGTCCGAATTGTCCGAGGCCGGGGCGCGTTTTGGGCATCCCGAATGGGAGGGCGCGGGCGCGATCGTTGCTGCCCTGGAGGAGGGGCCACAGCGCTCCCCTGAGTACCCGCAGACCCTGCGCGTGGATCTGTCGCGTATTCAGTCCGTTGCTGCGGATCTTATTCGCGCGTGGGAGAGCGACGCGCCCGAGCGCGGCGTGCAGGCGCCCTGTCCGGTGCCCGACGTGGTGATCGTTGACGACCTGCAGGATTGCACGCCCTCGACCCTGACGCTGCTGCGCGCGTGCCGGGACGCGGGCGCCCGCATCGTGGCGTTCTCGGACTCGGATGTGGCCGTGGCCGGGTATCGCGGGGGAGAGCCGCATCTGGATCGGCGGTTGGCCTCGGCGCTGGGCGTTCAGATCGCGGAGCTGGGGCAGGTGTATGAGACCTCGAAGCTCGTCAGGGACCTGGCGCGCCAGGCATGCTCGCGTATCGCCCAGTCCGGCTCGCCGGCTCGGCGTGACGCCCAGGTCGCGGATGATGCGCCGGTGGGTGGCCTCGTCACGCACCTGGGGGCCACACCCTCGCAGATGGGGGCGCTCATCGCCCGTGCGTTGCGAGCCCACCACCTCCATGACGGCATCGATTTTGCGGACCAGGTCGTTATCGTGCGCAGCTCGTCGATGGTTGCTGAGACGAGGCGTTACCTGGCTCGCGGTGGCGTCCCGCTGGCGGGGGGCGGACGCGCCTTTGACTTCGCGTCGCAGTCCACGACGCGACTGCTTCTCGACCTCGTCGCGGTGCCGACGGGGGAGAGCGACACGGACGTGGCTCTGCGCCGCGAGCTTGCCGAGCGCCTCTTGCCGTCGGCTCTCGTCGGAGCCGATGCCCTGTCGGTCCATCGGCTGCTGCGCCGCCTCAACGCCGCGCGCGCCCTGGCCGCTGAGGAGGCGGGCGACGAGACTGCGCCGATCCCGCTGACGGTGGCCGACCTCGTCGCTGATCCCGAGACGTGGCGCGCGACGCTCGAGAAGGGAGCCGAGGCGCCGGGGCGGCGCGGGTGGAATGACCGCTCGCTCGCGCGGGCGCTGACGAAGGCGGCGGCCATGTGGGAGCTCGCCTTGTCGGGCGGGGAGCGTCCCCAGGAGCGCCTGTGGTCCCTGTGGGGGGTGTGCGGCGTCAGCGAAGAGTGGCGAGATCGAGCGATAGCATCCGACGAGGCCTCCGCGTGGTTTGACGATCAGCTGGACGCTGTCGTCGCGCTGATGCGCGTCGCGGACGTGTGGGAGCAGCGCAACCCGGCCGGATCCGCGCGCGATTTCGCCTCGGAGCTGTTGGCGGGGTCGGTTCCCATCGACACGATCTCGCGCGTGGGCGTGCGACCCGGCGGCGTCGAGGTCCTCACCCCCGCGCAGGCGATGGGCCGCCGCTGGCAGGTCGTGGTGCTCGCTGGCCTACAGGATGGGGCATGGCCGAATATGCGGCTGCGCGACCGGATCCTGCGCGCCGACCTGCTGGCGGACGTGGGCGCGGGCCGCACGGTCGTGGGTGAGGACGGGCGCGAGGAGCTGATCGACTCCACGCGCTCGGCGCGCCGGGCCGTCCTGGACGACGAGTACCGTCTTTTCGTCGCGGCCATCACGCGCTCGCGGTGTTACGTGCACGCGGGGGCTGTGCGCTCGGAGGACGCTGCGCCTTCCGCTTTCTTCGACCTGGTGGCGCGACTGGCGGGCACGCCGCGCGAGAACGACGTCGTGCCGATTGATTCGGTGGATGCGCCCTTGTCGTTGCCCGGTCACATCGCTGACCTGCGTGCGCGTGCGGCTTCGCCGGACGATCCGGTCGACGCCGAGCTCGCGGCCACGCTGCTGGCCCTGATGGCCCGCGAGGGCATCGAGTCCGCGCAGCCGGAGCGTTGGCTGGGAGCGGGTGGCACACCCACGACGGATGAGGAGTTCCAGGGTGAGGTGAGCCTCTCCCCGTCTCAGTTTGAGCGCGCGCTGGCGTGCCCGCTGCGGTGGTTCCTCACCACCATTGGCGCTGATGGGCCGTCGAACGCGGCAGCCAGCCTGGGTACTCTCGTGCACGCGCTGGCTGAGGAGAATCCGCACGGCAGCGCCCAGGAGCTGACGGAGGCGCTGGAGGCTCGCATCGAGGAGTTGGGGTACAACCTGGATACCTGGGCGGGGCGTCACTCGGAACGCCGCGCGCACGCTATCGTCGATAATCTCGCCTCCTACATTGTGGGTGTGCCCGGCCGGGTCGACGTCGAGCAGATGGTCGAGGCCCAGGTTGAGGGCGTGACCATCCGCGGCCGCATGGACCGCCTCGAGCACGTCGATGAGGGTGTGCGCGTCACGGACCTGAAGACGGGTAAGAGCGGATATTCGGCGAAGACGGTTCCGGACAATCCGCAGCTGGCGGCCTATCAGATGGCTCTGCTTGCTTCGGGCCAGAAGGTGGCCGGTGCCCGCATCGCGTTGCTTGGGGACAAGAAACCGAAGACTTTTGACCAAAAGCCCCTGGAGGGGGAGGAGCTGCGCAAGTGGCACGAGAAGGTGCGCGAGGTAGCTGACGCCGCGCGCGGCCCCTACTTCCAGGCGACGCCCTCGGAGGAAGCGTGCCGGTACTGTTCCTTCGATCGGCTGTGCCCGGCGCGTGAGCGCGGCCGCAAGGTGGTGGAGTGACGTGGGAAAGGACAGCGCGATGAAGCTAAGCGCGATTCAGATTCAGTCAATCGTCGACGCGACGAAGACGCCGACGCCGGAGCAGGTGCGCGTGATCGAGGCCCCGCGTCGCCCCCTTCTCGTCGTCGCGGGCGCCGGGTCGGGTAAGACCGAAACCATGTCGATGAGGGTCCTGTGGCTTCTGGCTAACCACGCGGACCTGACCCCGGCCTCGATCCTGGGCCTGACCTTCACGCGCAAGGCGGCCGGCGAGCTGGGAGACCGCCTGCGCGAACGCATCCGCCTGCTCTCGCGCGAGATGCCGCAGATGCGTGAGCGCCTGGACGAGGATCCGGTTGCCCTGACCTACAACTCCTTCGCGGAGCGCATCGTGTCCGAGCACGGGATGCGTATCGGCATCGACCCGGACTTTTCCATGCTCTCCGAGGCCGGCGCCCTCGACATGATGACCCAGATTGTCGAGGCCTGGCCCACCGACCTGGACGAGGAGCTCCGGCCGATCGACGCGGTCCCGCAGGTCTTACATCTTGCGGGCGAGCTGGCCGAGCACGGCTTCACAGTGGAGCGCGCGCGCGAGGCCTTGGAGGAGCTGGGTCGTGAGCTGTCCCAGGTGGGCGATACCAACGCGGAGGCGCGCAGCCTCCTGAGAGCCAACAGACGTCGTCTCGCATTCCTGGGCCCTATTGCGACCTACCAGCAGCGCAAACGCGAGATGGGCGTTCTCGATTTTTCGGATCAGCTGGTCCTGGCCACGCGCATCGTGCGCGAGGCCCCGGCGGTGCGCGCCGCGCTGCGCGAGGAGTTCCGTGCGGTCCTCCTCGATGAGTTCCAGGACACGTCTGTCATCCAGATGGAGCTTCTTTCCACGCTGTTTGGGGATCACGCAGTCACTGCGGTGGGCGACCCGAATCAGGCGATTTACGGGTGGAGGGGGGCCTCGGCCTCGTCCCTGGAGACCTTCCTGGATCGTTTCCAGACCGGAGCGCCCGAGGCCGGGCAGACCCTCACGCTGTCCACCGCATGGCGCAACGACGTGTCCATTCTGGACGCGGCGAATCGCGTGGCCGCGCCCCTGCGTGAGGTGGCCTCCTATCAGCAGGGCAAGGACGCGCTCAAGGCACAGTCGCCGGTCCTGGTCCCCAGGAAGGGAGCGGGGCAGGGCACCGTGGAGATCGCGTACACGCAGGTGTACGAGGACGCGTTGGCCGCAACGGTGGACTTCGTGAAGCGCGTCCGCTCGCAAGCGACCAAGGAGGGCAAGCGCCGCACAGTCGCCGTTCTGAGTCGGCGCCGCAAGGATTTCCCATTCATTGACGCCGCTCTGCGCGAGGCCGGCATCCCGACAGAGATCGTGGGCCTGGGCGGGCTGCTGGACCAGCCCGCCGTGCAGGACGTGCGCGCGGCGCTGGAGTTGGCCTACGACGTGGCGGCCTCCCCGTGGCTGGCGCGCCTCTTGGCGGGCATTGACCTGGGGGCTACCGACCTGATCGCGCTGGGCGACAGGGCGCGCGCCTTGGCCCGCGACGAGGGGGCCAGCCCCCACCAGGCCGTTCTCCTGGACGCGGTGGACAACCCGCCCAACCCCGGGTGGGCTGTGGAGGGGCGCCCCGCGATCAGCGAGGAGGCTGCGCGCCGCGTGCGGTTGTTAGGTGAGCGCTTGCGCGCGGTGCGTGAGGGCGTTGGGCGCTCGATCACCGAGCAGGTTGAGCGTGCAATCCTGATCATGGGCACCCTGGACGACGTCATCGCGGACCCCCTGTCGATGGGGGGCCGAGCCGCGCTGGACGAGTTCATTGCGGTGACCGCCGCCTACGAGAAGGAGACGCCGGGCGCGTCGTTGGGGTCTTTCCTCGCGTACCTGCGCGTGGCCGACGAACGCGAGAAGGGGCTGGAGGCTCCCCTGGGCGAGCCGGACCCGAAGGCCGTCCAGATCTTGACTGTCCATGGTTCGAAGGGCCTGGAGTGGGACGGCGTCGCCGTCTTCGGCCTGAGCGACGGGGTGTTTCCCTCCCACGGAAAGGGCAAGAAATCCGTGTCGTGGCAGGATGACCCGCCCTACGAGAAGGCGTGGCTGACGGAGGGCGGGGATTTGCCCCACCCGCTGCGAGGGGACTACGCGGACCTGCCGCCTTTCGACCTGAATGTTGAGGGTGAGAAGAAACCGTCGGCCGCCTACGAAAAGTGGATGAAGAAGGAGTACGGGCTTGCCGTCGGCGTGTACGCGGAGCGTGAGGAGCGCCGACTTGCCTACGTTGCGATGACGCGTGCGCGCAGCGTGCAGCTGCTGGTGGGCTCGTGGCTGTACCCGGGCAGTAGCGCGACGAAGTTTCCGGCGCGCTACCTCATGGAGGCCAGCTCCCAGCTCTTCGATCACACGCCTGCGCCTTCCGAAGGCACAGTCGAGGCCCTGGACGATCGCGGCGTGTGGGGCAGCGGTGCGTGGCGAGACCTGGGCGTCAGCTCTGTCGCAGGTGACGGGACGTGCCTGATAGCTCCCGTCCCGGGGGAGGAGGAGCGTACGGCGTTGAGCGCGCCGACGGCCTCGGAAACGTTCCCTCCGGAGCCGGGCCCGTCGCGTCAGCGGGTTGCGGCCGCGGCGGACGCTGTGCGCGCGCAGCTGCGCGTGTTGGCCGAGGACCGCGATGTGTTCGAGGCCTTGGCGCAGATGGGTGATGACCCGTCGGTCCGGGACACGATTGCCCTGATCGAGGAGGACCGTCTGGGACGGGAGGCGCCGGTCGTGGATCTATGGGCCGAGCGCGTGCCGGCGACGTCGGTGTCGGCGATGCTCCAGGATGCGGGCGAGTTCGCGCGCGATATGCGTCGGCCGATGCCCGTCAAGCCCAGTTCTTTCTCCGCGCTGGGCACGGTGTTCCACGCGTGGGCGGAACGCGAGCTGCACGTCGCGGGCGCCGATCCCGCGTCCGAGGCCGTGGACCCCTCTGCGGTCGTGCCCGGTGAGGATGGGGCGCTGGCGGGCGGCGATGACGGTGCGGATGAGGCCCTGCTGACGCTCAAGGAGCGCGAGCTGCTCGAGAGGCTGCGCAGTAACTTCCGCGCGTTCGTGTCGGGTGAGCTGGCTCAGTACCGGGCTGTCGCGATCGAAGAGGCGTTCTCCGTGGAGGTGGGCGGAGTGTCCGTCCAGGGGCGAATCGACGCGGTTTTTGAGCGCGTGAGCGGGGAGGGACCGCGTTTCCTGGTGATCGACTGGAAGAGCGGCCAGCCGGTCACGCGCAAGACCAAGCCGGAGAAGCTGGCGTACTTCGCGACGCAGCTGCGCCTGTACCGACGCGCGTGGGCCGCTCGCATGGGCGTCGATCCCTCAGAGGTCGGCGCGATGGTCGCGTTCCTGGCGGGCCCGTCGCACTACACGCTCGAGGCCCTCGAGGAGATGCTGGGAAGTGCCGAGCAGTCGCTGGACGAGGCCGTGAAGGGGGCGCTGAGCTGACGGCGACGCAGCCGCCATGTCCGAGCGGAGGCAACACCCCGATTGTCGTTGGGGCAACGCGCTACAAGGATGTACGCCGGTCCTTCTCGATCACGGATGCCCAGTGAGAGTCACCCGCCTGAGCGTCACTCGATGTTTTCGAGATCGCACCGGACATCTGGTCGCACCACTTGTGCATGGTATCGCGGCGTCTCTTGGCGTCTGATTCGAGCTTGCTATAGCCGGAGTTGACGACCAAGAACCCCCAGTTGATGGCGCCCGACGGGAGAGTGATCTCGTCGACGGTTCCACGCAGGGTGTCGTGCCTGTCTTTGAGCCGCGTCATCTCGGCGGGGTCGCAGGCGACTGTTGCTGGTTCTGTCGGCGTCGGCGTTGGCGTTGCTGCGCACGCGCCGCTGAGGCTCGCGGCTAAGATGACCGTGCCCATCAAGGCAGCTGCGTGTCGGATCAGCTGTTTCATGAGGTGTCTCCAATCACTGGGTATGGGGTGTACGAATAAACGTTCGAGGGGGGCGTGCGACTGCGGTCCCGTAGAGGGGACGATCCGCTACCGGCAGGGGAGGAGTCGCTTGTGCCGGTGAGTCTGCCTCGATTCGCGGGAGTGATCCACTGTCGGTGTTCGTCTCGGCGATGTTGTTCCGCTTCTTGGCGACTGTGATTAAGTCTGCATGCACGGGAGCAGTCGCGACGCTGCTTGGGCGACGGCCCGCGCAAACCCCTCACATGTTCGACGTTACATTGATGCTAATCGGCTCGACGTTGTTTGGTGAGGTTGCTTCGTCTCCTGGGGTGGTGCGGCGTGCTCGGGAGTGTCAAGTGGGGGTGGACTATCGCCCCTTTTTAAGCGAATTTTTGCATGACATCTACCGAGGATTTCCGCGATTACAATTATTAGCGCTAACATTCGCGCAATCTTGGCGCTTGACGTTCGTTAAGGTTATTAAATAAGCGTTGGTATTAAACTGAAATTTCCTCTAGCTTTACCCCGGATGCGCTGGTAGCCTTGTCCTGTCAATTTCAATGATGAGTGATGGTACGTCAGGAACTGTCTACCGTTGTGCGTTACAGAGAGGCAGCGCATGTCGGTTGTTGGTGCCTCGTGCCTCTAGTAGGAAGGAGCGCACCATGCGCCCCACTAACTCCAAGTTCCTCGCACTCGGTGCCACGGCCTCGGCCCTGGCGCTCCTCGCAGGCGCGTGCGCCTCGGGAGGCGGATCGGCCAGCGGATCCGGTGGCGACCAGGTCCACCAGATGTACACCTGGGTCTCGACGGAAAACGACCGTGCTCAGTGGCAGTCCTTCGTGGATGCGGCCAAGGAGGCGAATCCGGACTTCACGCTGACCTTCGACGGTCCCTCCTTCAACGACTACTGGACCAAGGTCAAGACTCGGATGGTCGCTGGTGACGCGCCCTGCATCCTGACCACGCAGGCCGCGCGTGCACAGGAGCTGTCCGGAATTCTCGAGCCTCTCGACTCCTACATGGAGAAAGCCGGCATCAAGGCCTCTGACTACAACGCTGCGATGATGCAGGGCATGACGGTCGATGGCAAGGTCCTGGCGCTGCCCTACGACGCCGAGCCCGACGTCTTGTACTACAACCGTGAGATGTTCGAGAAGGCCGGCCTCGCCGCGCCGACGACCTCGTACACGACCGAGCAGTTCCTCTCCGACGCGAAGGCCCTCACCGGTGACGGCAAGTACGGTGTGGCCGTCAAGCCGCTCCTCCTGGGCAACGCGGCCGGCGACTTCGGTATCGCCTTCGGCGGCCAGGTCTCTGCGGACGGCAAGAACACGCTGACGGATCCCAAGTTCGTTGAGGGCGTCCAGTTCGCCTTCGACCTGGTTCACAAGGAGCAGGTCGCGGTCGCTCCCAACGCTGCCGACAACGACGGCCCCGCGCAGACCGCCTTCACCTCCGGCACGGCCGCGATGATCGTGGACGGTCCGTGGATGTACGGTTCCTTCGAGAAGGAGCTGGGCGATAAGCTCGGCGTCGCGGTGCTGCCGACCCCGACGGGGCAGCCTCGCTCGGTCATCCAGGGCTCGGGCTTCGGCATCTCTAAGTCCTGCCCTGACAAGCAGGCTGCCTTCGACGTCCTCAAGCAGCTGGTGACCCCCGAGGTCATCGGTTCGGTCGCTGACAAGCAGGGCACCGTTCCCTCGGTCGAGTCCGCGATGGACAAGTGGGCTGCGAACAAGCCTGAAGACAGTGCCGAGGCCGTCAAGGTCCTCCTGGAGAACGGCACCCCGCTGGTGACGACCACGACGTGGAACCAGATCAACACGTCGTTCCAGCAGTACTCGCCTGAGGGCTTCCGCGGCACGAAGACCGCCCAGGAAATCCTCTCCGACCTGCAGAACTCTGCCGGCTGAGTCCGGCTCATCATCGACGAGGCCGGGGTGGCCTGCTCGGGTTCCCCGGCCTCGTCGATTCAATCCATAGTCGTTAGCGCTAACGAAGCTGTTGGGGGCTAACACAAGGATTCACTTTGTTTCCCGTGATGGAAAGGTGGCACTGCTGATGAGCGTTGACACTGTGAAACCCGGCCGCGAGGCGGATCCGGGTGAGGCAAAGGCCTCCAAGCGCGCACAGAAGGTGCGCGACGAGGGCAGGCGCGGCGACGGCGTGCGCGCCCTCATCTATCTGGCCCCCGGCATGACGGGGTTCCTGCTGTTCATTGTCCTTCCCCTGATCGCGTCCCTCGTGATCTCGTTCTTCGACTGGTCCCTCTTCGGGGGAGGCCGCTTTATCGGAATCGAGAACTACAAGCGCATGCTCTCGGGCGCAGACCCCGCCTTCTGGACGGTCATGCGCAATACCGTCGTGTTCGCTGCCTGCTACACGGCTCTGAACCTCGTGATCTCTATCGGCCTGAGCTACTGGCTCCAGCGCGTGCCCGAGTGGCTGAGTCGCGTCCTTCGCGTCATTTTCTTCATCCCTGTTGTCACTCCGATGGTCGGTAATGCGCTGATCTGGAGGCTCCTGCTCTCCGATCACGGCGTGGTCAACTCCGCCCTCGGTGTCTTCGGGATCGAGCATATTCCCTTCCTTAACAACCCGACGCTGGCGATGTGTTCCCTGCTGATGATGAGCCTGTGGCAGGGCCTGGGCTACAACATCGTCGTCCTGACCGCTGGCCTGAACGGCCTGAATACCTCGGTGCTCGAGGCCGCCACCATCGACGGTTGCAATGGCGCCCAGCGCTTCTTCAAGGTCGTCTTCCCGATGATTTCCCCGACCGTCTTCTTCTGCACGGTCATGACGGTCATCGGTGCCTTCAAGGTCTTCGCTCAGCCCTACTTCCTGACCCTGGGCGGCCCGGGTGAAGCGACCAACACGATCGTGCTGTCCCTGTACCGCAACGGTTTCTCTTTCGACAAGCTCGGCTACGCGTCCGCGATGGCGTGGGTGCTCTTCGTGATCGTTATGACGGTGACGGCCCTGCAGTTCGCTGGCCAGAAGAAGTGGGTGAATTACGATGCATAACAAGAAGCGTCTTTCGACGATCATTTCGGTCGTCCTGCTCAGTCTGATCGCGGTCGCGTTCCTGTTCCCCTTCGTGTGGATGGTTGCGACCTCCCTGAAGCCCACGACCGAGGTCTTCACCCTCAGCCCGTCGGGCAGCCGCGTCGCCTGGGATAACTATCCCTCGGCTCTGAACTCGATCCCCTTCGGCCGGGTCGTCCTCAACTCGTTCATTGTGTCGCTGGCCGGCGCGGCCCTCGTGGTCGTTGTGTCGGTCCTGTCTGCCTACGCGTTCGCGCGTCTGCGCTTCAAGGGCCGCGATCACCTGTTCATGCTGTTCCTGGGCACGCTCGTCCTGCCCCAGGAAGTCCTCGTGATCCCGCTGTACATCGGCATGCAGCGCATGGGCCTGGTGAACTCCTACTTCGCCCTCATTGTGCCCTTCGCGTTCGGCGCGTTCGGCGCGTTCCTGATCCGTCAGTTCCTCATGTCCCTGCCCCTCGAGTTCGAGGAAGCGGCCCGCATCGACGGGTGCAGCGACTGGCAGATCCTGACGAAGATCCTGCTACCCCTGCTCAAGGCGCCGATCACGGTTGTTGGCGTGTTCGCGTTCATCGACTACTGGTCCGCGTTCCTGTGGCCCCTCATCGTGGTCAACGATTCGACCCTGGCGACGATCCCGCTGGGTCTGCAGATGTTCTCGGGTGAGCGCGGCACCGACTGGGGCCCGCTGATGGCTGCGGTCACGATGACGACGATCCCGTCGATCCTGCTGGTCGTGTTCCTGCAGAAGCAGCTGGAAAAGGGCGTCACCCTGGGCGCCTTCGGAGGACGGTGATGAGCGTGGAACATCGTGAAACGATCGATGAATCCGCCCGCTGGGGCGCCCTGGCGCGCCCGACCCCGCAGTGGTTCGAGGACGCCCCCCTGGGCATCTTCGTCCACTGGGGTCCCTACTCGGTGCCCGCGTGGGCGGAAGACCACGGGGAGCTCGGCGTCGAGGACGACTGGGAGGCCTGGTTTACCCACAATTCCTACGCGGAGTGGTACTTCAACACGATCCGTATCCCGGGGTCTCCGGCGGCACGGCGTCACAAGGACCTGTACGGGGCTGCCTCCTACGACGCCTTCCTGGACGCGTGGGATCCCGACGCGTGGGATCCGGCCGAGTGGATGCGCCTGTTCCACCGGGCTGGCGCCGGGTACGCGGTGCTGACGACGAAGCACCACGACGGGGTGACGCTGTGGGACGCCCCGGAGACGGGCACGCGTAACACGGTTCGCCGGGGTCCGCGCATCGACCTCGTGGCGGGCTTCGCGGATGCCGCGCGCGGCGAGGGCCTGCGGGTCGGCCTGTACTACTCCGGGGGCCTGGACTGGCACTACCGGCCCGCGCGGCCCATCCTGTCCGAGGATGACTGCAAGGACCTGTGCCGACCGAAGGACGCGGATTACGCGCGCTACTGCTTCGTGCACGTGCGCGACCTGATCGACCGCTACGCCCCCGACGTCGTGTGGAACGACATCGATTGGCCAGACGAGGGGAAGAACTTCGGCCCCTACGGTCTGGGCACGCTCTTCGAGTACTTCTACGCGGCTTGCCCCGAGGGGGTCACGAATGACCGTTACGGCGGCGTTCACGCGGACTACCTGACCAGCGAGTATCAGCACATGGGGGATTCGGAGACCAGCGGGAAGCCCTGGGAGAATTGCCGAGGTGTGGGCCTGTCTTTCGGGTACAACCGCGCCGAGGGGGAGCATCAGTACCTCAGCGGCGCGGCCGCCGTCCGCCACCTGGTGGACGTCGTTTCGCGCGGCGGGCGCCTCCTGCTCAACGTGGGCCCGAAGGCCGACGGGACGATTCCTCGCGAGCAGCGCGAGTGCCTGGAGGGCCTGGGTGCGTGGAATGATCTGTATGGGCCGGAGCTGCTTGGCGTGCGGCCGGAGTCGGAAGAGTCGGCGCGGGCTGTGCGCGCGGTGTCGGCTTCGGGCTCGGACGAGGCCTGGGTGCGTCTCCTGGGGCACGGTGACCATGTGGCCGTGGTGGCGGATGCGTCCGTCGCGCAGGTGTCGGGTCTGCCCAGCGGATTCGACTACTCGCGTTCCGCGATCCTCACGCCGGGCGCGGCGTGCTCGTGGGATGGCGAGAACCTGACCCTGCAGGCGGGGGAGCAGCCTCCGAGTGATGCTCGCGGCGATGCTCTGCCGATAGTCATCACAGCTCCTCGAGTGTGAGACGAGGGTGTCGGCGCGGGCGAAGGCCTGCGCCGACAACTTTTTTATTCGAGCAGCGGCACCGTCGCCACGATCGTCGTTGCGATGACGAGGGTCATAGCCGGAAATTCCTTATTGGTGCGGGTGAAGACGGTGAAAAAACACCCCAAGGAGACGGAAATGATGGGGGTCACTGTACGATAGGGGCATCGGTATGTGTGTGGGAGGAGGAACGCCATGAGCGCGCGAGTCGCCGTCAGCCAGCCAGTGCTCTCGTGGGCCCTCCAGCGCTCTGAGCGTACCTTCGAGGACGCGCTGACGAAGTTCCCAAAACTTGGGGACTGGATGGACGGAAGCGGCCAGCCGACTCTTCACGATCTTGAGAAGTTTGCGGCTTACACCCACACGTCCCTCGGTGCGCTCATCATGCCTGAACCACCCGATGAAGCGCTACCAATCGCCGATATGCGTACCCGTCAGAGTGCTGCTATCGAGCCGCCCTCTGGGAATCTTCTCGACACCATCGACCGTTATCAGCAGTTCCAGGATTGGTACCACGATTACGCCCTCGAACAGGGAGCGGAGAAACTTCCATTCCTAGGGTCTGCGAGCACGCAGGATTCCCCACGGGTTATTGCTCGCCGCGTACGCTCTCTCCTACAACTCGATCACGTGTCGGCGACCGAAACCCAGCAATGGCGCCACGATCTCGTCGTAGCGCTTGAAGGCGTAGGTGTGCTTGTCATGAGGAGTGGCGTCGTCGGTACGAGCAACACGAGGAAGCTCTCTACGCGGGAGTTCCGTGGATTTAGCCTCTACGACGATCTTGCGCCTCTGATTTTCGTCAACGTCGCTGACGAACCGTATAGCGCACAGAACTTCACCCTCCTGCACGAGTTTGCTCACTTGCTTCTCGGACACAGTGCATTGTCTGGGGGTGATCGGTTGCTTGGTGGAACCGGTGAAGAGGCATGGTGCAATCGCGTCGCTGCATGTGTGCTGCTACCTGACGAGGTGCTGATGGCTTTCAATGAAGCGACAACTGTGCAGGACTACCGCGCCCTCGCGCGCCGCTTCGGTGTGTCCGCCGAGGTTGCACTCCACAGGCTGTACGGGGCTCACCGGATCGACGAGGAGCGTTTTGGTGCGCTTCTAGAGGCGGTGTGTGCTGACTACGGTTGCGAGAAGCGCCGCAGCGGCGGTGGTAACTATTACAACACTCTCACCGCGCGTCTTGGGCGTTCATTTGCGACCGCGATTGTCGCATCCACCCTGGAAGGGCGTACGGGATTCACGGAGAGTTTCCGTATGATCGGCACACACAAGAGGGAAGTGTTCGACGAACTGGCGAGACATCTCCAGGTGGTGTGAGAGATGTACGTCCTCGACACGAACGTCTTCATCGATGCGGCAAACGCGTACTATGCGTTCGATCTGGCTCCTGGATATTGGGACTTCCTCGTTCAGCTATTCAACTCTCACCACGCCGTGAGTATCAAGTCGGTGTACGACGAAGTGGGTGAGGCGGGCGACGGTGATCCTCTCAAGGACTGGGCGAAGCGGAATAGACAACACTTTATTGCTCCCGACTCGCGCGTGGTGGCCCGCTATCAGCAGGTCATGAAGTGGGCAAAAGACAACTATGAGGCGCCAGCAGTCAGCGATTTTCAACGCGTTGCGGACTCCTGGATCGTTGCGCACGCACTGGCTAATGGGTGGATGGTCGTCACGCACGAAAAGTCTGCACCGAGATCGAAGAAACGGATCAAGATTCCCGACGCATGTGCCGCATGTGGGGTGGAGTGTCTCAACCCCTTTACGATGCTTCGCCAGCAAGGAATGAGCCTCGCCCTCTAGCTGCGTTAACACGCAGGAGTGTCCACCACGCTCGGCGTGGGGGTGACCTCCCTATGCGAGCATCGTCACGATGGTATCCAGAACTCATCGAGGTCGGTGAGAGCCCTCAGGACTGGCTGTCTTGCTCGTCGCCGGGGAAGGGGAGGCCGTTGTCGGCGGCGTAGGTACGTGCAGTGTCGATGAGCTGGGGGTCCTGCTGGAAGCAGACCACCGGTGTCGACCAGCGCCTGTCCCCGGAGGGTGGGAGCACGTCGATGAGAGTGAAGGTACCGACGTTGTTGAGGGTCGTGCTCTCCCCGACCGTGAGGGTCTGATACATGCCCTCCGGTACGTTGACTCCATCGGACCAGCTCACGGTGAGCGTGGCGTGTGGCGTGTGGCGCGTCGCCGGCAGCATCGGCCTCGATGCCCGTGAGCCGCAGGGGACTGAACCCTTCGATGAGCTGATACCTGATCGCTGATTCAAGAACGTAGGTCGTTCCATCGCACGCAGGCAGGTCGCGTTCCTCGTTGGGCGACGAACACGCTCCAACGAGCGATGCGGCGAGTCCGATGGCGCAGGCGATCCGAAGGTCACGACTGATACGTGCGGACATGACATGACTCCCTGAGTGATGTTGACGGTTGGGGCGCTCGGGCGAGCGCAGCGGTGAAGCCGGTTACAGGTACTTCTTGAAGGTTGTCTTGATCGCGAGCATGGTGTCGATCATCCAGTCAAAGTGCTCGCTCCACCGGTCCCTGTCGTCGAATGATACGTTCTTATGGACGACGATGCGGCTCGCTTTGCGGTTCGGGAGCTCCCGCCAATCGAAGCTCAGGCCGGCCTCGGCTTCAATCGTCTCCCTCATGGCGTAGAGCGAGTGGAATAGGTCTTTGTCCTGGTCGATGTACAGCTCGACGCTCAGCTCGTTGCGCTTGTGGATCTGCGATGCTTCGATATGGCACTGAGACGAGTCGATGGTGAAACTCATCCAATAGTCCTTCGAGGGCTTGCCACGGTGGAAGCTGTGCGAAAAACGCGTGTCCTGAAAGGCGTAGTCCTGGAATGCAGCCCAGTAGTCGTAGCGTAGCTGCTGGCCATCATTCGTGAAAGTCGCCTTCTTGACTTCCTTGGTCCAATCGTTGGGTCGTTCGACAACCTCGAATTTCACGGCTGGTTCGGACGACCCGATGCGAAACAGCTTGATTTCGCACAGAAAGAAGCCGATGTTCTCATCGGTGTGGTTGTTGAGCCATTCGATCGCAGCGCGATGCTCCTCGCGCGCGCGTTTGACGAGCCAGACGATCACATCCGCTGATTTTCCAGACGCGTAGGTGATCAGCTTTCCGAGGTGGTCGTGATCGGTGTCTTCCAGCTGGTTCTCGATGATGATTGTTCTGTCCGTGCCGGTCTCCGACGCGAAGATATCGACGTTGAAATCGCCGACGCAGGACTCTATCTCGTCGACCGTCATGTCAATCTCGATGGCGTCAGAGAGGAGGGCCATGTTCTCGTCCTGCGCGAGCCACGGGGTGAAATCGAGTGCCTCGTGGGGCCATACCGTTCGTAAGTCGCGTATCTCTTCGAGCCTGCTCAGAGTGACCATCGTGTGATTCCTTGTCGTGTTATACCTGCGAACCCGTTGCGCGGCCGCTGTGGTTGTTCATGGGAAGGGCGCGGCGTATCGGCGCTCCGGAGAGATCAGAGGGAGGTGAGGCGGTCGTCCTTGATGACGTCCGCCCAGGTGGCGTCCGCTTGCTCGGACTCGCGGGAGGTCGCCTCAATGGCCTCGGACATGCAGGTGCACCACTCCTGCATGATCTCGCGGCGATCAGTGCAATCCTCCGCCAGCTCCTTGTACGCGCCGCGCACGACGGAAAAGCCCCACGCGGCTCCTTTCGGCGGCACGATGACCCTTTCCAAGTCGGAACGCAGCTCCTCATGCCTGGCGATCAACGCCCTCATTTCGTCCGTGTCGCACGCGAAACCCTTGCTCATGAGTGACTCCCATCGTCGATCGTGTCGGGGAAGAACAGGCCGTTGGCTCCAGCGTATCGGCGCGCCGTCTCGATGAGGCGCGGATCGGGTTCGAAGAGAACGACCGGCCGAGGGAAAACATCGCCGTCGAGGGGTGCTTCCATGTCGACCAGGGTAAAGCTCCCGACGTTGCTGAGCGACGCGGACTCCCCCTGGGCCAGTTCTGCGCGCATCCCGGGAGGGGGAGTGCCCACGCCGGGCCTCCACGTGACCGCGAGCGTGACGCGGGGAATCCCGTCTGTGATCTCCGAGCGAAGAACGCTCATGGCCGGCTCTGCGAATCCGTCGATCAGGCCGCAACGAACGGCGTGACCGGGGATGATCCACCGGCTGTCCTGGTGAGTCATGTTCTGCCTATCGTGTCGGGGTGGAAGTGCTGTGGGAGCGGCGACACTCTCAGGTGAGAAGAGCGCCCTGCGCGCGGCGCCGCGTTATTTGACGGCACCGAGGGTGACGTTTCCGTAATACTCGTTGAAATTCTCCCAGGAGATGGTGAATTCCCCGGTGGGGGTCGCGCTTCCCGTCTCTGAGACCGTGTTGGTACCGTGCGGATTGACGAGCGTGAGGCCCGACGAATCGGCGTGTGTGACCACGTAGGAGTGTCCTCGGTAGATGTCGATGCGCGTCTCCTGCCCGTTGGGCAGTGTCACATCCACGGGGGCGGTTCGGTTCTCAAATGCGTCGCTGCACTCCGTGTTGGCGATGGTGGGCTGCCCGCTGTTGGCGGCCTCGATGATCGTCTGTTGTTCGCTGGCGTCGTAGCCGCTTCCAAAGCCGAAGAAGCCGTCCCCGTGAACCGTGGATGTTCCTTGACCGGTGACGCGAGGGAGAGCCTGGCGGGGGTAACCGGCCGCTATCCCGCTTTCAAAGAAGGTTGACCTGTTGACTCCGCCCGGGTGGAGCTGGGAAAACGCCTTTTCATAGAGGGAGATGACGCCCGCAGACCCGCTGGAACGCGCTCCGTTGGCGTAGGTGTCTCGCACCAGGACTTCCGTGGAGGAACCGGAGGAGAAGAAGCCGGGCTTGTCGTAGACCGTGACGATGTAGCCGTCGATCGTTCCGTCTTGGTTGTAGTGCGGTCGAATGCCGTCGGCGAGGAGGGCCTGTCCCTCGGGGGAGTTCATGACGGCCATCAGCGATGCCAGGTAGTAGCAGTCACCGATGCTTCCCTGAGCGATTGCGCGCAGGTCGAAGCCGCCCTCTCGCAGGGCCTTGATTTCGGCGTTGATCCTGTCAATGTCGCGCTCGCTGAGACGCTCCGTGCGGGAGGGGTCGAAGAAGCCACCCACGAACTTTGACTTCTTCGCGACGGGTTCGATCGACAGGGCCTGTTGCAGGCTGAGGGCGAGGTCCTCGGCCTCTTGCTTGAGCCTGTTGTAGCGCTCCCTGTACTCGCCCTGGAGGGTGCGCGCTTCGGCGAGGAGGGAAAAGTACGCGTTAATGCGCTGCACGGCGGGAGTGTGCTCGAACGCATCGTCGAGCTTTTGCGCGGCGGGACGCAGGGTGTTCTCCACGTAGTTATGCATGGCACGCACGCTCCACGAGTAGGATTCGACGTCGTTGGCCGCACAGGTCATGCCTTCGTTGAAATGGATCATGCGGCTGCGCGCTCGCTGCTGTGATTCCAGGTAGTCGAGGTGCGCGTCGCCTCTCCACGTCACGATGGACGACGGGATACGTGACACTGCCTGCTCGATGGTGTCTGCTTCCGTGGCGCTTGCGTGCAGGGCATGAGCGACCGATGCGATGGAATCTGCGTTACCGGGGGCCCCAGGGATCATGGATGAAAACCAAGTCATGGCGCGTCCTTTCTCGCCAACCGTGGTGTCCTCGCGACCGACAATAGCCGCAGCAGTGATGCGCGTCAAACACTTTGTGGTGCGAGATGCGTGCGGGAGGCGCGTCCGTGTCGTGTGTGGGCCGAGGCCTGGGCTGAGGGACGGGCGGCACAGGGCCTCACACGAGCAGCGGGCGGGCAGGCCGCGTACCCCGGGAGCGGGCGAGTAGGCCCTGCATCCCGGGCAGCTTCGATAGAAGAAAAGGGTGCGGAGGCAACGTCGTTGTTGCCTCCGCACCCTCATGGCACGCGCGAACTGGTGAGGTTCGCGCGCTCTGCTCACTGACCCAGCAGCGTACCCAGCACGTAGTCGCGCGCGATGTGCGCGTACTCGAGCGGGGGAGCGATCTTCGGGTCCTGCTCGGCCTCAACGAGGATCCAGCCCTTGTAGCCGTGCTCGACCAGGAAGCGGTAGGGCTCGGTGAAGTCGATCGTGCCGTCGCCGGGAACCGTGAACATACCGGCGAGGAAGGAGTCGAGGAACGAGCGCTTCGCTGCGCGCGACTCTTCCATCTTGGCGGGGCGCACATCTTTGAAGTGGACGTGCTTGATGCGCTCGATCGCGCTGCGCAGCAGGCCCATGACGTCTCCGTCGCCCACGTAGGCGTGACCCGTGTCGAAGAGCAGGGAGACCTTGTCCGGGTCGGTCAGCTCGAGCATGCGCAGCGTTTCGTCCTTGGTCTGAACGACGGTGCCCAGGTGGTGGTGATACACCAGGTCGAGGCCGTACTCGTGGGCGATCTCGCCGAGCTTGTTCAGGCCCTCGGCCAGGACCAGCCACTCCTCGTCCTTCAGGACGGGCTTGTTCTCGAAGATGCAGATGTCGCGGATGCCCTGCACGGAGCCGGTCTGCTCGGAGACGACGACGCGGGTGGCGCCGAGGAACTGCAGGTATTCACATGTGGCGCGGAAGTCCGGGATGACAGCCTCGACGCCGTCGCGGACGATGAAGCTGGAGAACCACTGGGCGACGATTGTCAGGCCCGCGGCGTCGGCCTTTTCCTTTGTCTCTTCCTTCGAGGGGTACCAGCCGGCGACCTCGGTGCCAGCGAATCCAGCCTCGGCCAGATCGTCGAACATAACGTCGATGGTGTTCCATTCGCCGACCTCGGGAATGTCGTCGTTACGCCACGCAATCGGGTGCATGCCCCAGGTAATGCCATTGGGGTCGTTGATCGCGGTTGCGGGATCGTAGACGTGAGTCATTGCAGCTCTCCTATGAGTCGCGGTCATATCCGTCGGCGATGTGTGCCGGTGTCACCATTCTACCTAATCCTGTTTGATTGTCCAGACAAATAGGGTGGCTTGGGAGATTTCTCAGGAGGGTTTGTCAGCGTTGAACGCGCTCCCAAACGAGGCCGTGGCAGATGGGAATCGTCGCGGTGACTCCCGAGGCGGTCGCCCAAGCCGGAGAGGTCAATGCGCCGGACAAGACAATCCCGGTGGGACGCAGTTCAGCATGGCGTCCCACCGGGACTATTCAGCTGAATGTCAGGCCAGCGACACGGGCTTGCCGGTATGCGCCGACTCCGTGGCGGCCTCGGCTAGGCGCAGGGCCTCGATCGCGTCGTCGATGGACGGCGTGGGCTTGGTGCCCGCGACGACCGCGTCGATGAACGCGGTCAGCTCAATGCGGTAGGCGTCCGCGTAGCGCTGCAGGAAGAAGTCCAGGTACGGCTCGGCCGCATCCGTGACCTCGGCGTTGGACAGGCGCACGGTCGTGGCGCGGATGTTGTCCGCGTTGAGGGTACCCGTCGAGCCCTGGACCTCCAGGCGCTGGTCGTAGCCGGCCGAGCACTTGCGGTTGTTGACGATGGTCGCGACGACGCCAGCGGCGTTCTTCAGGGTGACCACGGCGGCGTCGAAGTCGCCGGCTTCCCTGATCTCCTCGTTGAAGTTCTGGCCGAAGGCGTGCACCTCGACGATGTCGCCCAGGAAGAAGCGGGCCATATCGAAGTCGTGGATGGTCATGTCGCGGAAGATGCCGCCGGAGACCTTGACGTACTCGGCCGGGGGAGCGGCGGGGTCACGCGAGATGATGAGCAGGTTCTCCAGGGCGCCGATCCTGCCGGCCTCGAGCTGGGCGTGAACCGCGGCGAAGGAGGGGTCAAAGCGGCGGTTGAAGCCGAACATGACGGGCACGGACACGTTGCCCAGCTCGTCGCGGGCAGCCTCGACGTCCTTCATGTCCAGGGCGATGGGCTTCTCGCACAGCACGGCCTTGCCGGCCTTGGCGGCGGCGAGCAGGTGGGGAATGTGCAGCGGCGTGGGCGAGCCGATGACGACGGCGTCGACACCCTCGTCGGTGAAGACGGAGTCCACGTCGGTCGTGTGGCGGGCGCCGTAGACCTCGGCCAGCTTCTGCGCGGCATCGCCGAAAGGATCCGCGACGAGGGCGAGGGCGGCTCCGGGGTGTGCGGCGATGGTCTTGGCGTGGACGTGGCCGATGCGGCCGGCGCCGATAACGGCAATGTTGAGCATCGTTGCTTCTTTCTAGGTGAGAGGGGTGCTGGAGAGCAGAAAAACCGTGACCGGTGGTGGCCCCACACCGTAGATGTGGAGCCACCGAGTGGATCACGGAGCGGGCATGATGACGTCGCGCACCAGGGCGTCGAGGTCGGCGTCTGCCTGCAGGAAGCTGCGCAGGGTCTTCACGGTGGCGCCGAAGGTGTCGAACTCCTCCGGGGTCATGCCGTCGGGCTCGTAGGCGCGGACGAACTCGGGGATTGAGATCAGCGTCTTCATGATGTCTTCGCGCACCGGGATGTCCATGCGCTCTTCCATCTTGTAGTCCGAGTCGTTGATGCGCTTGGCCCACTTGAACGGCGGGGAGATGACGACGTCGCCACCGACGAATTCGGACCAGTGCATGACGTTACGGAACGCAGCGCAGAGCATGCGGGCGCGCAGGTCGCGCTTCTGGAACTCCTGGTAGGCGCGCTTGAAGGCGGCAATGCCCGCCCACTCGAGGTGGCCCGGATCCAGGAACATCCCGTCGCGCTCGGCGACCTCCTTGATCCAGTCGTCGAGGCGGCCCACCATGAGGGTGACGACCGGGCCCATCTGGGAGGTGTCCTTGCCCTCGGCCTCGCGGCGCTTGAGGCCGCGCTCGATGGCCTCGCCCGTGGTGACGGCCTGTGCGACGGAGAAGGAGACCGTCACGTTGACGGAGACACCGCGGTAGGTGGCCTCTTCGATGGCCTCGACGCCCACCGAGGTGGCGGGGATCTTCACGATGATGTTCTTGGCGAGGTTGTGGAACTCCTCGGCCTGGTCGGCCAGGGCCTTGGCGGAGCGAGCCAGGCGCGGGTCCGTCTGCATCGACAGGCGGCCGTTGCGGCCGTTCTCGGCCTCGAAAATGGGCTCGAGGAGCTTGGCGGCCTCGAGGGACAGCTCGCGCACGACCTGCCAGCCGATCTCAGACTCGGTGGCGTCGGGCATTTCCTTGGCGAGCTCCGCAATACGGGGCAGCCACACGTCACGACGCTGGTTGATGCAGGTGTAGGCGATGGTCGGGTTGCAGGTAGCGCCAACGCCGCCGAAGGAGATGGACTGCGCCAGCTCGCTGGGATCCGAGGAATCGTTCCACAGGGCGGTGGGGGTGTGACGCGCGGCGTCCAGAAGGGGGCCGGGGGTGTACTCGATGGACATGGCGGGAAGCACTCCTTTGTGATTGCTTTCGACTTTCTCCGTCGGGAATAAGTCTACGGTGAGCGCTTCCGCCTGTCAACAGTTTGTTAGGACAAAGTGTCAATGCCTTGTTACTGTGCGAAAAGGCTGGCCTCGAAGGAGTATCGCGATGCGCGATAGATGTGATCGCCATACTCCACGATGCGTCCCGAAGGGTCGTACGTCGTGCGCTGTGTTGTCAGCAGGGCGGCGCCGCGGTGTTCGGACAGGAGCTTGGCTTCCTTCGTCGTTGCGCTGCGCGCTCCGATTACCTGACGAGCCGAGGTCAGGGTGACGCCGCGCTCGCGCATGAGGTCGTAGAGGGAGCTGGACTCGAGCTCCTGCATCGTGGGCGCAATGTCGGCCGGGATGAGGTTCGTCAGGACGGCGATCGGCTCGTCGTTGGCGAAGCGGGTGCGCTCGATGTAGACGATGAGGGTGCCCTCAGTGATCTTGAGAGTGTCGGCTTCGGTCTCGGTTGCGGGTCGGGCCTCGTAGCGCTGAATTGTCGTGCGGACCTCGTGCCCGGCCTCGACGAGGTCCTTCATAAGAGAGGTTAGCTCCACGGGGCGGTGCACCTGGCGAGGAGAAACGATGGTGCCGACGCCGCGGCGGCGCGTCAGGAGGCCGCGGTCGACCAGGCGCTGGAGAGCCTGTCGTGCTGTGGGGCGGGAGACGTGCAGTCGCGCAGCCATCGACAGTTCATCCTCGAGGCGCGTGTCCGCGGGCAGTGCGCCGGAGTTGATAAGCTGTGCGATGGGCTCCGAAATCTGAAAGTACAGCGGCACGGGGGAGGAGCGATCCAGCGTAATGTCTGGAACGTAGGGAGTGTTCTCCGAGGCGGGCGTTGCTTTGGACATGTCAAACCTTCATGTGCGGCGCGACGGCTGTGTCAATTAAATACGGTTACATGGTATCAGTGTTGATGTCAGGAGGAAGAGTGACGCGCTGTTACATATTGTATAGACAAAGTTTGACGATTGCCTGTTGATAGTGCATCCTTGGAACGAAAGGTTTGCGGGCCACCCCAACGGAGAGGAAGGAGGCACCATGTCTCTCGAGCGCCGCTATGTCGACATTCTGACAATGGGTCGTTCCGGTATTGACATTTTTCCTCTCCAGGTCGGCGCACACCTTGAAGACGTTGAAACCTTCGGCAAGTTCCTCGGCGGTAGCCCCACGAACGTCGCCGTCGCCGCCGCGCGCCTCGGGCATCGCTCCGGCGTCATCACCGGCGTGGGGGACGACCCCTTCGGTCGCTTCGTGACTCGAGAGCTGGAACGCCTCGGCGTCTCCTCCGACCATGTCGTCACCGTGCGCGACTTCCACACACCCGTGACCTTCGCAGAGCTTTTCCCGCCGGACTCCTTCCCGCTCTACTTCTACCGCGAACCCAGCGCACCGGACCTGGAGCTGGGGGAGGATCAGGTGGATTGGGACGCCGTTGAGCGCGCCGGAATCTTCTGGTTCACCGTGACCGGCCTGTCGCGCGACTCCTCCTTCGGCCTGCACCTGCGCGCCCTCGACCATCGTGATCGAGGGACAGGCACCACGATCCTCGACCTGGACTATCGTTCGAACCTGTGGAGCGGCATGGCCCAGGCGCGCTCGCGCGTCGCAGCCGTCCTGTCCCGCGTCGACGTGGCCGTCGGCAACCGCGAGGAATGTGAGATGGCCGTTGGCGTCTCCGACCCCGAAGGCGCAGCTGACGCCCTCCTCGAACGGGGCGTCAAGCTCGCGATCGTCAAGCAGGGCCCCAAAGGCACCCTCGCCAAGACCGCCGACGAGCGCGTGTGGGTCGACGCCTGGGACGTGGACGTCGTCAACGGACTTGGCGCGGGGGATGCCTTCGGAGGCACGCTCATCCACGGCCTCGTCGAAGGATGGGATCTGGAAAGAACCATCCGCTACGCCTCGGCTGCCGGAGCCTACGTGTGTTCACACATCGAATGCTCCACCGCGATGCCCACCCAAGAACAGCTGAGTACCTTCGTGGAAACGGGGGTCCTCCCCTAACCATCCGACCCACGCCCCAGCCTCGTACCGATCACACCCTCGCGGCACCGAAGCCGCCAACCCAGGAGACACAGATGACTCTTCCCGACATTTACGTTCCCGCCGGCTCCTCCGGCCACGGCAATTTCACCGTCGATATTGACCCCCAGCGTGCCGGTTGGGCCTTCTCGGGCCTGCGCGTCCTCGTTCTCGAGGCCGGCGCGTCCCAGGTCGTCGAGACCGGCGAGGCCGAGCTCCTCGTCCTGCCCCTCGCGGGCGGCGCGACCGTCGAGGTCGACAGGCAGACCTACGAGCTGGAGGGGCGTCGTGGTGTCTTCTCCGGCGTCACCGACTACCTGTACGTCGGACGCGGCAAGACTCTGACGATCACCTCCGCTGGCGGTGGCCGCTTCGCCTTCCCCTCCGCGATCGCTACCCGCGACATCCCCGTCGCCTACTACCCCAAGAGCCAGGTCCGCGTCGACCTGCGCGGCGCCGGCGACTGCTCGCGCCAGGTCAACAACTACTCCCTGGCCGTCGAAGGCGTCACCACCTCCCACCTGCTGGCCTGCGAGGTCATTACCCCCGGCGGCAACTGGTCCTCCTACCCGGCCCACAAGCACGAGCAGGACTCCGAGGACGAGCGCGAACTCGAAGAGATCTACTACTTCGAGATCGAAGACGGCCCCGAGGGTTCCAAGGGCTTTGGCCTGCACCGCACCTACGGCAGCCCCGGCCGCCCGATCGACCTGTGCTGCGAGGTCCACGACGGCGACGTCGCCCTCGTGCCCCACGGCTACCACGGCCCCTGCGTCGCGGCGCCCGGCTACGACATGTACTACCTGAACGTCATGGCTGGCCCGAACGAGGACCTCGTGTGGCTCGCCCCCGACGATCCGGCGCACCACTGGATCCGCGCGACCTGGGAAAACCAGGAAGTGGACCCCCGTCTGCCCATGAATAAGTAAGAAAGCCTCGAAAGGACTACCTATGAGCAAAGAAGCCTACAAGGGAACCGTGCGCCTGACGGTCGCACAGGCAATCATTCGCTTCCTGTCCAACCAGTACACCGAGCGCGACGGCGTTGAGCACCGCCTCATTGCGGGCGCCTTCGGGATCTTCGGCCACGGCAACGTCGCCGGCATCGGCCAGGCCCTGCTGCAGAACGAGATCGCGCCCGCCGAGGGCGAGAACCCGATGCCCTACATCATGCCCCGCAACGAGCAGGGCGCCGTCCACGCGGCCGCGGCATTCGCCAAGACGACGAACCGCCTGCAGACCTGGATGACGACCGCGTCGATCGGCCCCGGCTCGCTCAACATGGTCACGGGCGCCGCGACGGCGACGACCAACCGCCTGCCCGTCCTCATCTTCCCCTCCGACCAGTTCGCGACCCGCATCCCGGACCCGGTCCTCCAGCAGCTCGAGGATCCGACCTCGCTCGACGTGACCGTCAATGACGCGTTCCGTCCCGTGTCGCGCTTCTTCGACCGCATCAACCGTCCCGAGCAGCTGATCCCCTCGCTGCTGAACGGCATGCGCGTCCTGACCGACCCGGCCGAGACCGGTGCCGTGACGATCGCCCTGCCCCAGGACGTTCAGGCCGAGGCCTACGACTGGCCGGTCGAGTTCTTCGCCAAGCGCGTGTGGCACGTGCGCCGTCCCCCGGCCGAGCGCGCCGCCATTGAGCGCGCGGTCGCCAAGATCCGCGCCGCCAAGCGCCCCCTCATCATCGCCGGCGGCGGCGCCATCTACTCCGAGGCCTCGGAGGAGCTGCGCGCATTCGCCGCCGCGACCGGCATCCCGGTCGCCGACACGCAGGCCGGTAAGGGCGCCATCAACTGCGATCACCCCTGCTCCGTGGGCGGCGTCGGCTCCACCGGCGGCGACTCGGGCAACCACCTCGCCGACAAGGCCGACCTGATCATCGGCGTGGGCACGCGCTACTCCGACTTCACCACGGCCTCGAAGACGCAGTTCAAGAACCCCGACGTCTCCTTCGTCAACATCAACATCACGCCCTTCGATGCCGCCAAGCAGAGCGCCGAGATGGTCGTGGCCGACGCCCGCGAGGCGCTCGTGGCGCTGACCGAGGAGCTGGCCGACTACCGCGTCGACGAGTCCTACACCGCCGAGATCGCCGCCGAGCGCGAGGCCTGGGCCGCCAAGGTCGAGCAGTGCTACCACGTGGGCAACGCCCCGCTGCCCGCACAGACCGAGGTCTTCGGTGCGCTCAATGAGCTGATGGGCGACGAGGACGTGGTCATCAACGCCGCCGGCTCGATGCCCGGCGACCTGCAGGCCCTGTGGCAGGCCAAGACCCCCATCCAGTACCACGTCGAGTACGCCTTCTCCTGCATGGGCTACGAGGTCCCGGCCGCCATGGGCGTCAAGCTGGCCCGCCCGCACTCCGAGGTCGTCTCGATCGTCGGCGACGGCTCCTACCAGATGCTTCCGATGGAGCTGGCCACGGTCGCCCAGGAAGGCATCAAGGTCATCTACGTGCTGCTGCAGAACTACGGCTTCGCGTCGATCGGCGCCCTGTCCGAGTCGCGCGGCTCCCAGCGCTTCGGCACGAAGTACCGCCAGCGCGGCACGGGTTCGCACCTGGAGGACACCGACACGATCGCTGGCGTCGACATCGCGGCGAACGCACGCTCGTGGGGCATCGACGTGCTCGAGGTCCACACGATCGAGGAGTTCAAGGAGGCCTACAAGGTGGCCGCCGCCTCGGATCGCGCGACCATGATCCACATCGAGACCGACCTGATGGGCCCCAACCCGCCCGGATCCTCCTGGTGGGACGTGGCGATCTCGGAGGTCTCCGTGCTCGAATCGACGCAGCGCGCATACGAGGACTACCAGAATGATCGCAAGCCGCAGCGCCACTACCTGTGACGCGTCGACGCGCTGGCGTGGGCGGCCCCGGATGTGTTCCGGGGTCGCCCCCTTTTTTGTCGAGGGGGACGAGGCGGGGGCGGGGAGTGCGCGATGGGGCAGGCCCGGCCACGGCCTCGTTCGGGGAGCGCGAGGCTCGTGTCTGATAGACGGGACAATTGTGTCCTGGTATGTGCCGGTATTGCGGATATCGCGACATTGGTCGCAGAAACATGCTACTGTTTGTCCTAACAAAGCTGTTCCGCCATTCGTGGATGAATGGGAAGAAAGGTAAAACCAATGACAATCAACCTCTGGGTCAACGGCGAAGAGTACGTCGCTCACTCCGAGAAGACCATCGGTGTTGAGAACCCCGCCACCGGCAAGGTCGTCGACCAGCTCGCCCTCGCCGACAAGCATTGCCTCGACCGCGTCGTCGAGATCGCCCGCAACGCGCAGAAGGAATGGGGGCGCACCGCCCTGGCCAAGCGCGTGGACATCATGTTCAAGTTCCGCCAGCTCGTCATCGAGCATCAGGATGAGATCGCCGACGCCATCGTGCGCGAGGGCGGCAAGACCCACGGCGACGCCCTCGGCGAGATCGCCCGCGGCCGCGAGACCATCGACTTTGCCTGCGGCATCAATGCCGCCCTCAAGGGCGAGTTCACCGACCAGGCGTCGACCGGCGTGGACGTGCATACCCTGCGTCAGCCCGTCGGCGTCGTCGCCGGCATCTGCCCCTTCAACTTCCCGGCCATGGTCCCCATGTGGATGCACCCCGTCGCCCTGGCCACCGGCAACGCCTTCATCCTCAAGGTCGCCTCGGTCGTCCCCAGCGCCTCGCTGATCATCGCCCGCCTCTACAAGGAAGCCGGCCTGCCCGACGGTCTCTTCAACGTCATCGCCGGCGACCGTCACCTGGTCACCGACATCCTCACCCACCCCGGCATCGACGCCATCTCCTTCGTCGGCTCCACCCCGGTTGCCCACATCGTCCAGGACACGGGCGTGGCCCACGGCAAGCGCGTCCAGGCCCTGGGCGGCGCGAACAACCATGCGATCGTCATGCCCGACGCGGACATTGAGTTTGCTGCGCAGCACATCAGCGCCGGTGCCTTCGGTGCGGCCGGTCAGCGCTGCATGGCCCTGCCCGTGATCGTCACCGTTGGTGGTGTTGAGGAGAAGCTGGTCCCCGCGATCAAGGCTCGCGCCGAGAAGATCGTCGTTGGCCCCGGCACCGACCCGGCCTCCGAGATGGGCCCGGTCATTACCCGCTCCTCGCAGGAGCGCATCACCACGTGGATCGACGAGGCCGAGGCTGCGGGTGCCACCATCGTCCTCGACGGTCGCGGCTACCGCCCCGAGGGCGAAGAATACGCGGACGGCTTCTGGCTGGCCCCCACCATCATCGATGGCGTGGATCGCGGCCTGAGCGTCTACTGCGAAGAGGTCTTCGGCCCGGTCCTGGTCGTCGTGCATGCCGACACCTACGAAGAGGCCATCGAGATCGTCAACTCCTCCGAGTTCGGCAACGGCTCCGCGATCTTCACCTCCGACGGTGATACCGCCCGCCACTTCGTCGTCGACGTCGAGGCCGGCATGGTCGGCGTTAACGTGCCGATCCCCGTTCCGGTCGCCTACTACTCCTTCGGTGGCTGGAAGGAATCGCTGCTGGGCGACACCCACATCCACGGCCCCGAGGGCGTGCGCTTCTACACGAAGGCCAAGGTCGTCACGACCCGCTGGCCCAAGCGTGGCGAGAAGGTGGGCTACGTCGGCATGAACTTCCCGACCAACGCCTGACACTAACGAGGCTCTCGTGAGGGGCGGGGTGGGTCTGTCGATCCGCCCCGCCTGTCGTCTTGTTATGTCTGAACACGACTAGTGCATGAGTGAATGAAAGTGCGGATCGCATCGCGCGAATGGGCGGATGGGAAACCCTGTCGAGGACGTTGATACACCGAAGTCACAGGCAATCGGAAACGAGAATCGTCGCTACTTCAGACAGTGATTGGGGGCTCCTCGGCCAGTGACCGAGATGTGACCAGCCTCTGGAGCGACCACCCCTAGATTCTGCCCCTCACCGCCGCCAAACGGGGGGAATTGCACCATTAGAGGTGCGCGGTCGAGCTCGCCCCACGTCGAGGGTGCCGCCAAACGGGGGGAATTGCACCATTAGAGGTGCGACACGCCAACGACACGCCGATAGCGGGCTTCTAATGGTGCAAAACCCCCCATTGCGCCTGGGGGTGAAGGTGGCTGCGGTGCGGATGGTAGGGCCGGGTGGGGGTGGCTGCGGTGCCCGCGGGGACGCACAGAGTAGCTGGTGTCGGCATAACCAACAGCGACGGCGCGGGGCCGGGTGGTGAGGGCTGCCCGATGGTGGCGCGGCGCAGGGCCTGCTGTTTGGGCGTGACGCCCCTTCATGCCCGGACACGACACGGGGGAATTGCACCATTAGAGGTGCGACACGCCGGCGACACGCCGATAGCGGGCTTCTAGTGGTGCAAAACCCCCATTGCGCCTGGGGGTGAAGGTGGCTGCGGTGCCGGTGGGTGGCGGCAGGGCCAGGTGGCAGTAGCCGCCCGACTGGAGGGTGGCGCGAGGCCTGTGGGGTGAAGGTGGCTGCGGTGCCCGGGGGCGGCGGCAGGGCCAGGTGGCAGTAGCCGCCCGACTGGAGGGTGGCGCGAGGCCAGCGGGGGTGAAGGTGGCTGCGGTGCCGGTTGGTGGCGGCAGGGTCAGGTGGTAGTGGCCGCGTGGTAGTTGCCGCCCGACTGGAGGGTGGCGCGAGGCCAGCGGGGGTGAAGGTGGCTGCGGTGCCGGTTGGTGGCGGCAGGGCCTGGCCGGGCTTCGAGATCGACCACTCCGAGCGGCGCTCGCGTGTGGCGATCTCGCGGGCGGGCCGCCGCCCCCGGGCGCGCGGAGGTTCGGTGGGCGGGCCTCGCGCCGCACGGAAGGCGGGCAGCGGGAGACCGCACGGAGGTCTGGCGGTGGTGTGCCGCGGGAAGCTAGCGCGCCACGGCCTCGTCGATGACGGAGGCGACCTCGCGGGCAACCGACGCCCACGTGAAGTGCTCGCGCACACGCGCGCCCACGGCTGCTGCGCACGAGGCACGGCGCACCGGGTCGGTGACGGCTTCACGCAGGGCGGGCACGAGCGCGTTCGTAAGCTGCTCCGACGTGGCGCCGTCGACGATCCAGCCCAGGGCGGGGGAGGTGATGACCTCTTCGGTGCCGCCGCGCGGTGTCGCGATAATCGCGCAGTCGCCCAGGGCTGCCTCGAGGATGGAGGTGGGCAGGCCCTCGGGGTACATCGATGGGTAGACGAAGATCTCTGAGCGGCGGTACAGGCTCATGACGCCGGGGAAGTCCAGTTTGCCGAGGAACGTCACGGCGGGGTCCGAGCCGTAGCGCGCGTGCAGCTCGTCCTCGATGGGGCCGGACCCGGCGACAGCCAGGCGCAGCGGCACGTTCGGCAGCTCGGCGCGCAGGCGTGCGAAGGCGTCCAGCAGTGCGACGATGCCCTTTTCGGCGATGAGGCGGCCCGCGTAGGAGATGACGATTTCGGAGTCGGCACCGCCGCGCGGCCATTCGCGCTCGTAGCGATCGTCGGCCACGGCCGTGTCCTCGGGCGTCACCGCGTTGTACCACACGCCCGAGGCCTTGATCTTGAAGTGGCGCAGCCACTTGTTGCAGTTGCGTGACACCCCGTAGTAGGAGGTCACGTGCTTCTTGACGAAGTGGGTCAGGCCGTGCTCGTAGATGCCGCCGAAGTAGTCCAGCACGGGGTTGCCCACGCTCATGTGCGCGGTGCCGTGTTCGATGAGCGCGACCGGGCGGCCCAGGCGGTGCGCGAGGCGAGCGCCGAGCAGGCTCGTCAGGTGGAAGCGCGTGTTGACGATGTAGAAATCCGCGTTCTCGGCCTCGACGGCGGCCATCGTTTCCTTGAAGTGGGCGTCGCGCTTGAAGAAGGGGTAGCGCTGCTTGAAGAGGTTCTTGGTGGGCAGGCGGTAGATGCGCAGGCCGTCCTTGTCCTCGAAACGAGGCAGGGACTCGTCGTGCAGGGACGTGACGATGAAGACGTCGTAGCCGAGAAGCCTCAGCTGCTCGCTCAGGCGGTCCTGGTAGCGTTCGATGCCGCCCAGGTAGGGCAGGAAGAACTCCATGAAGATGGCAACCTTGACAGGGGGATGAGAGCGGTCAGCCATTGACGGACTCCGTTTCGGTGGGCGCGTTGCGGACGGGGATGAGCATGAACGCGACGAAGAGCGCCGCGAGGAGGGCCATGGTTGAAGCATAGGCCAGGGACGCGCCCATCATGGCGAAGGAGCGCACGAGCGGCGCGGCCGCGACGTAGGCGGTTCCTCCTGCGATCAGGAACGCGACGAGGACCGCACGCAGGCGGCGCATGGTCGCCAGCGCGTAGTAGAGGATGACGCCGGCTGCGTTGAGGGCGCCACCGAGGACGAGCACCATCAGCTCAGGCACATAGCCGGACACGTCCGTGCCGAACACGAGGGTCAGGAGCGGAGCGCCGATGAAGTAGGTGACGAGCGCGACGAGCACGAAGGCTCCCGCGGTCGTCAGGAGGCCGCGGCGAACGATCGCGAAAAACTCCCCGCGTTTGCCCTCAGCCCAGCGCAGCGCCATGCGGGTGAGGAGTGGACGGAAGACGAACAGGGACAGCATGTTGATGGCGACCGCAGGCATGTAGATGATCGCGAAGACACCCAGCTCCTCGTCTCCGAGGCTCGCGTGGATCGCGAAGCGCGGAGCGTTGGCCAGGTACTGGTTGAGGAACGCGGCGATGAACAGGGGCAGGCATTCCCACAGGATCCCGCCGATGCCTCGTAGATTGAACGAGGGCAGCAGTGAGAACAGGCCGCGCGCGGGGAGCCCGTACGCGACGACGAGCACGACGCAGGTGACCGCGAAGGTGACGAGCGTGGCGAGGAGCAGATCCTGCGTGACCCAGTACAGGCCCGACCACAGGAACGTCGTCGTGAAAATGCGGGCGAAACAGGCCTTGCCGGCGATGTCGAGGCGCCCGGAGCGCTGAAACTCCGAGTAGTACACGTCCTCGAAGGCGTCGAAAATGCGCAGCAGCGCCATGGCGGCGATGACCGTGAACGCGGGATAGGGGTCCTTCGTCGAGGAGTTCCACGAGTGGAGCAGGATCAGGCTCACCATGACCAGGCAGGTCAGCAGGCGCGTCGACAGATAGGTGCCGAAGTCGAAGCGGCGTCGCACGTCGGTCACGTGGAAGGTGCGCACCTCGTACAGGCCCACCGTCTGATACTGCTGGCCGATCGCCAGGGCCAGGGTGAACAGGCCGTACTGGGCGCGCGCAAAGGTGTCGGTCGCGCCCGAGCGCATGATCGCCACGCCCATGATGACCACCGCGAGGCTCGACATGAGGGAGGCTGCGGTGTTCCACAGGTAGTCGCGCCCCAGCTGGCCGCGCGACTCGAGGGCCTCCTCGGTGGTCTCGACGGCCCCTCCCGTGTCCGAGGTCTTCGGCAGGGACGAGGCCGTGGCGTCCTTCTCGCTCACGCGCCGACTCCGTCCTGCGAGGCGGGGCCCGGATCATGGGGACCAAACACGATGTGGAATGGCTCGTGGGTGACCCGATCCTGCGGATCGGGGATGCGCATGTAGTCGCCGTAGCCGCGCGTCAGCACGACGTCGTAGGCGGTCGGGATGCGCACGGTGATGTCGTCGAAAGGTACGGAGCGGGCGGGGAAGAGCTCGCCCTCCGAGGCGCTCCAGCGGCGCGGGTCGCGCGTGGAGAAGTCGCCGTACAGCGTCGTCCCGTCGGGCGCCACCTGCGGGTTGTTGCGCCCCTTGAGCGCGGCGCGCAGCCAGCGGCGGTACAGGGTGGCCTCGTTCACGCGCAGCGCCCGCATCCCCCAGTGCGCGCAGGCCATCGCGGCGGATGCGAGCTGGCGGGCCGGCGTGGGCAGGCCCGTCGGCGGGTTGGGGATCGAGCGCAGGAACATGAGGCGCGCCCACAGCCACGTGCCGCGCGACTGGGCGCGGAAGCGCGCGGGATCGTCCGCGATCTCGTCCAGGACGAACAGGTCCACGCCGATCGGCATGCGGAAGGCGCGGTCCTTCGCGACCTTCGAGACGAACTCCGAGCCCTTCAGGCCGAGCACGCCGAAGCTGATCGGATAGTTGGGGTGCGAGGCCGGGGACGCGATGAAGAACTCGTCCCCGAGGAGCGCGGGGGCCTCGGCAATGAAACGCTCGTAGTCCGCGCGCGGCATGCACACGTCCCCGTCATCGTCCCACGGGATGAAACCCTGGTGACGCACAGCGCCGATCGCTGTGCCGCCGTAGGCGACGTAGCGCACGCCCAGGAGGGTGCACACGCGGTCAATCTCAGCCAGGCACCGCCTGGTGACGCGCTGGATAGCTGCCAGAGTTGCGGGATCTGCCGCGCTCATATTTCTCCGATCCTTCGATGGGACCTGGGGTCTACAGGGAGTCGGCGTAGGGGCCGAAGTCGATGACGGCTGCCTCGTGGTTGTACCGCTTTTCCGGCGGGGGCAGCTGCATGTAGTCGCCGTAGCCGCGGCGCAGCAGCGCGTCGTACTGGTTCTGAATCATGACCGTGATGTCCTCGAAGGGGACGTCGCGCGTGGGGAAAAACTCCTCCTCGCGCACGATCCAGTTCTGCGGGTCGCGCATCGTGAAGTCCGCGTACACGCCCGTGCCCGTTCCCTCGTAGCGGCGAACCGCCTTCTCCCAGCGCTCCTGCAGGCTGCGAGGCGTGGCCCGCGCGGCCTTGAGGCCCAAGTGCGCCACGGTCGTCGCGAAGAAGATCAGAGCCTTCTTCCACGCGGGGGTGTTGATCAGGTGAGGGCGAGGCGTTCCCTGAAGGAAGAGGAGGCGGCCCCACAGCCACGACTGGCGCGACATCTCCTTGAACGCCTTGTCGTCGGCCGGGATCTCGTCCAGGGGCAGGATGTCCAGGAAAAACGGCATGCGGTACTTCGAGTCCTTGTCGGCCTCGGGAATCAGGAGCGTGCCCGGCATGACCATCTTCGTGAACATGAAGGGGAAGTCCTCGCGCGTGCGCGTGTTATCCAGGCGGAAACGCTCATCGAGCAGCGCGGGCGCCTCGGCCAGGAAACGCTCGTAGTCGGCGCGCGTCATCATCACGTCGATGTCGTCATCCCACGGGATGAACCCACCGTGGCGGATCGCGCCGATCGCCGTGCCGCCGTAGATCGCGTAGGACACACCGATCTGCCGACAGACCCGGTCGAGCTCGGCCAGGATCAACGTCAGGAGCTTCTGGACCTTACGCAGGTCGGTGTCGGGCGTCGTCATAAGTCCTCCGAATACGACTAAGCGGGTGGGCGCAAGCGCGCCCACCCGCCATTGTCTCACGCCTGAGAGGTGCTGACCTTCTCCGAGCGTTTGGGAAGCAGGTCACCCCAGTTCGAGGTGGCCGCCAGGACCGTGCCCACCAGGATCACGATGCAGCACAGGACCTGCATGGGCGTCGGGATCGTTCCCTGCAACACCAGGGCAAAGATGATCGCCCACGCCGAGTAGGAAATGTTCAGGGCCATGCCGCGCGAGGCGCCGATGGCCGACAGTGCCTTGTAGTAGAAGAGGTACGAGGCCGTCCCAGCCAAACCGGCCAGGGCCACCACGCCCGCGGACAGGTGTGCCAGCGAGTGCAGCGTGAAGCCGAAAACTCCTGCGATGGGGGCGACGATGAAGAGGTAGACCAGCGCCGAGGTCGTCTCGCGGATCTGCAACGCCACCTCGTTATCCACGGCCTCGTCGCGCATGCCCCACGTGAGGATGACGGCCTCGGAACCCCAGCCGACCACGCAGGCCAGGGCACCGGCGACGCCCAGGATCGCGTTGCCGTTATCGATCGTGTCGGAGGTCGCCGACCAGCCGGTCACGATGATCGCGCCGAGCGCGACCAGGAGGGCCACGATCTGGCGGGGGGCCATCCGCTCCTTGAGCAGGGCGAAGGCCAGTAGCGTGCCCAAGGCCGGGTAGAACGTCGAGATGATCGCCGTCAGGCCGGGGCCGATGTTGTCGATGGCGATCAGGTAACCGCTCATGCCGATCGGGCCACCCAGCAGGGCCGCCACGACAACCGACATGCCCGGGCGGGTGCGAAGCCCCTTCCAGGTGTCCTTCAGGCGCCCGCGAATCGCCATGTAGACCAGGAGGATCACGGCGCACGCGACGTCGTGCAGGACCGCACCCGCCAGCGCCGACTGGCCAAAGTCCAGGAAGGGGGTCATCGCTAGAGCGATCGCTAGCACGACCGTGTCGAGGCCCCACAGGGCACCCGAGAAAATACCGTAACGCTTGCCGCCGTGCTGAGTTTTCATGCCAGCTCACCCTCCTGGGAAACCTGCGCGCCCGAGGTCGAGGTGGCCTCGTACGAAGCGAGCAGGGAATCGATTGTGCGTGTCGCGTGCGAGTAGTAGATGTAGAGCCATTCGCCCACGTCGTCGCCTTCGGCCTCCTTGACCAGCGCCCACAGGTACCAGCACCAGCCGGCGAAAACCTCGTAGGCGAAGAAGTGGCGCGCCTCGCGCTCGGTGGGGGTGTGGCCCAGGTAGTACTCGAGGGCGGCGGCCGCGCGCTCGCGGGTCATCTCCGCCGTGCACACGGTCATCGTGCCGAAGTCGGCTGCCATATCCGACATACCCGCGTACTCCCAGTCGATGAGGCTGATGGTGCCGTCCTTATCCACCAGGAAGTTCGGGGGGAAGAAGTCGTTGTGCGAGGGGACTTTATCGAAGCCGTCCGCGTCCGCGAAAGCCTTGAGGCGCAGGACCTTGTCGCGCAGCTCAAAGTATCCGGGCACGTCAATCGGGCCGAAGGTCTTCAGGATGCCCTCGTAGCGCAAGCCTTCGGTGACGAAGTCGAAGGAGCGGTCCAGGACTCGTCCGGAGTTGTGCAGGGCGCGGTCCATCTCCATGGCCGCTTTGAGTTCTTCGGGGCGGGTCACGTCTAGGTTGCGCACGTCGCGCACAAAGCGCGAGAGCTTCCATCCCGCTACCGGGTCGCCCGTGATGAAGGTATCGTCGATGCCGAGTTCGGCGGCTAGACGCAAGCCGGCGAACTCTGCGCTGCGGTCCACGATCTTTTCCGTGCCGATACCGGGGTGGCGGTAGACGTACTCGTCGTCTCCGACCGCGAAGTGGCACGACAGGTTCGTGATGCCCTGCTTGAGGGGGTAGAAGTCGCGGATTTCCGACTTTGCGCAGCCCAGAGTCTCGACGATGTGGTCGAAGACCTCGGAGTCGACGTTTTCGATAAACAGCGGATCGAAGTTGCGCAGCTCATCGACCGAATCGAACTCGTGGATGACACCGTCGGGGTAGCGGCGGATCACCATGTCGAACGACTTGATGTGATCCAGGTAGATGGACTCCCACAGCTTCGAGACTGTCTCGGGCTTGTCGTAGACCTGTTCGAGGATCTCGCGGAATGTCGCGGAGAAGTTGCGGTCGAAGTAGACGTGGCCGAGCATGACCCACGCGTCCTCGCCGCCCACGGTCGCACCTATGATGCGGTCGCCCGCGCCCACCTTGATGCACCACTCGTCGGTGGGTCCCTCGACGTAGTTGGCCGAGTAGTAGGACTTATAGACGTAGGGTTCGAAGGGGTTCGTCGTGAAGTAGTCGTCCGAGGAACACACGTAGGTGTTGTCCAGGCGTTCCTTGACGCGCCACAGAGACCCGTTGTTATTGCGCGTAGCGTACTCGCGGTTAACGACGATGTCGACGCCGTACTTGTCGGCCAGGTAGAAGTAGTACTCCTTCTTGTAGCCGACGACCAGCGTGATATTCGTAATGCCGACTTCGTGGAGCTGGCGGATCTGACGCTCGACCAGGATCTCGCCGCGCACCTTGAGCGTGCCCTTGGGGCGCTCGTAGCTGATGGGGGCGAAGCGCGCGGACACGCCGGCCGCCATGATGACGGCGCCCGTGACGCGATAGGGTTCCAGTGCTGCGCGTCCCGCGTCGGTGATCGCGCGGTCCTCGATGTAGCCGGCGGCCTCACACTCGCGCGTCGCGGTGTTGACGCGGCCCAGGCTCATGTTGGTGGCCACGGACAGCGCGCGCTGCGTGAGGGCGGATCCGGCCCGTGCCAGGGCGGTCAGGACGTTGAATTGGGGTTCGCTGAGAGCGCCAACGTTTGTCGAGGGCATGCGATCACCTTTCGTTCACGGGGTGTAGCTGAGTGCTATATGTTCGAGCGTCGTGCTCTGAATGTTAATTATGAACATATGGTGGTGCTTTCCGCAAGGTCGATGTTCGGCCTATGGTCTGACGAATCTTGACAGGTTGAAGTATGAGGCCCGTAGATGTCCCGCGCACCGCAGTATTAGTCGTCGGCCGCTGTGTGACAGTTATGCAGCTCCTAGTGGGTGATGTCATCGTAAATCACGCGCAGCTGATCCACCGATCCGCGCAGGGAACGCTCCCGCTCCACCCACGCCCGGCACGCCGCCCCACGATCCGCGCGCTCCGCGTCCGACCATGCCAGCACCTCGTCGACGGAACGGGACAGAGCCTGCGGCGTGCGCTCGGCGGTCAGCAGCGAAACGCCGGGCGCGACCATCTCCGGCGTGCCGCCCGTCCGATATGCCACCACGGGCACGCCGCACGCCTGCGCCTCCAGCAGCACCAGGCCCGCCGCCTCCTGCCGCCCCTGCGTCGGCTTCGTCGGCAAGACAAGCACTCGGGCCCGGCGCACCCACTCGCGCACGCCCTCGCGCGGAAGGGGCCCGATGAGCCTCACGTGTGCGGGGGCGCTCGCTCTCAGAACGGGGGCGAGTGGCCCCTCGCCCACCAGGACCAGTCGATGTGGGCGGCGCGTCGCCAGCGTGGCGGATGCCTCCACCAGGTCATCGACGCCCTTCATGGTGGATAGCGCCCCCACGAACAGGACGACAGGGGGATCGGCATCTGCCGACAGGGCACCATCGACGAGGCCGTGGCCGGGCTCGGCGGGAACAGGGGGGTGTGCGGGAACAGGGGGGTGTGCGGGGGCCGGGCAGTGCGCGGGGGCCGGAGTCCACCAGTCGGTATCCACGCCCTGGTAATGCACGGACAGGCGTGCCGGATCCGCGCCCGCCCCCAGGGCCACGTCCGCCAGGTAGCGTGACACCGCCAGGAGGCGCGTCGCCCCCTCGAAGGCCGCCCGGCGATTGCGGGCGTTCCAGGCCGCGCCCAGACCTCGCCCGAGCCTCGGGTACGCATCCCCTCCGTGCAACGTCACCACCAGGGGAGCGCCGCTCTCGCGCGCGGCCCCCACCGCCGGCAATGACCAGGTGGCCTGATGCTGGTGGATCACGTCCGGGCCCCACGAGGATACCGTGCGGCGCATCGCGCCCAGGCCTCGTGCCTGGCGCAGCGCGCGAACGGGAAGGGTGGGGGAGAGCGCGCCCGGGGCGGCCTCGTAAATGGGCAGCGCGACCGACGGATCACTCACCCGCGCCGCCAATGTGAACGCCCGCCAGTCGCACTCCGGCATGGCGAGCGCGTGCGCGACCGCGAAATACGTCGGGGGAACCAGCAGGGTTCCCTTCGTCAGGGCGACCTTCACGGCAGCCGCCCGACGCTGCGGGCGCTCGCGGCGCGCGGGGAAACGGGCATGCCACCATCCTACGGGCTGTGGAAGGCGACCTGGTGATTTAATGAACACATGACGACTGCACCTGCCTCGCCCGTGCGTTCGGGCGTGCTGCGCCAGGTGCTCACCCTGCTCAGTGGCACCCTCCTGGCACAAGTCATCGCGTTCGTCGCCCAGATCGGCATCGCCCGCCTCTACACGGACACGGACCTGGGGTATCTGGGGATTTTCACGTCCGCCGCCACGCTTGGCGCGGCCGTCGCGGGCGCCCGCTTCGACCTGTCCATCGTCCTGCCCGCCCCTGGGGACGAGGCCTCCGCCCGCTCCCTGTTCCGCGTGTCCTCGCGCTGCGTGCTGGTCGCTTCCGGCGTCGCCACGCTCATCGCCGCTGCCTCCTGGCCGTGGGTGAGCGCCCGCTACGGGGCCGGGCTCGCCGGGTGGATGCTGGCCGTCGGGCTCTCCGTGCTCTTCCTCGCCCAAGGCCAGGTCTGCTCCTACTGGCTAACCCGGCACCGGCGCTTCCAGGCGATCGCATCGTCCTCCGTCGTTCGCTCCCTGGGTATCGCGGCGCTCCAGCTCGCCTGCGGGTTTGCGGCCTCCGGTGGGCTGGGCGCCGCCATCGGCGCGACCCTAGCGGGGCAGGGGATAGCCGTGGCGTATCTGAGCTGGCGCGCCCGAGACGCCCGCCTCGCCGAGGCCTCGGACCCCTCCCTATGTGCCGTCGCCACCCGCTACCGGAAGATGGCGCTCGTCGGCGTGCCCAACGTCGTCGTCGACGCGCTGCGCACCAGCGCGATTCCCATGCTCATCGCCTCGTTTTCGGTGGCATCGCTGGGGCAGTTCAACATGGCGTGGATGGCCCTCCAGGCTCCCGTCGCCCTCATCGCCGGGGCGCTGTCGCAGGTGTACCTGCCTCGCCTCTCCGATACTCCGCCGGGCCAGATGAGTGCTGTCGTGCGGCGGGTCGGGGGAGCTGCCCTAGGGTTCTCTATTCCCGTGTTCGCACTACTCGCGTGGGTGAGTCCCTGGCTCTTTCCCCTCGTCTTTGGGGTGCGCTGGGAGGCCGCCGGGTATTTCGCGCGCTCCCTGGCGCCCTGGCTGGCCCTCACGGTCGCGACCTCGCCGCTGTCCAACGTGTTTGTCGCGACCTACCATCAGCGGCGCATGCTGGCCTTCGCGTGCGTGTACTGCGTAGCGCCGCTGGCGTGGCTCTGGTTGAGTCCCTACGGCGTGGAGACCACGGTCGCGGTGCTGGGCGGCCTCATGGCTGCGCTACTCGTGGGGATGTTGGCGATGGCTGTCGTGACGGCGCGCGCCTACGACCGAGGCGACGGCGTGCGGCCGGAAGTGGCGTAGAGGTGGGCGACCGAAACGCCCGTCGGCCTCGTGAAACGCCCGTCGGCCTCGTGAAACCCTTGTGAAACAGGCGATGTCGTCGCCTCCTGACATGCCCCTCCCCCAAAAGTCGCACGTAATTTCCATGTGGTCCGTTTGTGTGCAAGGTAAAAAGTGTTGATATTCCGCTATTTTTAGGGATGTTAAGAAAAGTTAGTGAACCCAAATTACGTGCGAGATTTGTGGGGAACTATTGATGTGTTGCTCGCGCGGCGAGGGCCCGCTCGTAGGCCTTGCGCAGGCGCGCGGCCCCCTCCTCCCACGTGGGGATTCTCGGAGCCTCGAACGCGTCAATGTCGTCGCGCGTGATGTGACGCAGGGCCGAGGCCAGGTCGCGTTCGGGGTCCTCCAGCACCCACGCGGGCGCCTGGTCGCCCAGGTACCGGCGGGCCTCGGCCAGGGGAGAACACAGCGCGGGCACGCCCGCTGCGAAGGCCTCCATCATCTTGTTGGGCGTAGACATGCGGTGGGAGAGACACCCGGACTCGATGAGGCACAGCGCCACGTCAGCCCCGCGCGTCATGGCCAGGACCTGCTCGGGTTCCACCGGTGGCAGGTGGTGGATGTTGGGGTGAGAGGCGGCGGCCCGCTCGACCTCGGGCAGCAGGGCGCCGGAACCGACAAAAACCACGTGCGCGCTTGTCACCTGCTCAAACGCGCGCAGAATCAGGGGAATGTTGCGTCCGGGTGCCAGGTACCCCGAGTGCAGGTACAGGAGCGCTTCCGCCGGGATCCGCAGCTGCGCGCGCAGGTCGATGACTCCCTCCGCGCCCGTCGGGGCATTCGTCACGACGACGGGATCCACGCCCGGGTAGGCCTCGCGGTACCACTGCGCGATCGACTCGTTGACCACGGACACCACGTCCGCGCGGCGGATATAGCGGCGCTCGATGACGCGCTGGAGGCGCTGGCGCAGGCCCGCCGACCCCACCGTTTCCGTCTCCAACTCGTGCGCGTTGTAGGCGAACACCGCGCCTGTGCGCCGCGCCAACGCGTGCGCGAGGGGCAGCAGGAAGAGGTTTTGCGCGGAGACGGCCGCGACGCGCTGCCTCGCGAACCGCCGGTACACGCGGGCGCCCCACGCCCCGACAACCCTCACCCCGCCCAAGGGCGCACCCAGCTTCGCTCCCCGGATCCGCGTGAGACGCACGGTGGGGGCCACGGCCTCGTCCGCGGGGAGCTTGCCCTGATCGATCCCGACGATGTGCGTCTGGGAGAAAAGCGGGGACAGTGACCGCGCGATCTTCACCAGCCGACCGGGTGAGGCCAGGTCAGAGGGGTAGAGCAGGAGGTTGAGCGCGCGATCCACGCCCCCATTGTAGGTGGGGCGGGGCACTACACTGGAGGGGATGAACGAGGCCAGAGCCAGAAAGGGGAGCCGCATGCGGATCGCGGTCGTCGGGATGGGCAAGATCGGGTTGCCGCTGGCGGTGCACTACGCGCGCGGCGGGCACAGCGTCGTCGGCGTGGACGTGAACCCGCAGACGGTGGATCTGATTAATGGGGGAGTCGAGCCCTTCCCAGGCGAGGCGCACCTGGCCGAGTACCTGCCCCCGCTGGCCTCCTCCGGCGCCCTGCGCGCGACGACCGAGTACGCCGACGCGATCCCCGGCACCGACGCGGTCGTCATGGTCGTGCCCCTCGTCGTGGACGCCGAGAGCCGCCCCGACTTCCGCGTCATGGACGCCGCCACACGCTCCATGGCCGCCCACCTCACGCCCGGAACACTCGTCTCCTACGAAACCACCTTGCCCGTGGGCACGACGCGCGGTCGCTACGCGCCCCTCATCGAGGAGATTTCCGGCCTCGTCGAGGGGCGCGACTTCGACGTGGTCTTCTCGCCCGAGCGCGTCCTCACCGGCCGGGTCTTCGCCGACCTCGCGCGCTACCCCAAGCTCGTGGGGGGCCTTAGCGAATCCGGCGAGGCGCGCGGCGTTTGCTTCTACGAGGCCGTCCTCTCCTTCGATCAGCGCGACGACCTGCCGCGCCCCAACGGCGTGTGGCCCATGGGCGGGGCCGAGGCCGCCGAAATGGCCAAGCTCGCCGAGACTACCTATCGGGACGTCAACATCGGCCTGGCCAACCAATTCGCGCGCTACGCGGACGCGGCCGGCATCGACGTCGCGCGCGTCATCGAGGCCTGCAACTCCCAGCCCTACTCCCACATCCACCGGCCCGGCATTGCGGTCGGTGGCCACTGTATCCCCGTCTACCCGCGTCTCTACCTGGCCGGCGATCCGGATGCGACCGTCGTGTCCGCAGCCCGTGCCGCCAATGCGGACATGCCTGCCTACGCGGTCTCCCGCGCAGCCGCCCTGCTGGGGTCCCTGGACGGCCTGCGCGTCGCGGTCCTGGGCGCCGCCTACCGCGGTGGGGTCAAGGAAACCGCGTTCTCCGGCGTCTTCGGCGTCACCAGCGCGCTGCGCGAGGCCGGGGCGCAGGTGAGCGTGCACGATCCGCTGTATTCCGACGACGAGCTGGCAGCCTTCGGGTGGGACGCCTACCACCTCGGCGAAGAAGTGGACGTCGCCATCATCCAGGCTGACCACGCTTCTTATCGTGAGCTCACGCCCGGCGATCTGCCGGGCGTGCGCCTCCTCGTCGACGGCCGCGCTGTGACCGCCCCCTCGCTGTGGGCTGGAACCCCTCGCATCACCATCGGCGGGGGCGACAACCCCACATGCTAGTCACCCTGGCAACCCGTACCTTTACACCGGAACCAACCGCAGCCGCGTTGCGCCTCGGGGCGCTCGCCAGGGCGCTCGCCGCCGGTGGAGACCGCGTGCGCGTCCTCACCTCGCGGCTTGCTCCCAGCGTCGCCCGCGACGCCGCCTCATCCGCCGAGGACTCCCACGGCCCCACCCCACTCGAACGCGAAGGAGGCACCCAGGGCCAGGGGGCACCCGCGGAAACGGGGAACGGCGAAGGCGGCCACGGCCTCGTCGAGGTGCGGCGCGCGCCCGTGCTACGCGACAAGACGGGAGCAGTGCGCGGATACGTGTCCTACCTGTCCTTCGACCTGCCGCTCATCGCGCGCCTGCTGACCGGTGCCCGTCCCGACGTGGTCGTCAGCGAGCCGCCGCCCACGACCGGCGCGGCCGTGCGACTCACGTGCGCCCTGCGGCGCCTGCCCTACGTCTACTACTGCGCGGACATTGTCTCCGACGCCGCCGCGCTCGCGGGCGTGCCGCGCCCGATCGTGCGCGCGGTGGCTGCCCTGGAGTCCTTCGCGCTGTGCGGGGCCCGCAGCGTCATCGCCGTGTCCGACGGGGTCGCCCGGCGTGCACGCGACCTCGGGGCGAAGCGTGTGGTCGTCGTCCCCAACGGCGTGCGTGTGCCCGAGGCCGTGGCGGGTGGCATGCCCGAGGATTTCCCCTCCTGCTCTGGGCCCGTCTTCGTCTACGCGGGCACGGTCGCCCAGTGGCTGGCCCCCGAGGTGTTCGTCGACGCCTTTGAGCGCGCTCGCGAGCGCCTGGGGGATGCGCGCCTTGTCTTTGTTGGGCAGGGGAGCGGCTGGGAGGAGCTGGCCGTGCGCGCCCGCGGCGTCGACGGGGTGTGCCTGCTGCCCGCCGTCAGCGCCGACGAAGCCGACCGGTGGATGGCCCGCGCCACCGCCACGCTCGCGTCGCTGCGCCCGGGCGGATACGACTACGCCTACCCGACGAAGATCCTGGCCTCCCTTGCCCAGGGCACGCCCGTCATCTACGCCGGGCCCGGGCAGGCCGCCTCCGACGTGCGCGACGCCGGGCTGGGGGTTGCTTGCTCCCTCGACGCTTCCCAGATCGCCGAGGCCATGGCTGCCTTCGCGTCCGACGCCGTTACGTGGGCGGGAGCCGAGGGCGTGCGCGCGTGGGTGCGCGCGCACCGTTCCGTCGACGCGTCCTCGCGCGCGGCGGCCGCGGTGGTGCGCTCGGTTCTCTAACGTCCGAGGCGCTTCCCGTCCCTCCGCGCGTTGCCTCGACGACGAGGCTCGCGCGGTCACTCCGAGCTGTCGCGTTTCCAACCGTCCCTGTCCCGACCGCCCCCGACCGTCTCCTTCCTCGCCGTCCCCTTTCTGGGCGGGGGAGCGGGGCCGGCCCAGGCCTCGTCTTTCTGGGCGGGGGAGCGGGGCCGGCCCAGGCCTCGTCCGTGAGGGCCTTCTGAGCGAGGGTGCAAAAGAGCTGTGGCACTGTCTCAGAACTCGCAAAACTGTGATGCTAGTTTATATCAGTCTATTCGTGTATCCATTCTCATATTTACAGTTACAACATAAGTAACTACAATCTCGATTGTCACATTAGCAACTTGAAGGATGACTATGCGATCTCCGTGGAGGAAACTCGCGGCCGGGCTCACCCTGGCGCTCGGCGCTGCCGTCGCGGCCCTGGTGCCGCCTGCGCACGCGGCCAACGGCATCATCATCGCCATCGACCCCGGGCATGGGGGATCCGACCCTGGCGCGGTCGCCAACGGCCTCAGAGAAAAGGACTTGACCCTCGCGGTCTCCCTGGCTCTCAAAGAAGAACTCGAGTCCTACGACGGCGTCACCGTCGTCATGACCCGCACGACGGACGTGCGGCCGTCTGAAAACCTTGGCACCGACCTGTCCAGCCGCGTCGAGATGGCCGCAGCCGCCGACGCCGACGCGCTCGTGTCGATCCACTTCAACTCCGCCTCGCCCATCGCGCGCGGCGCGGAGGTCTGGTACGGCAACTCCTCGTCCTACAACTATTGGACCCACACGAAGGGTCGTCAGCTCTCCAGTAACATCCAGGACGAGCTGACCTCGCTGGGGCTGGCCGACCGAGGCATCAAGACCCGCGACAACCCCTACTACGACTACCCGGACGGCTCCACGGGCGACTACTACGCGATCATCCGCCAGGCCCGTGAGGAAAACATGCCCGGCATTATCGTCGAGCACGCCTTCCTGACCTCCACCTCGGATGCAGAGATGCTGCGCGACCCCGAGTTCGTGCGCTCCCTGGGTGTCGCCGACGCGACCGGTATTGCCGAGACCTACGGCCTGAGTAAGGGCACGTGGGAGAAATCGGGCGACTCCTGGCGCTTCATGCGCGGCGGCAAGGCTGCCACCGGCTGGTTCTCGGCTGGTGGGCGCTGGTACTGGGCGGGCTCCGACGGGCGCACCATCCGCGGATGGTCGACCATCAACGGTCGCCGCTACTTCTTCGATGACACCACCGCAATGGTGACTGGCTGGAAGCAGGAGAACGGCAAGTGGCTCTACCTGCGTTCCCAGGGTGACATGGCCACCGGCTGGGTGAAGGACGGGCGCTCCTGGTACTACCTGGACGACCAAGGTGCGATGGCCACGGGCTGGCTGTCCTACAAGGGCAGTTGGTACTGGCTGGGTAAGTCCGGCGCAATGGCTGTCGGGTGGACGGAAGTTGGCAGCGACTTGTACCTCTTCGATGACGACGGTCGTATGCTCACCGGCTGGCAGCTGACCGAGGATGACAACGAGTGGTACTTCATGCACGGGAATGGTGTCATGGCCACGGGCTGGCTCCTTGACGGTGGCAAGTGGTACTACCTGGATGGCGAAGGCATCATGAAGACCGGCTGGATCAAGGTCGGCGGCGACTGGTTCCACATGAACGGCTCCGGCGTCATGAGCACTGGCTGGCTCGCCTCGGGCGGCTCCTGGTACTGGCTGGATCCCACCACCGGCGCGATGGCGACCGGTACGAAGACAATTGAAGGCCGCGAGTCCTCCTTCGCCTCCTCGGGTGCGTGGCTGGGCTACACGGACGGCAGCGGCGCTCCCGGAGCGGACGGCGCCTCCCGCTCCGGCTCTCGCGACGCGGTGACGAACGCGGAGGGCCAGCGCCTCATCATGACCGCGCCCATGGCCTCGCGCTCGCAGGTTATCGACGACATGGTCGACGCCTGGAACGACACGGGCCGCCCCTACCCGTCGGAGCTGGCGGATGGTGGTGCACCGTCGATCCGCGACTTCGCGGGCATCATCTACGACGAGGCCGTGGCCGAGGGCGTGTCCCCCGAGCTGGTGTTCGTCCAGTCCATGAAGGAGACCGGCTGGCTCCAGTATGGCGGCGACGTCGAGGTTGACCAGTTCAACTTTGCGGGTATCGGCGCTGTCGGCGGCGGCGCGGCGGGGGCTGAGTTCCCCGACGTGCGTACGGGCATTCGTGCCCAGGTCCAGCACCTGCGCGCCTACGCGGACCCTTCCGCGTCCGCCGATTCGCTGGCCTACCCGGTCGTGGATCCGCGCTTCTCTTACGTGCGTAAGGGTGCGGCCCCCGTGGTCGAGTACCTGGGCATCCAGGAGAACCCGAACCGCACCGGCTGGGCTGCCGCACGCGGGTACGGCTACGACCTGGTGTCCATGCTGGACACGTACTTCTAAGGGGCGTTTCTTCCCTTGACGAGGCCGGGGCCAGCTGCGCGATTCAGTGCGGCTGGCCCCGGTCTCTTTGTGCGAGTGAGGGTGCTGGCATGCGGGTGGCCTGGTCTGGTTTTGTGGACCGGGTGTTTTGAGGGTTGTTGGTTGTTATTGGTGGTGTGGTTTCTGGAAAATGTCGCACGTAATTTCCATCTGGTTTGTTTTGCGGTGTCGATAAAACGTTGGAATATCAACGTTGTGATTTCAAAGGTTGAAAGAGTCGGCCGGGAATTACGTGCGAAATTGGGGGATTTGTAGCGGTGTTGTGGGGTGCATCGGTGCTCGAAGGTCCGCACCCCGATCGTGTGCGTCCGGAACGGTGCGCGTATCTGGATAGGTTGTTGGCATCCGGATAGGTTATTCAGATGCGGATAGGTTAATAAGCTATCCGGATGCTCGTAACCTATCCGGATGTTCGTCACCTATCCGCGAGCGCGCGTCGTTGTGGAGCGGGGGTGCCCCAGAGCCCTCGCGTGGTGCGAACGTCGCTGGTCGATGCCGCCAGGGAGCTTGTGAGGCCCCGGAGGGCCATACACATGCAGCGAACGCGGACATAGCAGCGGACATAGCAATGGCCCCGAGCACCTGTCGGTGCCCGGGGCCTCACTGCAACACAAGTCAGCTGCGCAGCGATGCCACGTAGGTGTCGATGCGCTTGGAGGAATCCGCAGGCGTGAAGCCCGTGGCCTCGATCTTTGACAGGTCCAGCGTCGAAGACAGGGGACGAGGCGCAGCCTCGCGGCCCGCGAAGTACTCCTCCGTGGTCACCTCGGTGACATCCTCGGGGTTGCGGCCGCACAGTTCGAAGACGCGCTTGGCGACCTGCGCCCAGCTCATGACCGGGCCCTCGCCCGACAGGTTGTAGATGCCGAACGGCACATCATTCGTCAGCAGGTGAATGATGCCGCGGGCCAAATCCGACGTGAATGTCAAGCGGCCCACCTGGTCCGACACGACCGACGGGGAGATGCCGCGATCCGCCAGGGACGCCATGGTCTTGATGAAGTTCTTGCCGTCGCCCACGACCCAAGACGTGCGCACGATGTAATGCTTCGGGGTCGAGGCCACCGCCGCGTCGCCGCCCGCCTTGGACTGGCCGTACGCGCTCAAGGGGGAGGGGGCCTCGTCCTCGACGTGCACCTCCTGGGTGCCATCGAAGACGTACTCCGTCGAAATGTGCACGAGCGTCGCGCCGTGCGCCGTCGCCTCGCGAGCCAGGATCGCCGGACCCGTCGCGTTCGCCTCCCACGTCGAGCGGCGGCCCTCCGGAGTCTCCGCGCCGTCCACGTTCGTCCACGCGGCCGCGTTGATGACCACGTCGATCTCGTCCCACGGCAGGGCGGCCACCTGCTCGGCGTTCGAAATGGATACCTCCGGCAGGTCCACGCCCGTGACCGTGAAACCGGCCTCAGGCAGGACGCGCATGAGCTCACGGCCCAGCTGGCCGTTCGCGCCCGTCACGAGCGCACGGCGACCCGCTGGAGTGGGCGCGGGGAAGGGGGTCACGTCCGCCATACGCGGGTGAGCCTTGTCCTTGTCCGACAGGATCGCCCGCTCGAGCGGGATCGGCCAATCCACGGCCGCCGTCTCGTCCGCCAGGTTCAAGAACGTGTACTTCGCGTCCGGCGACCAGTGATCGTTGACCAGGTACGTGTAGGCAGTATTCGGCTCCAGCGTCTGATACGAGTTACCCACACCCTTGGGGACGAACACCGCGACGCTCGGATCAATGATCGTCGTGTAGACCGTGCCAAACGAGGACCCCTCGCGCAGATCCACCCACGCGCCGAACACGCGGCCGGTCGCGACCGAGACGAACTTGTCCCACGGCTCCGCGTGAATGCCTCGCGTCACCCCGACCTCGTCGTTGAAAGAAATGTTGTTCTGCACCGGCTGAAAATCCGGCAGACCCAGCGCGACCATCTTCTCGCGCTGCCAGTTCTCCTTGAACCAGCCTCGGTTATCGCCGTGAACGGTCAGGTCGATGCGCAAAAAGCCGGGGATCGGCGTAGTCGTGATCCCCAGGGGCTTAGCAGTGGGCGCCATTGTTCTTCCTCTATGTTCGTGGGTCTCGTGCGGACGTAACATTCCATACAAATTCTAGCCGATCTGCGCACCACCGGTGAGGGTACTGCGTCCCATCGGCGTGCGGGGGGCCACAGTTGTGGAAAAATATCGTCACATAGGGATAATTATTAGTGATGCGCGACCCACACGAGGACGCGCCGGGAAGCGGAGGCAACATGAAAGGCATCATCCTGGCAGGCGGGTCCGGCACCCGACTGAACCCGATCACGCTGGGGACATCAAAGCAGCTGGTCCCCGTCTACGACAAGCCGATGATCTACTACCCGCTGTCGACCCTCATGCTGGCCGGCATCTCGGACGTTCTGGTGATCACCACGCCGCACGACGCCCCGTCGTTCCACCGCCTGCTCGGTGACGGCAGCCAGCTCGGCGTGAGCATCTCGTACGCCGTCCAGCACGAGCCCAACGGCCTGGCGCAGGCCTTCGTGCTCGGCGCGGACCATGTTGGCAACGATGCCGCAGCGCTGGTCCTGGGCGACAACATCTTCTACGGCCCCGGCATGGGTACGCAGCTGCGTCGCCACGTCGACCCCGACGGTGGTGCGGTCTTCGCCTACCACGTATCCAACCCGCGCGAGTACGGCGTCGTCGAGTTCGACGAGGAATTCAACGCCCTCTCGATCGAAGAAAAGCCCGAGAAGCCAAAGTCGAACTACGCGGTTCCCGGCCTGTACTTCTACGACAACGACGTGGTCGACATCGCCCGCAACCTCAAGCCCAGCGCGCGCGGCGAATACGAGATCACCGACGTTAACCGCGCCTACCTCGAGGCCGGCAAGCTCAAGGTCGAGGTCCTCCCGCGCGGCACCGCGTGGCTGGATACTGGCACCTTCGACTCGCTCGCTGACGCCACCGCCTTCGTGCGTACGGTCGAGGCCCGCCAGGGCATGAAGATCGGCGCCCCCGAAGAGGTCGCGTGGCGCATGGGCTTCATTGACGACGAGGGCCTGCGCCAGCGCGCCGAGCCCCTGGTCAAGTCCGGCTACGGAGCCTACCTGCTCGAGCTGCTCAACCGTGAGGACAACTGAGTGTCGCGCCCGAGTGCTAACTCTCGCCTCCTGATCGTCATCCCCGCGTGGAACGAAGAGGCGGTGCTGGGAGACGTCCTGGAGTCCGTGAAGGTCGAAAAGCCGTCCTTCGCGGACATCCTGGTCGTGTCTGATGGGTCCACGGACGCTACCGCGCAGATCGCGCGCGACGCCGGCGTGGCCGTGCTCGACTTGCCGATCAACCTTGGGGTCGGCGGCGCCATGCGCGCCGGCTTCCAGTACGCGCGGCGCATGGGCTACGAGTACGCCTGCCAGCTCGACGCTGACGGCCAGCACGACCCCACGGAAATCGAAACGCTCATCGACACGGCGTCGGCCGAGCATGCCGACGTGGTCATCGGGTCGCGTTTCGCCGGCAAGGGTGACTATCAGGCGCGGGGCCCGCGCAAGTGGGCGATGAACCTGTTCTCGTTCATCCTCTCTCACGTGTGCACGACGAAGCTGACCGACACGACCAGCGGGTTCAAGCTCTACGGCCCGCGTGCCCTGTCGCTCTTCGCTCACAACTATCCGGCGGAGTACCTGGGGGACACGATCGGCGCTCTCGTCATCGCGGCCCGCTCTCACCTGGTCGTGCGTGAGGTCGGCGTGCAGATGCATCCGCGCGCCGGCGGTGAGCCGTCGCACAACCCGATCAAGTCGGCGCTCTTCCTGGTGCGCGCCACCCTCGCGCTCGCCGTGGCCCTGACCCGTCCCGGTGAAGAGGTCGCCCCGGCCGCGGAGGAGAACGCATGAGCCCCACGTACGTGCTTGGAGTCGTCTTCGCGTGCATCATCCTGGTGATGGTGTTCGTCAAGATGCGCAACTCGGGAATGAAGGAACGCTACGGCCTGTGGTGGTACTGGATTGCCTTCTTCACGGCGCTGCTGTCCCTCTTCCCGCCGATCCTGAAGTGGACCGCGTTCCACTTGGGCGTCGTCGTCCCGCTGAACCTGGGCTTCTTCGTGGCGGGTGTCGTCCTGCTGCTGCTCTCCCTGCGGTTCTCGGTCGACCTCTCGCGAGGAGATGAGGATCGCCGCCGCCTCACCGAGGAGGCCGCGATCCTGCGCCTCCAGGTCGAGCGCTTGGAGCGTCGCATCGATGCCCTCGAGGGGCGTGCCACCTCGTCAGGGCAGCCCGCCCCTGAGGGCAAGCCCTCCTCGCGGGGCAAGAAAGGCAAGAAGAAGCGCTGAGGCGGTACGTGTGAGCCGTTGACCGCTTCCATTGACGAGGCCGGGGCCCGTCAGGTTGAACGCCTGACGGGCCCCGGTGTGTGTCGTTGGGTGCGTCCTTTAGCGGGGCGCGGGTGGGTGCGGCGGCGCGCTCTGGCGGGCGGGGCGGTGGCCGCAGCGACGGGGATGCTTACGAGATGAGCGTGCCGTCGGGGCCGAGGCGCAGGCGTTCGGTCGGTGCGGCGGGGTCGACTTCCCTCTCGGCGAGCTTGCGGGACACGGCCGAGGTTGCGCGCGACACGGGCTGCGTCGACGCGCCCGTCTCGGGCTCGTCCTTGGCGGCCACAGTCGCCCGATCCCTCCACTTGACCTGGCGAGAGCCGGAGGTGGTGCCCTGGGAGGAATTGGGGGAGGAAGCGGAATTGGCCGAGGCGGGGGAGGCCTCGTTGATGGAGGAGGAACCCACGGAGGCCGCGTGCGAAGGCAGCAGAGGCTCGCCGTCGAGGTCGATGGCCAGGTCGGTGAGCATCGCGCGGGCGTCGTCGACGATGGAGGAGTCCTCGGCGTGCAGGCCGTGCACGAGCCAGCGCACGAGCGCAATCTCGCTCAGCAGTTGGGCGCGCGTGAAGACATGCAGGTCGATGGCGCGGCGCTCGTGGCCGTAGGTCTCGCGGAAACGCTCAAGGAACGCGTCCGATGCGCTGGCCTGAATCCACGCGATGTCCAGGGCTGGGTCACCCACGTGCGCGCTGGTCCACCCGCCGATCGCGACGACCGAGCCGCGCTTGACGGACAGGCTGCGTTCCTGAATGTCCCCGTGAATGGGGGCGGAGGGGAAACGCCACAGGGACACGTCCTCCAGGGCGGCCTCCCAGCGGCTCCATAGGGACGGCGGGATCGTGACCTGCCGGGCGGCCTCGTCGAGGAGAGCCAGGTTGCGGTCGCGGCACTCCATCGCCGTGTAGGAGGGCAGGCCGATCGCCGAGAACACGGTTTCGGGCAGGTTGTGCAGGGCCGCGAGCGCGCGCCCGAGCGACGCGGGCAGCAGCGGATCCGTCTCGAGGTCCTGCTCCGTGGGGGCGTGGCCGCCCGGATCGCGGTGTACGTACACGCTCCCGCCGCCGCGGATTTTGGCTTGCCCGGCTAGGCGTGGGACGTCGAAGGGAATGTAGTCGTGCTCGTAGGCCTGGCCGAGGCGGTCGAGGATCCCCGAGGTGGCCTCGAGAGCGGGGCCGGAGACCTCCTCGTGGGGGCAGGTGACGATCCAGCGGTTGCCGCCGACGTCTTCGATGCCGGTCACGGAGGCCAGCTCGTCGCTGTAGGTCGGCGGGCGCAGCGCGCTCACGCGCAACCCGGGCATAGCGGAGGTGGCCAGCGCGGCCAGTTCGAGGGCGCTCTTGTGGCTTGTCATTCCTCGAATGTATCGCGCCTGCGGCCCGGGCGCGCATCCCCGCGCGGGTGGGCGCCCGATTATGGGACAGCGGTTTGCTCCTTCCCGAATAACCCTGTTACTTTCGACACATTGGCTTTGACTGTAGCGAGGAGGCTCAGGGATGGAAGCCGTGACACGTGCGCTCGCAGCGCGGGTGCGAGAGGGGTTGGCCGCGGGCGGCATCGATGCCGCGCGAGACCCGAGGGCCGTGCGCGCCCTCATCCACCGCGCCATCGACGCCCACGCCCCCGACATGCTGCCCACCCAGCGCGAGCAGGTCGAAGCGGACCTCATGGATGACATCTGTGGCTTGGGTCCCCTCCAGATCCTCATGGACGACCCCAGCGTGGAGGAAATCTGGATCAACTCGGCGTCGCGCGTGTTCGTGGCCCGAGGCGGCGTCGCCGAGCTGACGAGCCTCATCCTCACCGATGAGGACGTGCGTACTCTCGTGGAGCGGATGCTGCACCATTCGGGCCGCCGCCTCGACCTGTCCAGCCCCTTCGTGGACGCCATGCTGGCCGGGGGAGAGCGCCTCCACGTCGTCATCCCGCCGGTCACCGGCCAGTCGTGGAGCGTCAACATCCGCAAGCACATCCAGCGCGCCCGCACCCTGGATGACCTGGTGGCCGTCGACATGGTGCCCCCACCGATGCGCGAGTTCCTGGCCGCCGCCGTGTGCGTGGGGCTGTCCGTCCTCGTCTCGGGCGGCACCCAGGCGGGCAAGACAACGCTGCTGCGCGCTCTCGCCGGGGAGCTGCCGCGCTCGCGGCGCGTCATCTCCTGCGAGGAGGTCTTCGAGCTGGGCCTGGCGAACTGGGATCACGTCGCCATGCAGACTCGCCCGGCGGCCGCCGAGGGCACGGGCGAGATCACGCTTCGCGACCTCGTACGCGAATCCCTGCGTATGCGGCCCGAATACCTGATCGTCGGAGAGGTCCGAGGTCCCGAAGCCCTCGACCTCCTCGTGGCCCTCAACGCTGGCGTGCCCGGCATGGCGACCGTGCACGCGAACTCGGCGCGTGAGGCTCTGGACAAGCTCTCGATCCTTCCCCTCCTGGCGGGCGAGAATGTGACGATGGGATTCGTGACCCCGACCCTGGCCTCCTCCATCGACCTCGTGTGTCACGTCGAGCGAAGCAGGGAGGGCAGCCGCTACGTCGCCGAGGTCCTGGCCGTGCCCGGGCGGGTCGAGGGCAACCGGATCGAGACGGCCACGCTCTTCACCTTCGACGGGCACAGGTGCGAACGAGGCGCGGGGAGCTTGGACCTGCATGATCGTTTTGCTGCGGCGGGCTTTGACCTGGCCTCGCTCTTGGAGTGGGGGCCGCTGTGATCGAGCTTGTGTGCGGACTTGTCTTCGGCGTCGGCCTGGTCCTGGCCCTGTCCCCGTGGTTCACGCCGCCGCGCACCTCCGCGCCCTGGCGGCCGGGCAAGCGCCTACGCGAGGACGTTGCCCGCGCCCGCGTCCCAGGGCTGAGCGCCGCGCGCCTCATTGTGCTCAGCCTGATCCTCGGCGTGATCGTCGCACTCGTCGTCCTGGTTGTCACGGGGGCCTGGCCGGTCGCCCTGATCGTCTCGGTGGGCGTGGCCTTCCTGCCCTACGCCTGGGTCGTCTCCCGCGTCGCCGCGCGCGCTAAGACAGTGCGGGCCGCATGGCCCGAAGTGATCGACGCGATGGTCTCCGGCGTGCGTGCCGGAACCTCGCTGCCTCAAGTCCTGTGCGACCTCGCCGACGAGGGACCCACGCCCGTGCGCTTCGCCTTCGAGGCGTTCTCGCGCGACTACAGCGCCAACGGGCGATTCGCCTCCGCGCTGGATCGTATGAAAGACGAGGTGGCAGACCCCGTCGCCGACCGCATCGTCGAGGCTCTGCGTGTCGCCCGATCCGTCGGCGGTGCCGACCTGACGCGCCTCCTCCAAGACCTGGCCACCCTCCTGCGCGAGGACGCGCGCGTGCGCGGGGAACTCGAAGCACGCCAATCCTGGACGGTCGGCGCCGCACGCCTGGGCTTGGCAGCCCCGTGGGCCGTCCTCCTCCTGCTGTCCGGAGGAGGCGCGAGCGCCAACGTCTGGAACTCTCCCGGAGGCATCGCCGTCCTGTGCACCGGCGCGGGTGTGTGCGTCATCGCCTACCTGGCGATGAAAGCCATCGGGCGCCTGAGCTCCGATCCGAGAAACCTGGGAGGGATGCGATGAGCCCTTGGAACTTCTACGCGCTCGACGTCTGCGCCGCAATCCTCGCCGTCGTCGGCCTCACCCTCATCGTGCGGGCCATGCGCGCACGCCGCCTCACCTTCGCCGAGCGCGTCGCCCAGGGTCGCGTCCTCGAAGAGGCACCGCCCCAGCTCACCCAATGGGCCCGGCGCGTGGGGGCCTCGGCCCTGGACTCCCTGGGATCGACCAGGGAATCCGTCGCCCGCAGGCTCATCCTGGCAGGAGCGCAGCCCGAGGTCTCCGTCTTCCGCCTGCGCCAAGCCTGCGCCGGCATCGCTGGAATGATCGGAGCCTGCCTGGCCCTCACCGCGCGGCCAGCGGCCTCCCTGCGCGCCTCGATCATCCCGCTCATCGTCTGTGCGCTTGTCGGCACACTCCTGGGTATCGCCGCCATGGACCGCCTTCTCACCCTGCGAGCCGCCCGACGCCAGCGCGCCATCGACGCCGCCGTCCCCGACTGCGCCGAGCTGCTCGCCCTCGCCGTCGCCGCGGGCGAATCGATCCCCGCCGCCATCGAACGGGTTGCCGGATGCGCGGGCGGTCCCCTCGGTGCCGAGTTGGCGCTCGCGGCCGGTCACATCCGCAACGGCGTGCCCTCGGTGCGAGCTCTGGCCGACATGGTCGAACGTACCGACTCCCCGGCGCTGACGCGGCTTTCTCGCACGCTGACGACGGCGATCGAGCGCGGTTCACCCCTGGCCTCGGTTCTGCATGACCAGGCCCGCGATCAGCGCGAACGCTCGCTGGCCGCCCTCATGGAGGAGGGTGGGCGCCGCGAAATCGCGATGCTGTTGCCCGTCGTCTTCCTGATCTTGCCGGTCACCGTCATATTCGCCCTGTACCCGGGCCTGATCGCCCTGGACTTCACACCGTGAGACACATTGACAAGAAAGGAACACACATGAAGAAGTGGTTGTACCGGCGCCCGCCCCTGGGGGAACGCGGGGACGTGCCCGGATGGGTGCTGATCACCCTCATGACGGCGGCCCTTGTCGTCCTCATTTGGGGCGTCGCGTCGGATCGTCTGGTGGAAATCTTCAATCGGGCGATGGATTCCGTTGCGGGGATTTAGCGGCGACGAGCGCGGCTCCGAGGTGGTCTCCACGGTCCTCGTCCAGGGCCTCGTCGTCCTGGTGATCCTCCTGCTCATCCAGCTGGCCTTCGCCTCGCACGTGCGCACGATGAGCGTGAGTGCGGCGTCGGAGGGCGCGCGCCGGGGCGGCTTGCTGGGCGGCGACGAGCAGGAGGCGGTTGCGCGCACGAGCGAGCTCCTCGATTCGCTTGTGGGTGCGTCGCGGGACCGAGAGATTTCGGTGGCCCGCGAGTCCGACGCGGGCACGGACATTCTCGTCGTCACCGTGCGCACGCGCCTGCCGCTCGTGGGCGGTCTCGGTCCGCGCTGGCTGACCGTGCGCGGGCGCAGTCTCGTGGAGGGGCCATGAGCGAGCGCGGCGACGCCACCGTCGAGTTCCTCGGCATCTTGGTGGTCCTGGTCATTCCTATCCTGTACATCGTGCTGGCGGTCGGCCACGTGAGCGCGGGCGCGATGGCGGTGGACGCGGGTGCGCGCGAGGCTGCGCGCATCCTCGCCGAGGACGTCGAGCGTCAGGGGGACGCCGAGCACGCGGTGTCCCTCATCGTCGAAGATTTCGGGGTGGAGACCCAGCCCGTTGTGTCCTCCTCGTGTCAGGCGTGCGACTCCGCTGAGGCGATGATCGAGGTCCGGGTGTCGGTGCGCGTGCCACTGCCCTTCCTGCCCGCATGGCTGGGCCCGGTCGGCATGGACGTGTCCTCCAGCGCAAACGCTCCCCTTCGGGAGGTGATCTCAGGTGGATGAGGAGGGGCGCGTCGGGATCCTCATGTGCGCCGGCTGCGCGTTCGTGTGCCTGATTCTCTTCGTGACTATCGCCCTCACGCAGGTGGCGATGCAGGATCGGCGCTTGGTTTCGTGCGCGGATGCGCTGGCCGGTGCCGGGGTGGGTGGCGCGTCGTCGACGTCGGTCCTGGTGGGCCAGTCCTCGGACATTGACGAGGCCGAGGTTGCCTCCCGGGTCGAGGCTGCGCTGGGTGCCATGGCAGCGTCGACCTGCCGGGTGGGGGAGGGGGTCGAAGTCACCTCCGTCAGCGTTGAGGGAGAGGAAGTGGAGGTGTCCGTCAGGGCCCAGCCTCGCGTCTCGCTGGTGCCTCCGGCGCTGCACGGAGTGGTCATTCCCGAGCTTGAAAGAACGTCGAGCGCGCGCATGAGACCGCTTTGATCGGCACCAAAAGGTGTTCTGCGCGACGGTCACATCGTGGGACGCCCTCGGAAGCGCTGGTAAACGAAACGTAAACTTTAAGCCATGAGCAGCTTTGATACATCGCGACTTAACCCTGCGCTGGCTTCTGTTTTTGAATCCGTCCAGCGCCGTGACCCCGCACAGGCCGAGTTTCATCAGGCCGTCTACGAGGTCCTCCTGACGATCGCGCCCCTGGCTGAGCGCCACCCCGAGTACGCCGACCTGGCCATCATCGACCGTGTCGTCGAACCCGAGCGTCAGCTCCAGTTCCGCGTCCCGTGGGCCGACGACAAGGGCAACATCCACGTGAATCGTGGCTTCCGCGTCCAGTTCAACTCCGCTCTCGGCCCCTACAAGGGTGGCCTGCGCTTCCACCCTTCCGTGAACCTGTCGATCATCAAGTTCCTCGGCTTCGAGCAGATCTTCAAGAACGCCCTGACCGGCCTGCCCATGGGCGGCGGCAAGGGCGGCGCGGACTTCGACCCCAAGGGCAAGTCCGACGCCGAGGTCATGCGTTTCTGCCAGTCCTTCATGACTGAGCTCTCCCGCCACATCGGCCCCGACACCGACGTGCCCGCCGGTGACATCGGCGTGGGCGGCCGCGAGATCGGCTACATGTTCGGCCAGTACAAGCGCCTCAAGAACCGCTTCGACGCGGGCGTCCTGACCGGTAAGGGCCTGACGTGGGGCGGTTCCTTCGCACGTACCGAGGCCACCGGCTACGGCCTGGTCTACTTCGCCGCCGAAATGCTGGCCGCCAAGGGCACCAGCTTCGACGGTAAGCGCGTCGTCGTCTCTGGCTCCGGCAACGTTGCGATCTACGCGACCGAGAAGGCCCAGCAGCTGGGCGCGACCGTCGTGGCCGTGTCCGACTCCTCCGGCTACGTCGTGGACGAGGCTGGCATCGACGTTGCGCTGCTTAAGGACGTCAAGGAGGTGCGTCGTGGACGCGTCTCCGACTACGCCGCTGAGCGCCCCAGCGCCACCTTCGTGGCCGACGGGTCTATCTGGGACGTCCCCTGTGACGTTGCCCTGCCGTGCGCCACCCAGAATGAGCTGCCGCTGTCCGGCGTTCAGGCCCTGATCAAGAACGGCGTCCAGCTGGTCGCCGAGGGCGCGAACATGCCCACCACCCCCGAGGCGATCGAGGCCCTGCAGGCCGCGGGCGTGGCATACGCTCCCGGCAAGGCCTCCAACGCGGGCGGCGTGGCCACCTCCGGCCTGGAGATGCAGCAGAACTCCGGCCGCACCCAGTGGCCCTTCGAGGAGACCGACGCGAAGCTCCACCAGATCATGGTCGACATCCATGCCAACACCGTCGCTACCGCTGAGGAATACGGTGTGCCCGGTGACTACGTGGCCGGCGCGAACCTGGCTGGCTTCCGCAAGGTCGCCGATGCGATGGTTGCGATGGGTCTCATCTGATCCGCTATCTTTTCGGTGCCCCGGCGTCCTGTGGCGTCGGGGCACCGCCGTCTTGCGAGGCGGGCGGCCGCGAGTCTGCGTAACGCCCGACACCGTGGGCCCTCGCGTCCGTGGTGAGGGCGCGAATCGGCTACCCTGGGTGTGTGGCCATTGAATTTTCTGAAGAGATCCCGTCCCTGCGCACCACGATGGAGAATATCCTCGCTGTCGTGCAGCCGGACAAGCTGCGTGAGCAGATCGCCGAGTTGAACGAGAAGGCAGCTGCCCCCGACCTGTGGGACGACCCCAGCGCCGCCCAGGCCGTCACGAGCGCGCTGAGCCACCGCCAGAGCGAGCTCGACCGCGTCACGCAGATGAGCGAACGCATCGACGACCTCGAGGCCATGGTGGAGATGGCCGCCGAGGATCCCGACGAGGGTGCCGACATCCTGGCCGAGGCCGAGGCTGACCTGGAGCAGCTGCGCAAGGACCTGGGCGACCTGGAGATCCGCACGCTGCTGGACGGCGAGTACGACGAGCGCAACGCCGTCGTCACGATCCGAAGCGGTGCGGGCGGCGTGGACGCCGCGGACTTCGCCGAGATCCTCCTGCGCATGTACCTGCGCTGGGCGGAGCGTCACGGCTACCCGACCAAGGTCATGGACACCTCCTACGCGGAAGAGGCCGGCCTGAAGTCGGCGACCTTCGAGGTCCAGGCCCCCTACGCCTACGGCACGCTCTCCGTCGAGGCCGGCACCCACCGCCTCGTGCGCATCAGCCCCTTCGACAACCAGGGCCGACGCCAGACGTCCTTCGCGGCCGTCGAGGTCATCCCCCTCATCGAGACGACCGACCACATCGAGATCCCCGAATCCGAGCTCAAGGTCGACGTCTTCCGCTCCTCGGGCCCCGGCGGCCAGTCCGTCAACACGACCGACTCGGCCGTGCGCATGACCCACATCCCCACGGGCATCGTCGTGTCCATGCAGGATGAAAAGTCCCAGATCCAAAACCGTGCGGCCGCCCTGCGAGTCCTGCAGTCCCGCCTCCTCGTGCTGCGCCACGAGGAAGAGCAGGCCAAGAAGAAGGAACTCGCCGGCGACGTCAAGGCGTCGTGGGGCGATCAGATGCGCTCCTACGTCCTCCAGCCGTATCAGATGGTGAAGGACCTGCGCACCGAGTTCGAGTCCGGCAACCCCCAGTCCGTGTTTGACGGAGACATTGACGGCTTCATCAACGCCGGTATCCGCTGGCGCAAGAACGAGAAGAACGCCGCCCAGGACTAAGCGCGCACGCTTCACTTTCCCCGCCCCGGCCTCGTCAATCCGTGAACGAGGTCGGGGTCTGTCCTATTCCCGGACGGACGCGGGCGAGGGCAGATTGCCACACCGGCGGTTTTCCGCGTGTCGTAGCCGGGTCGTGACCGCATCGTTACCTAATCTGACTTACGACTATTGACTCCGATCGGACGGTCCCATGATTCGTTTTGATGATGTCACCATGGTGTACACGCCAGGTGCCCAGCCCGCGCTGGACCACGTCTCGCTGGAAGTGGAACGCGAAGAGTTCGTGTTCCTCGTCGGCAAGTCGGGCTCCGGTAAATCCACCTTCCTCCAGCTCGTCATGCGCGAGATGAAGGCAACCAGCGGCAAGGTGTGGGTGCTGGGCAAGGACGTGTCCAAGCTGTCCACCTGGGCAGTGCCGAAGCTGCGCCGCCAGATCGGCACGGTCTTCCAGGACTTCCGCCTGCTGCCCTCCAAGACCGTCTACGAGAACGTCGCGCTGGCCATGCAGGTCATCGGCAAGCCCCGCCACGCCATCGAGACCTCCGTCCCCGACGCCCTGGACCTCGTGGGCCTGTCCGGCAAGGAATCGCGCCTGCCCCACGAGCTGTCCGGCGGCGAGGAACAGCGCGTGGCCATCGCGCGCGCCATGGTCAACCGCCCCGAGCTGCTGCTCGCGGACGAGCCTACCGGCAACCTCGACCCCGAGACGTCGCTGGGCATCATGCGCCTGCTCGACCGAATCAACCGCACGGGCACCACCGTCGTCATGGCCACCCACGACGCCGACATTGTTAACCAGATGCGTAAGCGCGTCATCGAACTCGAGGCCGGCGACGTCATCCGCGATCAGAACCGCGGCGTCTACGGGGCCGGGAGGTAAAGGTAGTGAAGCTTCGTTTTATTTTCTCCGAGGTCGGCAAGGGCCTGTCGCGCAACCGCGTGATGAGCGTCGCCGTCATCCTCGTGACCTTCGTGTCGCTCCTCTTCGTGGGCATCGCGGGCCTGACCCAGATGCAGGTCTCCAAGATGAAGTCGGAGTGGTACGACAAGATCGAGGTCACCATCTACATGTGCGCGATCAACGACGCCGCCCCCAACTGCAACTCAGTGGAGGCCACCGAGGAACAGATCGACGCCGTGCGCACCAAGCTGGCCTCCTCCGAAATGACGCCCTACGTGGCCACTGTCTACGAGGAGACCAAGGAAGAGGCCTACGAGAACTTCAAGCGCCTCAACGGTAACGACGCGCTGACCCAGTGGACCACTCCGGACATGCTCCAGTTCGCGTTCCGCATCAAGCTGGTCAACCCCGAGCAGTACTCGGTGGTCAAGGAGGAGTTCTCCGGTACCCCCGGTGTGTCCGAGGTGCGCGACCAGCGTGAGGTCGTCGAACCGCTGTTCCGAGTGCTGGGCGCCGCCCGCACGGCGGCCCTCGGCCTCGGCGCGATCATGGTCGTCGCGGCTATCCTGCTGATCTCCACGACGATCCGCCTGAGCGCCATGAGCCGCGAGCAGGAAACCCAGATCATGCGCTATGTGGGTGCCTCGAACCTGTTTATCCAGGCCCCCTTCATGATTGAGGGCGCGCTGGCCGCACTGGTGGGCGCAGCCTTCGCGATCGGCACCCTGTTCGCGGGCGTGCACTTCGTCGTCCAGGGGTGGATGGCACCCGCCTTCAAGTGGACGAACTTTATCGGTATGAGCGAGGTGGCGATCATGACGCCGATCCTCGTCCTGGCCGCGGTGGCGCTGGCGGTTATCGCCTCCGTCTTCTCGCTGGCCAAGTACACGAAGGCGTGAGTCGCATGTTTTCTCTTCATCGTCGTCCCCGCCGCGGCGTCGTCCGCGCGGGCGCCCTGGTCCTCGCGTTCGCCTCGTTCGTCGCGATGAGCCAGACGTTGCCCGCACGGGCGGACGACGACCGCGACGCAGCCGCTGATGCGGTGGCTGACGCGCAGGCGACCGTCGATGCTCTCCAGTCTCAGCTCGAAGGCATTGACGCGTCGCTGGCACAGGTCTTTATCGACCTGCAAAACCTCAACGCCCAGATTCCCGACGCGCAGGCCGCCTACGACAACGCCGTGGCCGACTACGACAAGAAGACACGCGAGCACACGACGGTCCTGGGTGAGCTGAACGCCGCGAAGGGCGAGCAGACCCGCATCGACGATTCGCTGACCGACGCTAACACGCAGGCCGACGACTCCCAGCGGGCGATCGGTGACCTGGTTCGCCGCAAGTACCGCGACGGCAACGTCGACCCGGTCGCCGTCGCTCTGACCTCCGGCGGCACCGAGTCCATCACGGAGCGGGCAGCGGCCGCCGACATGGCGCTGCGCACTGAAAGCCAGACCATGACATCGGCGCTGGGGGTCTCCTCCTCCCAGCGCACGCAGTCCACGCGCCAGGGCGCAATTACGGATCGCATCTCCGACCTCGAGGCCAAGGCCGCGCAGGCGGAAAAGGACGCGAAGACCGCGAAGGACGACGCCGACGCCAAGCTCACGGACCTCAACACGCTCAAGGATCAGGCCTCCGCGAAGCAGGCCGAGTGGGACGCGCAAAAGGGTGACGTGCAGGCCTCGCTCGACCAGGCCGAGGCCGACTACCAGGCGCGCAGCTCCGAGCTGGCGGCCATTGACGCGGCGAACCAGGCCACGGGCGTGTCCTACACGTCTTCCTCGGGCTTCCGTAACCCCCTCGACATCCCCATCGTGGTGACCAGCCCCTTCGGTATGCGCTACCACCCGGTGCTGGGCTACATGAAGGGCCACTCGGGCACGGACATGGCGGCCGACTGCGGCACCATCATTCGCGCGGTCGCCTCCGGCTACGTCAACGCCGTCTCCGCGGACGTGTCGGCGGGCAACTACGTGGATATCAACCACGGCATCGTCGGCGGCAACTCCGTCATCACGGAATACCTGCACATGCAGGCCCAGTATGTCTCTCCCGGACAGTACGTGAACGCGGGCGACGCCCTGGGTGAGGTCGGCTCGACCGGGTATGCGACGGGCTGCCACCTGCATTTCGGTGTTCTTGAGAACGGAAACTACGTTGAACCCATGGATTACTTGTAATCCGGGTTAGGATGGACCCTCGTAGCGCTTTCGCTGCGGGGGTCTCTCCTGTCTGAGCAGGAATACGAGTCTGGAGGGAGGCAGGTCATGCCCAAGGAATGGAAGAAGCCCAAGCCCACGGAGGGGCAGCGCGCCAAGGCTGCCTCCGACGCCAAGAAGACGATCGCCCGTAACAAGAAGGCTCGCCACGACTACACGATCGAGGATACGTGGGAGGCCGGTCTGGCTCTCATGGGCACCGAGGTGAAGGCGCTGCGCATGGGCCGCGCTTCGCTCGTGGATGCGTGGGTGGAAATCAACGGGGGAGAGGCGTGGCTGTACGGCGCCAACATCCCTCTGTACTCGCAGGGCTCGTGGACCAACCACGCCCCGACGCGCAAGCGCAAGCTGCTGCTGCACCGCGCCGAGATCGACCGCATGCAGGATCGGGTGGCCGCGAAGGGCTACACGATCGTGCCCCTGGAGCTGTACTTCATCGGCGGGCGCGTCAAGGTCGAGATCGCCCTGGCCAAGGGCAAGCAGGAGTGGGACAAGCGTCAAGCCCTGCGCGAAAAACAGGATCAGCGCGAGGCCGAGCGCGCAATGCGCCGCTACGTGAAGCAGGCCCGCAGGTAAGGGAAAGAAGGCGATCCTGTGCGCGGTTCCGTGAGGATTTTTCGTCGTGATCTTCTGAGACTGGTGCGTGTTCCGGCCGCGTGGATTGTCATCATCGGTATGGCGTTCGTGCCCGCGCTCTATGCGTGGTTCAACATCGTGGGGTTCTGGGATCCCTATGCCGATACGTCGCGGATTCGCGTGGCTGTGGCCAACGAGGATGAGGGGGCGACGAAGGACAGTCTGGGCACCATTAACGTCGGTGCAATGCTGGAGACACAGCTGACACAAAACGATCAGCTGGGCTGGCACTTCGTGAGCGCCGACGAGGCGCGCGCCGAGGTGGAACGCGGTGATTCCTATGCCGCTTTCGTCATCCCGGCCTCGTTCTCTTCTGATCTGACTGGAATCGTTGACGGTACGTACGTCAAGCCGAACATCCAGTACTACGTCAACGAGAAGAACAACGCGGTGGCTCCGAAGATCACGGGGGCGGGTGCGACGGCGTTGGATCGGCAGATCAACGCGACGTTCGTGTCCACCGTCGCAAAGGTTCTGTCCGAGAAGGCATCCGAGGCCGGAGTGAGCATCGCGGATCAGGCTGACACTGCGCGTGCAGACTTGGTGACTTCGCTCGGGGAGGCGTCGACGAAGGTGCAGAACGCGTCGGACACCCTGTCCGGGATGGGTGAGACGATTGACTCCGCGAAGGCTTCCGTGGCCTCGGCTCGTACGACGCTGGGGGAGCTCGATACCGCGGCCGACGACCTGTCGTCATCGCTAGACACGGCCGACGCGCTTGTGACCGACGCTCGCACGTCACTGGCGGATTTTTCCGCCGATATGGGGTCGGTTCTGGATGGTCTATCGACCAATACGTCGGATGCGCTTGCCGGCCTGTCGACCGACGCAGGTAGCCTCGACGGTGCCGTGCAGGGTGCAACGGGCAGGCTTGACGGCCTGCTCGCGGAGGGAAACTCGATCAACACGACGGTCGGTACGATCCTCAGTGACCTGGACGCGGCGGGGGTGGGGAATCTTCCGGGCGCGGGCACCGCCTTGACTGATCTGACGAACAACAACACGTCGCTGTCGACCGCGATCACCGACCTGACGACGCTGAACACGGACCTGTCCGCGTCCTCAACGTCGATTTCTACGGCTCTCACGTCCGCGTCGACCGCCGCCAACTCCGTGCAGACGGCCGTGTCGAACGCACGAACGGGCGTGAGCGGCCAGGTTCCTACACTCTCGACGGCCATCGACGATTTTTCGAGCGCCTCCTCATCGATGCGTTCCTCGCTCGATACCCTGCGAGGCCAACGCGACGATGTGTCGACGCTGCTCGACCAGTTGGATTCACTGCTCGATGATGCGAAGACCGCCACGTCGAATAGCGCCACTAACGCGGAAACGATTAAGACGGACCTGGATACTGTCTCGACGGACGTCTCGTCGATCGCGTCGTCGAACACGGTGCGTGACCTGGCAACATCGCTGGGGACCAACGCGGAATCGGTCGCCTCCTTCATGGCCTCGCCGACCTCGATCCAGACCGAGACCGTGTTCCCAGTCGCCGCCTACGGGTCGGCTATGGCACCCCTGTTCACGAACCTGGCGCTGTGGATCGGCGCGTTTTCGCTCGTCCTCCTTCTCAAACTCGACGTGGATGAAGAGGGCATCGGCCCGACCTCCTCGGCTGCTAAGTACATGGGCCGGTGGATGTTGCTTGCATTCTTCGGCACCATCCAGGCGCTTGTCGTGTCGATCGGTGATCTCATGATCGGCGTGCAGACTGTTTCGCGCCCAGCGTTCGTGGGAACGTCGATGATCATCTCGATGGTCTACGTGTCGATCGTCTACATGCTCGCGACGTGCTTCCAGCACATCGGCAAGGGGTTGTGCGTCATCATCATGGTCGTGCAGATTCCCGGCTCTGCCGGCCTGTACCCGATCGAGATGCTGCCGTCCTTCTTCCGCTTCCTGCACCCGCTGTTCCCTTTCACCTACGGCATTAACGCGATGCGTGAAACGGTGGCAGGCTTCTACCGGCACGAGTACTTCTCGGCACTGGGGGCGCTCGGTGTTCACACGCTGGTCGCATTCATCATTGGACTGGCGCTGCGCCCCTTCCTGGTGAACCTGAACGCGATGATCACGCGGGATCTGTCGACCTCGGGCCTGTTTGTGGCCGAGGCGACGCGCGTTCCCTCCAACCGCTATCGCCTCACCCAGATCGTTGCGGCGCTGGCCGATCATGAAGGTTTCCAGCGGTCGGTGTCCGCGCGTGCTGCCCGCTTCGAGCGCCGCTACCCGCGCATCAGGCGTAGCGCTATTGTGCTGGGTGTTCTCGTGCCCGCGGCCCTCGCTGTTCTGTCGGTCACGAATTCCGCCGAAGTGCCGGTTGTACTGGGTGCGTGGATCGTGTGGGTTCTGGCCGTCATTATGTTCCTGATCGGCTTGCAGTACCTGCGTGAGGCGCTCGGGCGTCAGCAGCTGCTCGGTGCTATGGACGAGAGCGATGTGCGTTCTCTGCTGACCCGCCGCGTCAAGGGCGCCCGCTCGCGACTCGCGCTCGGTGCGGCTGCCGTGAGCGCGTCGATTTCCTCTGCCCTGGCGGCGTCGCTCGCACAGTACGATGCGGAGCACGGGAGTGAGGTGAGCGAAGACTCCGAGGACGAGGCCCGCCCGGACTCCGCCGACACCGCACCCCCAGCGCAGGGGAAACTGACCGCCGAAGCCGACCCCGGCCTCGCGGATGAGGACAAGTCAGCGGAGGGTGCCGAGAGCACCGAGACCGACCCCGGCCTCGGCGATGAAGCGGATACCGAGTGTGCCGAGGACGAGGGGGACGCGAAATGAGAACCATGTGGGCTATCTACCGCGCGGACCTGCGCCGCGTGCGTCGCTCCCTGATTGCCGTCGTCGTGACCTTTGGACTGATCGTCATCCCCTCGCTGTTTACGTGGTTCAACGTTGCGGCGTCCTGGGATCCCTTCGGCAACACGCGCTCTCTGCGCATCGCTATCGCGAACACGGATGTGGGCTACAAGTCTGATCTAGTGCCTCTGCACATTAACATCGGCGACCAGGTTGTCTCTGCGCTTCGAAAGAACGACAACTTTGACTGGGTGATCGCCACGGAGGACGAGGCCGTCGAAGGGACGCGCTCCGGCGACTATTACGCGGCCATCGTCATCCCCGAGGAGTTCTCGAAGGACATGCTGACCTTCTTCGACGGTGAGGCGTCTAGCGCCCCCATGACGTACTACGTCAACGAGAAGAAGAACGGCATTAGCCCCAAGCTCGCTGGCCAGGGCGCTGAATCCGTCAGGGCGCAGGTGAACCAGACTTTCGCGCAAACCCTAGGTGAGGTTGCGCTGGATACGGCCTCGTCGATGGGGGATGCGCTGTCGTCAACGACCGCAACGGGGGCCGTCGCCATGCTCGATAACCGCGTGCAGTCGGTGTCTATGCGGCTGCGTACCGCTGCCGACAGCGCGGATGCGTACGCTGCGTTGGCCAGCTCTTCGCTGACTCTCATCGATTCGACGACGACACTCGTTTCCGGCGTGGGGACCGCGAAGTCCTCCGCGCAGTCAGCTGTCGGCAGCGCCAACTCCGGGGCAACCGATCTGACCGCTGCAGCCACCGGAGCGATTGCCTCGGTCTCGAGCGCCATCGACTCATCCAAGACAGAGCTGGACACGCTGTCCACCTCCGTGGAGAACGTGTATTCCACGGCGTCAACCAGTGCAGCCGATGCCTCCGCGTCGCTGCGGTCGCAGGCGGGCGTCTTGGACTCGCACGCGACCACGTACGAAGACATCAAAAAGACGCTCAAAGACATGCCAGGCTCTCCCGTATCCCAGTCCTCCCTGGATACGCTGCAAAGCGCAGCCGACCGGCTGCGCACCCTGGCGACCAACCTACGAGGCGCGGCGACCGACCTCGACACAAAGACCTCGAACGCGCAAACCAATCACGACAACATCACCACGCTGATTGCCGACGCGCACCAGGCCGTCGATGACCTGTCCGCAGACTACGACAACGATCTGAAGCCGAAACTCGACTCGCTCGCCTCGACCCTGTCGTCGGCCCAGAGTTCTCTGTCGTCTGCGCGCTCCAGCTTGTCCTCCTCGACGTCCACGGCCTCGGACGGCAGCGATAGTGCGCGCGAGAAGCTCACAAGCTTGCGTGACAGTCTGACCTCTGCGGCATCGGATATGCGAGATTCTGCCGGCAAGATGGACTCGCTGCACAAATCCATCAAGGAAGCGCAGGACAGCGGTGATCTGACGACCTTGAAGGACATCATCGGGAACAATCCCGAGGCGTTGGCCGCGGCCATCGCCGCCCCCGTCGGCGTTGAAACGATCCCCGTCTATCCGGTGGCGAACTTCGGCTCTCAGATGGCACCCATGTATACGATCCTGGCTCTGTGGGTCGGATCCGTTCTCATGGTTGTGTCCATCCGCTCCGACGTGACTGACGACAATGTTGCTGATGGCCTGGCGGAGGATGATCCGCTGCGCGCGACGTTGACCGCTTCGCCGATCCGCCTGTCTGCCGGGTACCTGGGGCGCTACCTGATTTTCGGGACGATTGCGCTCGCTCAGGCGACTCTGCTGGGGCTGGGTGACCTGTATTTCCTGAAGGTTCAGCACAACCACCCCCTGGAGTTCATGGGTACCCTGTGGCTGACGGCGGTGGTGTTCTCGTTCTTGCTGTACACGCTGATCGCGACGTTCGGGAATGCGGGCAAGGCCCTGGGTGTGCTCCTCCTGGTCCTGCAGATTTCGGGCGCCGGGGGAGCGTTCCCGCTGGCAATTTTGCCGCCCTTCTTCTCGTCTGTGTCCCCGTTCCTGCCGGCCACCCACGCGATCACGGCGCTGCGCGCGTCGATCGCCGGATACTCGGGGCACGAGTATGCGGACGCCATGTGGTTCCTGGCTTCCTTCATCCTGTTCGCGGCGTTCCTTGGGCTGGCTTTGCGCCCACTACTGGTGCGCGGCAATCGGCGGATGGTGGCCAAGCTGGAGTCCACGAAGCTCCTGTAGGACAGCGGTGCTCGTAGGGACGAGGCCGGGGCGGGTTCTCGTGGTCCGTGTTCCGCGCGCGGTTTGATTCTGAGCTCTTGACGGGCAGGCTGCCTCGGGCGTATACTGATGTGTCCGACGGTCTGCGGCTTCGCGGGGCGTCGGGGAGTTGAAAACTCAAGAGGGGATGATCGGTTTCGACAGTGGTCGTCGATCGAAGTGAAGCGAGCCGAGAATGTACGCTCAACTCGTAAACGATGCGTGCAAACCAATAGGTGCCGAACAGAATCGCACCGACTACGTTCTCGCTGCCTGATATCGCAGCCTGAACCTTTAGTCCGTCAGCCCGGGAGTTGCTTCCGGCCCGGTGTCTGGCGTCGTCTAGGGAGCCACTGGGAGTCGCCCATGTTGGTGGGGCGCCTCCGACACTTAATCAACTGAGCCTATCCAGCGGTGTGTCTGCGCAATGCTGGGGGCTGAGAAATAAATCCGTAGACTGCGCTCGGAGAAGAATTCGGGGTCGGCCATTGGACGGGGGTTCGATTCCCCCCATCTCCACCCCTACCCCGGAATCTCATTGAGATTCCGGGGTTTTTGCTGCCCTCACGCGGGTTTTTGCGCTTCCGGATAGGCCCTCCAATGCGTCAGGATGTATCAGGATATACCATTGCTAGTGGCGCACATATGGCGCACGCAATGGAAAAAGATTCTGCGCCACTTCCCCGACGAGGAGGCAGACATGAGCGGACGCAGAGCCTTCGGCTCCATCCGAAAAGCCCGCAGCGGACGCTTCGAGGTCCGCTATACAGGGCCGGACGGCGGCAAGTACACCGCCGGGCGCTCATTCATCCGCAAGACTGACGCGAGTGCCTTCCTCGCACACGTCGAGGCCGAGATCAGCGAGGGCACCTGGATCAGCCCCAAAGAAGCTCGTGAGCGCGATCGCGCGCAGGAGGTCGCTGCCGAGCGCGCTGCTATCACTTTCGCTGAGTGGTCGGATCGGTGGCTCGCGTCGCTCGAGCGACTAGGGCGCACCCCCAAGACGATCCAGACTCACACCTATCGGATGAGGCAGCTCATCCCAGTCTTTGGCATGAAGCCGCTCGGGGTAATCAGCACTGAGGACGTCGACACGTGGTATCAGCGTGTCTGGGACATCAAAGGCCCTGGCGTCGTGCGACCAATCTATATGACCCTGTCCGCGTGCATGAACTCCGCGGTGAAGGCCGACCTCATCGCGGCGAGTCCCTGCAGAGTCCCCGAGGGTCAGAAGCACCGCCCCGTCCGCGAGCGCGAGCGGCAGGTTGCAACCCCCGAGGAGGTTCGCGCCGCCGCCGACGCAATGCCCGCACGCCTGCGTATCGCCGTCTTTCTTGCCGCCTGGTGCCAGACCAGGCTCGGCGAGCTGACCGGCCTGCAGCGGCGAGACCTTGATCTTGATTCCACGCCTGCGACGCTCCGTATCGAGCGACAGGTGCAGTACCTGACGGGCGAGGGGCCTGTCGAGCTGCCACCGAAGAGCGCCGCCGGCGTCCGCGAGATCGTCATCCCCGCATCGCTGGTCCCAGCGCTGCGCGCGCACCTCGATTCATACGTCTCGCCTGCGGGCACAGCCTGGCTCCTATGCTCCGAGCGCTCGCCGCGCCAACCCCTGCACCCTAATACCCTGCGCGGGGCCTGGGAGCGTGCCCGCGAGGACGCCGGCATTCCCTGGTTTAAATTCCACGACCTCCGGCACACTGGCCTCACGATCTTCGCGCAGCAGGGCGCGACGCTCGCTGAGCTGCTTCACCGTGGGGGACATAGTGACGTCGATGTTGCACTGCGTTATCAGCATGCGACCCGCGAGCGCGACGCGGTTCTGGCGTCGCGGATGGACTCTCATGTCCTCACCTGAGCGTTATTGTTTCGTAGATCATATTTATTCCAGGTTGCACAATACGTCGCGCGCGATGTATAGTTAATGCATCGGGAGGGACAAGCCCCCCGAAACTCAACGAAGGAGACACTGAAATGACCACCACGACCTGGACCAAGGCAGAGCGCTTCGACGGCGACAACGCCCTCATTGCCGCCGAACTCGACAACGGCGCCCGCGCCGTCATCTACGGCGAATACCAGGACGGAGTGAAGATCAGCATGCTGATCTTCGACGACGCCCTGCAGGGTGGCAGCGCCTCGACCGAACGCACTCAGGATTGGCCGATCATCGAGCTGTACATTCCCCGCGCCGAGTGGCCCGCCGAAATCTGGGGCGGCCTCCACGGCCCCGCCGAACGCACCCCCGCGCCCGAGGTCGCCGCCGCCGTCGCCCAGTACGTCGCCGAGACGAACGCCTGGCTTGCCGAGGACTGACCAACAAACCCAAGGCCCCCGCGCCCGAAACCGACGGCGCGGGGGCCAACCCATAGGAGGACCAATTGACTGAACCGCTCACACCTGCCGGGCTACGGTGCCGCCGCAAAGCCCTAGGCATGAGTCTTGGTGACCTGGCTGCCCTTCTCAAGGTGAATGAGGGGGTAATCCGCTCGTGGGAGATTGGCAAGACCTGGCCGCGCGATCCCGTGAGCATCCATATGCTGCTCGGCAATCTTGAGGATGAGTGCCTCAACTGCGTCGACGAGCTGACGGCTCCCGCTGACGACGAGATCGAGGACGTGCGTGTGATCCCAACCGCGCTGTTCTCGTACGTCGATCAAGCAGCGTACGAACGGGGCTGCGAGTGGGCTGACCGGCTCCCCTTGTCCACGTACCAGGCGTGCGTCGGGAGGGCCTTCGCCCTCCTGGCCGACCAGGACATCCCGGTCGAAATCATTACACGAACCAACTGAGGAGTACTCATGACCCGCGAGTACCTGGGCACCGCCGACTTCGCCGCCCGCGCCGGCCTGGCCGTCGCCACCATTCGCTCCTACATCCGCAGAGAACTTCTCCCCCCTGCAGACGTCGTCATCACGACGCCCTCCGGACCGCTGCGCGGCTGGGCGCCCGAGACAATCGACTCCTGGCTCACCTCGAGGCCCGGCCAGGGCGCACGCACCGACCTTAAAAAGTAGCACACAACACAGTTATTCCAGCTTGCACTATGCATCGTCCTCGATGTATAGTTAATGCATCGGGAGGGACAAGCCCCCCGAAACTCAACGAAGGAGA